>Ga0265298_10008358_pt1 | contig 12445 bp, 14 predicted proteins | sample AusTroGonzalo_MG_3_FD_193486 | JGI IMG/M metagenome (GOLD analysis project Ga0265298, IMG submission 193486) | Bovine rumen microbial communities from tropical cattle in Woodstock, Queensland, Australia - Gonzalo_01 | ecosystem: Host-associated > Mammals > Digestive system > Stomach > Rumen ... | reverse complement strand
AAGAAACATACGGATATGTTACTGCCGGCTGGAACGCTGTACCTATTGCCGGAAAAATAATTGAGGAAATAGTTAAATAATCGGGATAATTACGAAAAAATTTTTCCCGATTCAACCTGTTGATTTTAAAACAAAATTCAAATAACTCATTGATTCTGGCTCATTTTTATTAAAAATAAAGCTTGACAAGATTCACATGATCTGTCCTGATATAGGTATGAACAGGACAATTTTATGGAGAATCATATGGAAAACAGCCAGTTTCAGAGCATTGCCGAACAAAATGACGACTTTCGCTTGCACCCTTCAAAAGGTACGTTTTGCCTCACTTCCGGTATTCGTGCTTTGGGTAAGGATTGCGTTAGAGAAATCATCAATATAGTTCGTAATTTCAACAGCTTCAACGAAGATAATGATCCTTACGATGAGCATGACTTCGGTGCCTTTTATTACCGTAATCGTCAGATTTTCTTCAAAATTGATAACTACGACCGCGAGTTTCTTTATCTTTCGCCCGATGTTACCAATCCGAAGCTGACCAATAAAGTTTTAACCATTATGCTTGCACAGGAGTATTAAAAATGGAATACGATGTTATATCAACACCTGATTTAGAGGAACTTTGCCTTTGGGTAAACGAAAAACTGCGCCAAGGTTGGCGTTTGCAGGGCGGTATTGCTACGGTGGTACTGCCGAAAAGATATACGGTTTTCTACCAAGCGATTGCCCGAGAAAGAAAAAAGAGAGTTTCACAAAATTAATTATTATGTTTCTTTCGTAAAAATCCAAATGTGCCGCAGGTTCCAACGCCTGCGGCTTTATAGGAGAAAAAGATGACTAACAGTGAATTTGTAGATGACAAGAAAATCAGGGATATTATGCTCTATATCAAGTCAATGAAACACGCCGAGCAAATCCGGATGATGTTTATGTGCAGCTTGAACGGGCTTCGCTCCATAAACTTTGCGTATTTGCAGGTTAAGGATTGCTATACGGATCAGCTGAAACCTAAAGATGTGATTAATCTTGATTACGATAAAAACAAGGGCAAACATAAATGTTCTTACTTTATGAATAGCCAGATGAAGAAGGAATTTGCGGACTATTTGAACTATTTGCAACAAAAATGGGGTGAAGACCTTTCGCCGGAAACATACTTGTTTACGTCGCAGAAACGGAACCGACCGTATAATCGCGTGAGCATCAGCAGACTGTTTGGCTTCATTTATAACAAATTCGGCATAAAAGGAGCATCTCACCTAGGACGCCACCTGTTTGTTTCAAAACTGGTTAATGCCGGTGTAAATATCTGTTTGGTACAAAAATTAGCTAATCATCGCAATATAGCAACAACCCAAAAGTATTTTATTTATTCCGAGAAAATGCTGGCTAATGCCGTAGAAAACGTGAGGGTGTAGAAAAGGAAATTTTATCTGACAAATACTTGCGCTTTGGTATTTTGCTTCCTAACTATATAATATATTTCTTATTTTATGGAAGTGATAAAGATGGATTACAAAGAAATTATACCTTTTAAGGCATTGCGTAAATTTGATGCAATCTGCTTACATAATGAACATCTGCATGAAAATAAAGCGCTTCAGCAACAGATTTTGGATTGTATGGTAGATATGATGAATGAAGCCAGAGAAGAATGGGAAAAATTACGTAATGACACTATAAAATCTGTTATAAAACATCATACAAGTTCGGAAGCAAAGAGAAAATCCGAGATTAAAGACCAAAAATATGCTCCGTTTCGTGAATATTTTAAGCAAATACAACAAGAAAAGTATGAATCTGCTTTGCTAAACGGCAGTAAACTAACCGCAAATAGTTTTGTGGATTGGTTTTTGGAAAATAAAGCAAATGATATTCAAATACCTTATATTGAGCAAAATCAAAAGAACAAATTAAGACAGTTGGCTCAAGCTAATAATCGTGAATTTAAAAAGCTTCTGCATGATAAAGCCTAATTTCCGCATGATGTAGGGCATATACAAGCTATTTACTTCCTGTTAGAGTTTTAATCTGAACAGTAACTTAAACTTTAATTAGGAGAAAAAATGCCAATATTACCAACTGTAATGAACTTCTTAGGAAAACAATTATTAAAAACCGGAGGGAAAAAAGCTTTTTCTGGAGCGACAGGTATAGATTTGGGTATAAAGCCGTTAAATGAGAATGAAGATGAAACGGTAAATCTTTTGAGGGAATATCAAAATCCAAACTCACCTATGGCTCAGAATGTCAGTGAAATGGATTTTGTTCACGAAATTTCAGATAGGAATTCACCACTGTACAAAGATATATCAGATTGGACAAATGCTGATTTAGCAAGAGCTTATGATTCACCTCTTTACAAATACAATAAAAAGTTGCAAGATAAAGCCAGAGAGTACATACAAACAAAATGGAAATAAAAGGATAGGAGCTTAAATGCTTAAATTCGGAAATAAACTGATTGATGTCGCAAAATTTTGGATATACTGGATTATTGTCGTTACTTTAACCATAGGGTTATTTTTTGCTTTGCTGGAAAATGCACATTTTGAAGGTGAAGATATGAAATTTTATTTAGCGCATAAAGATACTTTAAGATATAATTGTTGGGTATTTGCCGTTATATCATTTGTGTTGACATATGTCTTGGCTAATCCGCTGATAAATCGCCTTTACAAAAACAATACCTTAAGTTTTGGAAAACGGCTTTTGTGGCAGACGTTAATTTATTTTTTGATATTAATTATGATAATGGTACTTTTTACGTTATAATGATATCACCAAACATCATACAATGCTAACTGAAAAATCTCTAAAATGTTAAACAATGTGGCGAATCTGCACAAAGTTTAACATTTTTTTATTTGCGGTATTTTGTGCATTTTCAAAAGTGCTTATTTTACCTGGTTTTCAAGGGAAATGTTAAAGAATGTATCTTCTTTAACATTTTTAGATTTACATGACAAATTTTACTTTTTATGCAAAAATATGATTAAAAAATAAAGTTTTTATATTTCAGAAAAACTTTTAACACATAACTAACATTTTTAGAAAAATGTGTATTTTTTAACTAACATTATCAAGAATAATGTGTATGAATAGCAAAATTATTACTTGAAAAATGTGTATTTTTATATTATATATGTCTTATAAAATGTGTATAAATAATTTATAGGGTAAGTAAAATGTATCGTAAAGCGGAGCATAGACTACAAAAGTGGAAAGCAAGCCAAAAGAAAAAAGCCTTGCTGATTACTGGACCAAGACAGGTTGGAAAAACTTATATTGTTCGTGAATTTGGTAAGGCTAATTATAAGCATTTTGTTGAAATAAACTTTATTACCACACCAACAGCAGCCGATATTTTCTCTGGTGATTTGAATGCCGATACAATCATTATGAACCTGACTGCCTTTATTGGCAGACCGCTGGAAAACGGCAAGACACTGATATTCCTTGATGAAATACAAGAATGTCCTAATGCTCGAACAGCCATTAAATTTTTGGTTGATGATGGAAGATTTGATTACATAGAATCTGGCTCTCTCTTGGGAGTTCAATATAAGCAAGTTCCATCTTATCCTGTTGGTTATGAAGAAATATTCCAGATGTATCCTATGGATTTTGAAGAGTTTTGTATTGCTAATGGAGTCCAACAATCAACTATTGATTACCTGCGTGAATGCTATGAAAAACAGCAAGTCATACCCGATTCTATTCATCAGACAATGACTAATTTATTTAAGTATTATATTGTGGTGGGAGGTATGCCTGATGTGGTTCAAAGATTTATTGATACCCACGATATAGGTCAAGTGGTGGGCGTTCAGCGTGATATCATCGCCCAATATAGGCAAGATATCAATAAGTATGCCAAAGTTGGAAAGAATATGATTGGTAATATTTTTAATAATATTCCTTCTCAGTTAGACGATAAAAACCGTAGGTTTATGCTTACATCTATTCAAAAGAGTGCCAGACTTCGTGATTATGAAGACTCGTTCTTGTGGCTCTCTGATGCTGGTGTGGCTCTGCCTTGTTATAATTTATCAGAACCAAAGATACCTCTTAAAATCAACGAACAAAGCCGTTTGTTTAAGTTATATCTTAATGATGTGGGGCTACTTTGCTCTATGAGTTTGGAGAACGTTCAATTTGAGATTTTACAAGGAAATCTCTCTATCAATATGGGTGGAATATTGGAAAATGCTTTTGCCGAACTTTTGAAGACCAACGGATTTGCTTTAAGATATATGAATAAAAAGAATATTGGTGAACTGGATTTTGTCGTTCAGAAGAAAAATGATGTTATTCCAATAGAAATTAAATCTGGCAAAGATTATAAGACACACGCCGCCATCAATAATGCTATGGAAGTAAAGGAATGGAAATTGGATAAAGGCATCGTGTTCTGTATGGATAATATAGAAAAAGAGAAAAAAATATTATACCTTCCTTGGTATATGGTGATGTTTTTCAAATCTGAAAATCAAGATACCTCAATGATTGTTAACGTTGATTTAAGCGGATTGTAAGCGTAGCATTTTAGAAAATACCCAAAATATGCAAAACATCTTGGAATTGAGTGATTATTTGGAATACATAAGAATATCGCTTCTTTAACATTTTTAGATTTTGGAAGAAATTTGGTTCAAAGCTATTTTTCGGTGCCAAAAATATGAGGCACTGATATTTGTGAAATTTTGCTCTCTTTAGTTTTGTTTGAGCTTCAAAAAAGTACGGCACCGGTGAGGCACCGGGAAAATTAAAGGGTTCTGAAGAATTCCAGAACCCTTGATTTTATTGGTACGCGCGCAGGGATTCGAACCCTGGACCCACTGATTAAGAGTCAGTTGCTCTAGCCAACTGAGCTACGCACGCAAACTCACAAACAAAGACTGTATAAATCATTATATTTTTATTTGCAAGCAATTTTTTACATTTTTTGCACTTTTTTTGATCCGCACATTAACATATATTTTATTATTGCCCTTTATAATGACTAAAAATTTTGTTTTTCGGGAGATTTATTCATGAAGTTTTTAATTGCTTTTATAGCTGTTTTTGCCTCGCTTTGCTCCAGTTCTCAGGCCGCAAGCAAGCCTGACTACTACGAGGAAATGTATGCCCTCGGCACTATGAGCGGTTTGGGGTTGGCTTGTAAATCGCAAAAATATCATAAATACGAATTGCTGGCTCGTGCCATGATTGTCAGCAAAGCCGCAAACGACCAAATGCAAAAAGAAGGCATGGAACGCTATAATGCCGGTAAGGCCGAAACCTTTATGGATATGGAAGCTAATAATTTTGCCAACTGCGGTGATATTCGCAACAGCTTTGAAAATCAAAAAATATTCCAAAGCACCTTATATTCCGACGGCAAAATCAAGCTTTACGACGGCACTTTAATCACTCCGCGAAAAGCATACCAGGCTTCAAGTTTATACACCAAAGATCCCGAAGCCTTCATAAAAGCTGATGCCGCGTACAAAAAATATGTTGCAATCGCCAAGAAAAACGCGCAAAATAGCGAAAAAATTCCGCTGACGGACGCAAGATACGAAAGTATGGCGGGACAATTTTAATTTATAAACCAATTTTTTTTAAGGAGCTACTATAATGGCGGCATACCAGTACATTTTTGTTATGCAAAATTTAACCAAAGTTCTGCCGGGCGGTCGTGAACTTTTCAAGGATATTACCCTATCCTTTTTACCGGGAGCCAAAATCGGCGTTTTGGGCGTTAACGGTGCCGGTAAATCCACTCTGCTCAAAATCATGGCCGGTGTTGATAAAGAATTTAACGGTGAAGCTTGGGCCGCCGAAGGCGTAAAAGTCGGATATTTGGAACAGGAACCTAAATTGGATGCTTCCAAAAACGTTATGGAAAACGTAATGGACGGCTTGGGTGAAACTCAAGAATTGCTCCGTCGTTTTGAAGAAGTTTCCGCCAAATTTGCCGAGCCGATGAGCGATGACGAAATGAACGACCTGATTGCCGAACAAGCCGAATTGCAGGAAAAAATTGATGCCGTAAACGGTTGGGATATTGAACGTACCGTGCAAATTGCCATGGATGCCTTGCGTTGCCCGCCGGCAGAGGCCGATGTTACCAAACTTTCCGGCGGTGAAAAACGTCGGGTGGCTCTTTGTCGTTTACTTCTGCAAAAACCGGATATGTTGCTTTTAGACGAGCCTACCAACCACTTGGATGCCGAGTCGGTGGCTTGGCTTGAACATCACCTGCGCGACTACACCGGAACCGTGGTTATGGTAACACACGACCGCTATTTCTTGGATAACGTTACCGGTTGGATTTTAGAGCTTGACCGCGGACAGGGTATCCCATACGAAGGAAATTACACCTCTTGGTTGGAACAAAAGCAAAAGCGTTTGGAACAGGAATCTCGTGAAGAAAATGCCCGTCAGCGTACTTTGGCACGCGAATTAGAGTGGATTCACAAAAATCCGAAAGCCCGTCAGGCAAAGTCCAAAGCTCGTATCAACGCTTATGACGAATTGCTTTCTCAGGCCACAAAAGAAAAGATTACCACCGCTCATATTAATATACCGATGACCGAAAGATTGGGCGATTTGGTGATTGAGGCCGAACATATTACCAAATCTTTCGGCGACAGAGTTTTGATTGATGATTTATCGTTCAAAATTCCGAAGGGTGCCATCGTCGGTATTATCGGACCTAACGGCGCAGGTAAAACTACTCTGTTCAAAATGATTACCGGACAGGAAAAACCGGATTCGGGAACGATTCGTTTGGGTGAAACCGTAGATTTGGGTTATGTGGATCAATCCCGCGACGAGCTTAATCCGGATAAAAACGTTTGGGAAGAAATTTCCGACGGTTTGGATATGATTGAGCTTGGCAAAAACGAAGTATCTTCCCGCGCTTATGTCGGACAATTCAACTTCAAAGGTGCCGACCAACAAAAGAAAGTCGGGCAGCTGTCCGGCGGTGAGCGCAACCGCGTTCATTTGGCCAAAATGCTCAGAAAAGGCGCTAACGTAATTTTATTGGACGAGCCTACCAATGATTTGGATGTTGACACTCTGCGCTCTTTGGAAGAAGGTATCAGCTCTTATCCGGGATGCGTTTTGGTTACCTCACACGACCGTTGGTTTTTGGACCGTTTGGCCACCCATATTTTGGCCTATGAAGATAACGGACACGTTGAGTGGTTTGAAGGTAACTTTGAAGATTATGAAAAAGATAAAAAAGCCCGTTTGGGAGAAGATGCCTGCAATCCGCACCGCATACGCTACAAAAAATTAGAAAGATAAATATGCATTAAAATACCCCGATAAAGGCTCAAAACCGTAATCGGGGTATTCTTAAAAGATATAATAAATACAACATCATCCGCCATTAATGCAATAAACATACCTTAAATAAAAATTTTTGGTTGATTTATCGGCGCTTAGGCTTTATATTTTCACATATTGATTGAGGAATAGCAATAAGATGAATAAATTTATCAAAATGTTTTGTTTGCTCGGGGTTTTGGGAATCTCTGCCCCTGCCCTTGCCGCCGAGGAGGATGAAGGCGCCCTTGAAAGTTACAACCGTGCCATGTTCACCTTTAACTCGGTTGCCGATTACTACGTTATCAAACCGGTTGCCAAAGGGTATCGCGCCGTGACCACCGAATTTATTCGTGAACGCGTGCATGATTTTTTTGAAAACTTAAAAGAACCGGCTTCAATGATAAACCACTCGTTGCAAGGTAATTTTTCCGATTCCGGTAATTCGCTCGGACGTTTTGCCATAAACTCCACGTTGGGTTTACTCGGTACTTTTGACGTGGCCTCCGGCTGGGGATTGACCAAAAATAAAACCGGATTTGATAAAACCATGGCCTCTTGGTGCGTTCCGGACGGCCCGTTTATCATGTTACCGTTCTTAGGCCCGAGCACTCCGCGTGCTACCGTGGGTTGGGCTGCCGATACGGCTTCCGATCCGCTGTATTGGGCAAAATACTACACCCACTTCGGTCAGGATTGGGAAAGATACACGTTCTATTACGGCTTAACGGCTCTCGGCTTTGTCAGCTTGCGTGAGGAAAATATTGAGCTTTTGGATAACCTAACCGCCAATTCGGTTGATCCATATGCCACCATTAAAGCGGCATATATCCAAAACCGTCTCAAACTCAATGCTTGCGCCGATCCTAATGCCGACGAGCAAGCCAACAGCTACGATTTTGATTTTGATGAAGATTTTGACGAATAACAATTTTGAAGGGAACTATGAAAATGAAAAAAATATTTGCGGTTTTACTTTCGGCTTTTTTAATGTTTACTTCCGAGGCGAGAGCCGACATAGATGCTTCCAAAGCGGAACAGTTTATTAAAAACGTTACTCAGGAAGGTATTGAAGAATTGATTAATTCCGATGTGTCGGAAGCCGAGAAAAAAGCTCGTTTCACCAAGCTTTTCAACAGCGATTTGGATTTGGATTTTATCGGCAAGTTCGTGCTTGGCCGCTACTGGCGTACCGCCACCCCTAAACAACGTGACGAATTTATAGACGTTTATCGTAAACTCAATATCCAAACATGGTCCGAACGCTTTAACGAATTTAAAGGCAAACATTTTGAATTTTTGGGTACCGAAAAGGCCAACTCCAAGGCAAACGACCAAGTATATGTTAATACTCAGGTTCCTATGCAGGAAGGCGCACCGGCCTCGGTTAAATGGCGCGTGAAAGATACTAACGGAAAATTGCAGATTGTTGATATCATCATTGAAAACGTCAGTTTGGCAATTACCGCTCAAAAAGAATATACCTCCTATATTCAGAAATCTCCGAACGGTATTGACGGCTTGATAAAAGATTTGAAAGCAAAATTAAAATAATTGCGTTTTCACTATTGCAATCGGTGTTAAAATCTGCTATATTTCTTCCTGAATTTTAGCGAGGTGTTCTGTTTACATGATTGTTGACGGGAATAATACGAAACAAAGAAATATATTGATAAACAAATGTTTTTATCAGACCACGGTAAAAATAATGAAGTTTTTTGCCGATAAGGGAGATAATGACTTTGCCAATAAAACCATTGAGGCAATTTCGGCTTATCACGATGTTATCAATAAAAGAAAGCGCAACAATTTTGACCAAGACTATAACACCGCTTTTGAAACCATTGACACCGCTATCCGCAATGTTGCCAACAAAGTTTTTTATATTTACGGAACTGACAGCTACAATAAAGCCTACGATTCGTTTTGTAATTATAACTACGTACAAACCGTGCGCGGACAACTCCATAAAAAACGCTATTCCAAGTAACCTGTGAATTTTTTGCTGTTTAGGTTGCTTATTTAAGCATATTTGTTTAATAATAACTTATCAGTAAACAATAAGCGAGGTTATCATGAAACAAATGTCGGTTATCGGCTGCGGTCGTTGGGGGACTTTTTTGGGTTGGTACGTTGCCAACTATTGTGATGTGGAAACAGTTTTAATGTATGGTATAGAAGATTCCCCTACCTATATGCAACTGAAAAACGAACGCAAAAACGAATATCTTACCTTGAGCGATAATATGTATTTAACATCAAATATCGAAGAGGCCCTGAAAAATGATTTTATCATAATTTCCATCAGCTGCCAAAACTTGCGCAGTCTTGCCAAACAAATTAACGGCTACAACGTTGACGGTAAAACTTTTCTGCTTGCCATGAAGGGCTTGGAAGAACCTTCCGCCGAAATTTTAGCGGACGTATTCTTACAAGAAGTCAAACAAAAAGTTCATGTTGCCACTTTAGGCGGTCCGGGCCATGTTGAGGACTATATGAAAAAGGTACCTTCGGCAGCGGTGATTGACAGTTATGAACCGGAAACGCAAGACCGCGTTATTAAATTTATGCAAAGCAATTTAATCCGCTTTTATTACGGTACCGATATAATCGGCAACCAAACAGGTGCCGCGCTTAAAAACGTTATCGGATTGGCGGCCGGAATTTTGGACGGACTGGGCTGGTACGGCTTAAAGGGTGCCCTGATGGCCAGAGCTCCGATTGAAGTCGGACGTCTTATCGCCTTTAAGGGCGGTAACCCTGCTTCGGCTTACGGTTTGGCACATTTGGGCGACTATGAAGCCACCCTCTTCTCTCGTAACAGCCATAACCGTATGTTCGGTGAACTTTTTGCCAAAGGCGAATCTTATGATCGTTTGGCCGAAGGTGTATATACCTTAAAAGCAGTTAAGGCGATTGCCGACAAGGAACATATTGATATGCCTATTTGTCAGGCTTTGTACCGAGTGATTTATGAAAAAGCCGACATAAAAGAAACTATCAGAGAGTTATTTGACCGCTCTCTAAAAAAAGAGTTTGAAAAAGTCGGCTAAGCCCAAGAAAAAATGAGAATTAAAACAAAAAACCCCAGAGGTACACGACCTCGGGGTTCTCATTTATTAACATTAAAATGCCAGTCTCACGACTGTCGCTATTACAGGGGAACTCACGTTTGCCTGTAATATAACAAAAGCATAGATGTAACATATATATGCCTAATCGTATAAAAAGACAGTACATCAATTTACCAACACACATTGGGGATTGTCAGACGACGTATCCACCTGTATTTGCGCAGATAATCCCAGAGCAACAGATAGAGCAACTGAAAAAGCATATTGATACACACATATACCCAAACAAACTCTGTCTGAGGAGACATCTGCAATTCAAGCAAATCGTTACCCAGCCATATTGAAGCCGGATACAAGAGAGGCCATAAAACTGCTCCTAACAACAGTAACAATACTGTGAAGAACAGAGTGATGGTAGCATTAACCGCCAAAAACCGCTTGGGGCTTGCGGCTGACTTAATAAAAGCCGGTGTAACCGTCGGGCTGCCAAAGTTCCATATAAACCAAATGTAGGCAGCAATCAAAGCAACGAGCATCACGGCAATACCAAAATCAGAGCGCTCAAGACCAAGCCAAACCAAATAAAATCCGATAGGCAGTAAGCCCATACACGGCAATGACACGATTGTCTTTGCTAAATAATAAATTTTCTTCATAACTCATGCCAGACCGACTTCTACGGCCAGTGTTATTTATTGATTAATTAATTATTGATCGCTAATTATAAATTTGATAAGAGCGATTATACAAAAAATTATCTGTTTTTCAAGTAAAAATATGACAAATTTTATTTTTTTTGTTCAGGAAATTCCGTTTTAATATCAAGAGTGTCTATTCTTTGCCATATATCACCATATATCCTGATGTATTTATGCATTATTTCGTTGTTAATATTAAACCTTTTAAAATACTCATCACCCTCAAAATACAAAGGAGTATAAGGTACATATGCCCAATCAATGTATTTGATTTTGTTTTCTTCCAGATATTTATTGATATCATAGCTTGTATCGCGACTGAATAAGAAATCATCAATCAACGTCAATCCCAAAAACATAACGTAATACGTTTTTTTAGGCTCCCATACGTTAATGGTGCTGAAATTAACATTTACCAATGTATTTTCGGGATTGGAATTCACAAGACGATATTTTTCCATTGCCTGAATATTATTTCCTATTCTCAAAATAATCAAACTGGTTATTAACCCTGCCATAAGAACCGCATAACAAACATAAAGCACGAATCGTTTTTTAATTTGGGCAAAAACCGGCGCACACAGCATGGAAATAAAAATAAATATAAGTATCATATAATGATTAAATACCGCTTTTGTGCAAAGTCTTTGTACCATCTCACAACAAAACAATAAACCGATTGTATTGATATAAAAAGATGATTGATTATGTTTGACCTGATATATCCACGCCCACAAGCCTAAAATCATCGGTACAATCCAATACCAGAAAACCGATGAGTCGGTATAGTGCAACAAGTCAAACAGTTGAGCATTAAGCAACCAGCACAACTCATAATAATCTTTCCAAGTGCCGCTGAAATAAATTAACGCCACAAAAATCCCGACCAAAATAAGCGGTGCAACGGATGCAAACAAAATATCCTTACCGGTATTCGGGTTCTTTTTATCCCATATATAAAACAAAGGAACAATCAACGGTATAATACTGAACACGATATTTTGTATGGTTAAAAAAGCCACCGTAAACGCCAAACCGCAATAAACCAAATACTTTGTTTTGAACGTTTCCGCATAACGGAAAAACAAATAAAGCCCCACAAAATACAACGGTCGTGCCAATATTTCCGGCTTTAAAACCGTAAAAGCCCACCAAATCGGGCAAAACGCCAATATCAACACCAAAAAATAAGGAATAATATTTCTGCCGCCGAAATAACGTTCAATAATCTTACAGATTACCCACAGCATAAATACGGATAATGCAAGCGAGAATACCCGTGAAAAATAAAATACCACCATAATATTATGCGGCAACAAAACCGTGAACGGCAAATATATATACCACAAC
>Ga0265298_10008357_pt1 | contig 12448 bp, 11 predicted proteins | sample AusTroGonzalo_MG_3_FD_193486 | JGI IMG/M metagenome (GOLD analysis project Ga0265298, IMG submission 193486) | Bovine rumen microbial communities from tropical cattle in Woodstock, Queensland, Australia - Gonzalo_01 | ecosystem: Host-associated > Mammals > Digestive system > Stomach > Rumen ... | reverse complement strand
AGGAGTATAATGTAGGGTGGTACCGCGTTTATAACGCCCCTGCCGGAGTTTTCCGACAGGGGTTTTAAATTTTATTACAAATGAGGAGTGGAGGAAGAATTATGAAATCTGTAAAATGGTTTAAAGCAGCGGCGGTTGCGGCATTGGCAATGGCGACGATCTGTATGGCAGGCTGCGGCGGTGGCGGCGACAAAAAACCGGCGGCTCCGGCAGCCGGCGCAGGCAAGAAAGTAGAGTATAAACTGGCGTATGCGCTGCCGGCCAACCACCCGCTGGCCAAAGGCGTGGAAAGCTTTATCGCCAAAGTTAAAGATAAGACAAAAGGCGAAGTTGTCATCACTTCGTTCCCGGCCGGCCAGCTGTATAACGACAAGACCATGAACGACGCCATCATGACCGGCGGCGTGGACATGGGCCTGAACACGGTAGGCCGCTGGGCTACCATCATCCCGGCCATGGAAGTATTTGACGTTCCGTTCGTATTCCCGGGTTACGAAAAAGTTGACACCGCGATTGACGGCGGTATGGGAAAGATCCTGGAAGAAGAACTCGCCAAAAAGCACGTTAAGGTTGTTTACTGGGCTGACTACGGTTTTGTACAGTATGCCAACAACAAGAGACCCATTAAAAAACCGGAAGATTTCAAAGGCCTGAAGATCCGCGGTTACAGCGAACTGGCTTCCGAAACCATTAAAGCTCTGGGCGCTTCCCCGGTAACCATGGGCGCTGGCGAAGTATATATGGCTCTTCAGCGCGGCACCATCGACGGACAGTCCTCCGGCACGTCCGCCATGCGCGACCGCAAGATGTATGAAGTTACCAAATACCTGACCATCACCAACCATGCGTCTCCGGAATTCATCGTAGCTATGAACGACAAGTCTTTTGCCAAGATGAGCGAACCCCAGCAGAAAGCGTTCATGGAAGCAGCCAAGGAAGTCCGTGACACCCTGCGTAAGAATGCCAAGGCAGAAGACCTGAAAGGCCTGGAAGACCTGAAAGCTAAAGGCATGGAAGTGTATGTAGTGCCTGAAAGCGAAATCAAAAACTGGCAGGCGGCTACCAAACCGGTTTGGGATATCTTCACCAAACATGCCGGCGAACAGGGCAAAAAGATTCTGGATCTCTGCACGAAATAATAATTCCTGCTGACAGTGCCGCCGATTGTAACTCACAGTCGGCGGTATCCCAATAGTAAGCAGAAATGGAAGAATTCAGGTAGGAGTAAGAAGTGAAAAGTTTTTTAGCGGTTTATCGTAAGTTTTTAATGGGGCTGACCCGGGTGGTGGGCATCATTGCCGGCCTCCTGCTGTTTATTCCTGCGTTTTCTGTTGTATATGAAGTTATTATGCGCGGCGTGTTCAACAGTCCCACGGAATGGGTCGTAGAGATTTCAACGTACTGTGTGACCATTGCCGGTTTTTTCGGCATGGCGGTGACCTTTGTGGCCAACAAGCACATCAAAGTGGATATCCTGCTCTCCCATTTAAGCAAACGCACCAATGAAATTTTAAAAGTCGTAACGTCTTTTATCGGCATGGTGTTCTGCGGTATCGTTACCATTTATTCTATCGGTATGGTGGCGATGACACTGGAACACGGCATGATTGCGCCGACCACGCTGCGTACCCCGCTGTGGATCCCGCAGTCTTCGCTGCCCATCGGTTTCGGGCTCATGTTCCTGCATTTTATCCGGACCTTCCTGGAAAACCTGATCATGCTGGGCGATCCGGACTATGATCCGGCTGCGGCGGCAGGGGAGGTGGCAAAATGATCATTTTGTTTACCGTTATGCTGCTGGTACTGTTAGCCATCGGCCTGCCCGTGGGCTTTGCCCTGGGATCCGGCGGCCTGGTGGGGATGCTCCTCTTCATGGGAGGAGGGGAAGGCACCCTGAACCAGATCCCGCTGCTGGCTTACAAATCGCTGGACGATTTCGTGCTTTGCGCGGTGCCCCTGTATGTTCTGATGAGCCAGATCCTGCTGGAAGGCAAAGTAGGTAACGATCTGTTCGAGCTGGGCAACAAATGGCTGCGCCACCTGCCCGGTGGCCTGGGAGCGGCAACTATCGTGGCCTGCGGTATCTTTGCGGCCATCACCGGTTCTTCCGCAGCCTGTGCGGTCACCATCGGTGCTATTGCCATCCCCGAGATGCTGAAACGGAATTATGAGCGGACGGTAGTGCTGGGCGCGGTAGCGGCCGGCGGTACGCTGGGTATCCTGATCCCGCCGTCCATCCCCATGATCCTCTACGGAGCCATCACCGGCGAATCCATCGGTCAGCTGTTCATGTCCGGCGTGGTTCCCGGATTTATGCTGACGTTGTTCTTTATCGGTGTGGTGGTTTACAAATCCCGTAACCTGCCGCTGGAACCGAAAGCTTCCTGGGAAGAACGTATGGAAGCTCTGAAGAGTTCCATCTGGGGTCTGCTGCTGCCGGTGATCGTAGTAGGAGGCATCTATACCGGCGCCTTCACGCCGACGGAAGCGGCGGCCGTGGGCACAGTTTATTCCCTGTTCATCACCTTCTGTATCTACAAGACCCTGACCCTGAAACAAATGCCGAGTATCCTGCTGGGCACGGTTAAGACCACATCCATGATTTTCTGCATCATGATCGGCGCCACCCTGTTCGGTTTCGTGCTGACCATCCTGCAGGTACCCCAGGCCCTGACCCTGATGGTTACGGAAATGCAGTTCAGCCGCTGGATATTCTTTATCATGATTAATTGCCTGCTGCTGTTTTTGGGCTGTATCCTGGAAACCGTTTCCATCATCTTTATTACGGTTCCCATCCTTTATCCCATTATTCTGCAGCTGGGCTTCGATCCCATCTGGTTTAATGTCATTCTGCAGATCAACATGGAAATGGCGCTGATCACGCCTCCTGTAGGCATGAACCTCTTCGTGTTGCAGGGCGTCAGTCCCGACAGCAAGATGACCCAGATCGTAAAAGGCGTTATCCCCTATGCGGTTGTGATGGGCATTGAAATGCTGATCCTCTGCTTCTTCCCCGGACTGGCCACCTGGCTGCCAAGTGTAGTGAAGTAAGGTTTCCTGTTGACAGTAAAAACCAAAATGAATATAATAGTAAAGTCATAGACGAGGATGCTCTGACAGGCATCCTCGTTGTTTTACTGGAATTGCATGCCGGAGTGCATGTTACGCACGATTTGTCCGGTTAATTAAGTAACTAACATGGATAGAGAGGAACAGCATAATGATCAGAAACGATATCCGTAACATTGCCATCATCGCCCATGTCGATCACGGCAAAACAACTTTGGTGGACGCCATGTTGAAACAGAGTCATATTTTCCGTGAAAACGAAAAGGTAGCGGAGCGCGTAATGGACTCCAACGACCTGGAGCGGGAACGGGGCATTACGATTTTATCCAAGAATACTTCCGTTATGCATAAAGGAACAAAGATTAACATCCTGGATACGCCGGGTCATGCGGATTTCGGCGGGGAAGTGGAGCGCGTACTGACCATGGTGGACGGTGTGCTGCTCCTGGTAGATGCCTACGAAGGCCCCATGCCCCAGACCAAATATGTGCTCCGAAAGGCGCTGGAAAAACATCTGAAACCCATCGTGGTCATCAATAAGATTGACCGGCCTGACCAGCGGGCTACGGAAGTGGTGGATGAAGTGCTGGACCTGTTTATCGAGCTGGAAGCCGACGACGAACAGCTGGAGTTTCCGGTAGTTTATACTTCTGCCCGTGCCGGGATCGCCAAGTTATCAATGGATGATGACAGCGATAATCTGGAGTCTCTGTTCCAGGTGATTCTGGATACGATTCCCGCACCGGATGTGGAAACGGACAAACCGCTACAGATGCTGGCCAACACACTGGACTACGATTCCTATGTGGGACGTATCGTGGTAGGCCGCGTAGTGCGCGGCACGATTAAAAACGGACAGCAGATTGCGCTGCTGCATGAAGAAAAGACTGCTATCGAAAAAATTGGACGTCTTTACACCTATCAGGGCCTGAAACGCGTGGAGGCAGCGGAGGTACAGGCCGGCGATATCGTGGCCCTCATCGGCCTGAGCAATGTGGAAATCGGCGATACTATCGCGGATCCGGAAGAACCGGAAGCACTGGCAGGCATTAAAATTGACGAACCCACCCTGTCTATGGAATTCCTGGTCAATGACAGTCCCTTTGCAGGCAAAGAAGGAGAATACGTGACCAGCCGTCATCTGCGGGACCGTCTTATGAAAGAGATCCAGACCAATGTGGCTATGCGTGTAGAGGAAACGGAAAACACCGATACCTTTATTGTAAAAGGCCGGGGCGAGCTGCATCTGTCCATTCTGATTGAAACCATGCGCCGGGAGGGCTTTGAACTGCAAGTGGGTAAACCCAAGGTCATTCTGCGCAAGGATAAGGACGGACACACTATGGAACCTATGGAAGCCCTGACTATTGACGTACCCCAGGATTTTATGGGCGTGGTCATGGAAGACCTGGGAACCCGCAAGGCGGAACTGGTGAACATGCACGAGATGGCAGGCTACATGCGGCTGGAGTTTAAGATTCCCGCCCGGGGCCTGATCGGTTTCCGCAACCAGTTCCTGACGGATACCAAAGGCAACGGCGTCATGAACCATGTGTATGCCGGCTATGATTATTACAAAGGACCGATTCCCGGACGTACCCGGGGCAGTCTGGTAGCTTTTGAAAATGGCGAGACCTGTGCGTACGGCATCGGCAACTGCCAGGAACGGGGCATCATGTACATCATTCCCGGACAGAATGTGTATCAGGGCGAAGTCATCGGGGAGAATTCCCGGGAAGACGATATGGACGTAAATCCCTGCAAGAAAAAGCATGTATCCAACATGCGCGCTTCCGGCAGCGATGACGCCATCCGCCTGATTCCGCCGATTTTCTTCTCGCTGGAACAGGCGCTGGAACACATCAATGATGACGAGCTGGTAGAAGTAACACCGAAAAATATCCGTATGCGGAAGCGTATCCTGGACCGGGTAGAGCGCAGTCGCATCCGCGGACGGGCGAAAAATGCCGCTGCCGCGCAAAAGTAATCCCTTATGGTATGCTGTTTTTGGCAAAAAACGGGCATTATAGCCCCTTGTATCCTGTGTTTTTGATAAAAAACTTGAAAAAATCGGGCTTTTTCACTATTTTTTAGAAAAAAACTGTTGTGTTTTTTTTTGAATCTGCTACAATATATAGAAAAGGTTGTTTATTTAAATCTTATGGGATGGAGGCTTTCGCATTATGGATTTTAAAAATTCCGCAATGAAACTCTTCAGTAATGAAGATCCTATCGATACCTATGCCGGTCCGTATGTTGTGCGGCCCGGACAGCTGGACATCCTGGTGCGTACCCCTCATACCTATGAAGATGCGGTTTCCTACGCGGATAAGCTGATAGAAGGCTGTGCTGTTATGGTGAATTTCACTGCAGTGGATAAAGAAACGCGCAACCGAATCTTTGATTATATGTGCGGTGTAAGCTATATTGTGAATGCCAGCATTTCCAAGGTAAGCGATTCCATCATGATGTATGCGCCGGCCCGGGTAGATGTTGAGAAACAGGTGGCGAAGAAGACCTCCTGGCTGGGGCGCTGAGTGTTTTCCGCGTTTCGGTTTGTTCAATTAATTTTAAGGTTAAACATAAACGGTTGTCTTTTCAGGCAGCCGTTTTTTTAGTTGCCAATCTGTGTGAAAAAGATTAAAATTAATATGAAAAGTGTGGGAAACGAAGAGTCTCCGTTCCCTGAAAAAACAGGAGGAAAAATTATGTCGCATAAAGTCATCCAGGTTGAAGAACGCGTACCGCTGTTGATGAATATTCCGCTGAGCCTGCAGCATTTATTTGCTATGTTCGGCGCAACGGTGCTGGTACCGTTTTTGTTTAAACTGAACCCTAACACCTGTCTGTTTATGAACGGCGTGGGCACACTGCTTTATATTTTCCTTACGAAGGGGAAGATTCCTTCCTATTTGGGTTCCAGCTTTGCCTTCATTTCCCCTGTGCTGCTGATTATGGCATCACACCCGTATTCCGATGCCCAGTCAGGCTTTATCGTATTCGGTTTGCTGTTCATCCTGTTTTCCTTTATTGTGAAGATGCTGGGGACCAAGTGGATCGACTTTATCTTCCCGCCGGCGGCAATGGGAGCCATCATCGCCATCATCGGCCTGGAACTGGCGCCTACGGCCGCATCCATGGCGGGACTTGTAGGGGATAAGATTGAGATGAACAACGTAATGGTCTCCGTCTTCACCCTGCTGGTGACCGTGATTGGATCCGTAGCATTCAAAGGTTTTATGGCCATCATCCCGATCCTGTTCGGCGTTGTCTGCGGTTATGTGTTTGCGTTCATCCTGGGGATGGTAGATATGACACCTGTCATCAACGCTCCCTGGTTTGCGGTTCCCCAGTTTTCAACCCCGACCTTCAGCATGGATGCCATCGCTATCATTGCGCCGGCAGCCCTGGTAGTTTTAACTGAACATATCGGCCATCTGATGGTTACCGGTAATATTGTAGGCCGCGATCTGATGAAGGAACCGGGACTGGACCGATCCCTGTTCGCGGACGGCTGTTCCAACGTGCTGTCCGGCCTGTTCGGGGCTACGCCCAACACGACATACGGTGAAAATATCGGCGTCATGGCTATCACGAAAGTATACAGTGTGTGGGTCATCGGCGGCGCTGCGGTCTTCGCGATCCTGTTGTCTTTTATCGGCAAGCTGAGCCAGCTGATCCACGGGATTCCCGGTCCGGTCATGGGCGGTGTCTGCATGCTGCTGTTCGGTGTTATTGCTGCCTCCGGCCTGCGCCTCCTGGTTGAGCAGAAAGTGGATTACAGCAAATCCCGGAACCTGACCATGACAGCAGTGGTTATGATCGTAGGACTCTCCGGGGCCAAGCTGACCTTCGGCACCATCACGGTCCAGGGCATGGTACTGGCCACCCTGGTCGCGATTTTGCTGAGCCTGCTGTTCCATCTGTTTGAGCATTTGGGATTGCTGGAAGAATAAAAACACTTGCCATAATCCCTGTTTATAAAGTATAATAAATTATTAAGATATATAATTTGAAAATAATTAAATGTATAAGCTTTTATGAAAATCCGGATGATTCTCTAATAAAAGTACCGGTTTTACTATTTGGAAGAGGAGGTGTTTCAGGTGCGTTCAACAGGCATGCTTGATTTTTTCAAAAAGCGGAACCGGCCTCTTTCCATCTCTGAATTTCTGGAACTTTCCTCTTATGATGAACTGATTGAGATCAACTTAAATACAAATCGTTATAAATTTGTGTATAACGTAGCTGACAAATATTATCTGCCTGTTACAGAGGGCATATACAGTGAGTTTTACAGATATGCCGTGGATCATCTGATTCATCCGGATGAAGCCGGCTTGTACGCGGAAGTGATGAATCCGGATACGCTGTTACAGCGGCTGTGGGCAGAAGAACTGCAGGGTACGTTTGAATTCCGTTTCCGTTCAACAGACAGAAACGGCAACTGGCGCTGGCTTGATCAGATCCTGCTTACCGGTCCTCTTCATGGGATTCCGGAGGGAGTTGTCAGATCCTATATCTTTGATATCCAGAATATCAAGGACAGGGAAGAAGGCCGGACTCTGGTGACCCGGGACGAGAGCAGGATTTTGCTGGATACTCTTACGGGACTGAAGCGGGAAAAGGATTATTTCCGTTCCGTGGAGGAAATGCTGCAAGGCCATCCGGAAACGAACTGGATGATGGTCGTTTTTGATATAGAGCAGTTTAAGCTGTTCAACGAATGGTACGGGCGTGAAGCAGGGGATATGGTTTTGGCCCGGATCGGTTCGGGTCTGCGGAAAGACGCGCAAAAGCTGAACGGTTTGGCGGGTTATCTGGGAAACGATGACTTTTCCATGTTTTTGCCTGCCGACAGTATGCCGATGGAAGAGTTGTTTGAAAATCTCCACAAGGCCATCATGCGTTATGGGGTGTCCGTAGGGTTCCTGCCCGCTATCGGCGTCAGTTATTCCAAAAAGGATGATACGGTCATGCGCCTGTATGATGAGGCGAGCCTGGCCATGCGTCATGCCAAAACGAACTTTAAAAACCGTATACGGTATTTTGATCCTTCCATGTATACGAAAATTGCGTCGGACTACCAGCTCCTTTCGGATTTCCAGTCCGCGCTGAAAAAGAACGAAATTACGTTTTACCTGCAGCCCCAGTGCCGGGCGGCAACAGCTACTATTGTCGGCGCGGAAGCGCTGGCCCGGTGGGTAAAACCGGACGGCACGATGGTTTCTCCTGCTGTATTTGTCCCCGTATTGGAAAAATACGGCTTTATCCCGGATTTGGACAAGTTTATCTGGGAAGAGGTCTGCCGTTGGCTGAAAAGCTGTGAAAAACGCGGAATACCCCTGATCCCGGTTTCTGTAAATGTATCTGCAGTGGATATTTTTACGTTTAATGTACCTGAGTTTATTCAATCCCTTGTGGAAAAATATCATCTTCCCCATAAAGCATTGAAAGTCGAAATAACCGAATCCGCCTGCGCGGATGATCCGGAAAAAGTCCAGGAAGTGGTGCAGGAACTCCGAAAAAACGGATTCATGGTGCTGATGGACGATTTTGGCAGCGGGTATTCTTCACTGAACATGCTTTTTGAACTGAATATTGATGTGCTGAAGATGGATGCGCATTTTCTGCATATGGACGAGGAGACAATCGAAAAGGGCATCCATATCCTGGAATCCATCGTCTATATGGCGAAATCCATGCGCCTTCCGGTTATTGTGGAAGGCGTGGAAAACCAGGGGCAGAAAGAGTATCTGCAAAGCCTGGGCTGCCAGTATATCCAGGGCTTTTATTTCTATAAACCGTTGCGGATCCCTGTTTTTGAAGATCTGATTTCCAATCCGTTTAATGTTGATGAAAAAGGGTTTGTATTTATAGCCAATGAGGAGTTCCGTGTCCGCGAGTTTTTGAACGACGCCGTGTACAGCGATGCCATGCTGAACAATATCCTGGGGCCGGCGGCCATGTATTCATGGCATGAAGATGAGGTAGATATCGTCCGTTTCAACCAGAAATTCCAGGAGGTTGTGGATGTTCCTGACTTTACCGAACGACTGGAAAGCATCCAGCGGTTTATGCCGCCTGCCGACAGGAAGGTGCTTTACAGTACGCTGGAAAAGGCACGGCTGGATAAAATGAATGGCGCCAGCGCTGTAATGGCTTTCGGCAGAGCGGACGGAACCTATTCCCGCTTCTGGATCCACTTTTACTATCTGGATGAAGTGGATGGGCGGATGCGTTTTTACGGTTCGGCCAGGGACGTGACGGAACTGACGAATCTGAATAAGCATATGGATCTTCTTTCTCATTTCCTATCGGAATGTGTCATCTTCCTGATTTTCAATCACGGATTATATTCCTATCAGGTAGCTGCCCAGGGGTTGGAGCAGGAAATGCAGATGTCCCGGGTGCAGTTGGAGCAAGAGCTGAATTCCGGCCGGTTCATCCGGCGCATTGCAAGGAAAGACCGGAGGATAGTCATGCGGCTGGGTGTGAATGCTATTGAGAAACAGGAAAGCTTTACAATTGATTTCTCGATGAACATGAATGATGGAAAAAGGAAAGGCTTCTTCCTGAAAGCAGATCCCGTCGAGGATCCCACAAGCGATGTAAAGTGCATCCTGTCAGTGCGCTGTGAGTAAGGGGCATAATAGAATAAAAAAAACTGTCAGGTTTCATGTGAAAAACCGGACAGTTTTTTTATTGGATTTTTTAACCTGTTACGGATGGGACGGTGAACTCCATTCTTTGTCTTTCAATGTCTTGGAGGCATTATTTAATACTTGCAGCAATTCCGGGGAACCTGCAAGTTTGCCCTGGCAGAGTTTTTGCAGTTCCATAAAGGTTTTGCATTCGCTTCCCCACAGGTAACGACCTTCGCCGTCGTAGCAGGCAAGCACCAGATTCTGTTTGGCCCGGACCGGTGTTCTGCCGTTGTCGTCGGTGACTGTGATATACACGTCATCCGGAAAGTCCATGACGTATGTTACGGTTCCGTCTTCCTCAGCTTCTTCCAGAAAGCCCAGAAGCGAAAACTCTTTGGCTAAATCTAACATGAGCGAACCTCCTGTACTGTTTTTTTTATTTTACCACGAATCGAAAGTGTTGTATAATTAAAAATGAAAATGAGTGAACCTGATAAGGGATTCTGATTCTTTCGGTGTGAAGTAAGCGGGGGATATTTTTTGAATAAAACGGACAATAAAAAGGAGAATAAAATACAGCCGGGCATGCAGGTGGAGTTTATCTGTCCCAAATGCGGGACGCATCTTGCCTGGGCTTTACCGGATATGGAGATGAACTGTCCCAAGTGCGGCAACTGGGTTACAAATGAAAACCGGAAAAAACCGAAACTGGATCTGTTGCTGCCCATGGACGACGACCAATTGACGCTGTTTTAATTAAAATAAATAAGAAAAGAGGCGTGGAGTATGAAGATTTTTATGGATACGGCTAACGTGGAAGAAATCAGGGAATTTGCAGATATGGGAATTGTGTACGGGGTAACGACCAACCCGTCGCTGATTGCCAAATCCGGGCGTACACAGGCGGAAGTGATTCCGGAAATCTGTGCGCTGATTCCCGGGCCCGTAAGCGCCGAAGTTATCAGCCAGGATTGCGAAGGCATGGTCAGGGAAGCCAGGGAACTGGTAAAAATCGCAGACAATGTTGTGGTCAAAATTCCCTGTATTACGGAAGGGCTGAAAACGGTCAAAATTTTAGCGGCGGAAGGGATTAAAACAAATGTTACTTTGGTGTTCAGCCTGGGACAGGCGCTTCTGGCGGCCCGCGCCGGCGCATCTTATGTGAGCCCCTTTATCGGGCGTTTGGACGATATCGGGCAGGACGGTTCCAAGCTGGTGGAAGATATGGTGAAAGTATTCCGCAACTACCAGTTCAAGACAGAAATCATCGCCGCCAGCGTGCGTAATATGGAACACGTTGACAGGATGATGCTGGCCGGTGCGGATATTGCGACGATTCCTACCAAGGTGCTGCGTGAGCTGATCAAACATGAGCTGACCGACAAAGGGCTGGCGAAGTTTATGGAAGACTATCAGAACAGCCTGAAAAAATGATGAATTGGTTTTCTTTTATCAAATTACCATCTCGTATCGCTGCGGTTCTGGCCGGTATCGGTGTGCTGGGGGGCGTGTTTTCTCCCGGCTCCGCGGAAGCGGGATACCGTAAAGCGCCGGAAAAATACCAGGATGTGGGTGTAAAGGTATTGCAAAGCGGCCCGACGCTGTTGTTTTCCGACAGCCCGGAGGTGGTATATGAGAATGGGATTCTTTATAAAGATATTGTAGAAGGAGAAGGCAGGGTCTTTTTCCATCACGTAAACGGAACCAGGAATACCAGAAAGCTGGCCGTGCTAATGCGCCCTGTCAATCAGCGGACTACAATCACCTGGGGTTGCAGGGGGATCGGGGATCCGGATAAATGGTATTTTGTTTCTGCGCGTAAAGGCCAGACGCGGTATTTCAATGAGTACAAAGAACTTTGGAAAAAGGTGCGCAAAAACGAAGCGAAAGAAAAAGGGGATAAGCGTGTTAAATTTGGTAAAGGCAAAAAGGGATTACCGGATTACAGTTTTTACAATCTCATACCTGATTTGCCGCTAACCCCACTGGCCAAAGGGGAATATGTGGAAGTCCTGTCACAGGAACGCAACAAGAAGCAGGCCGGGGCAAGCTTAAAGCCGGAACAATTGCTGACCGGCATGTTTGATTTCCATGCCAGTCATCCGGTTGAAATAACAATCATGATGTGTAATCCGAAGGAGGATGTAGAGAGGTTTTCGCGGGAGGCAGCCGTTCTGTCTATGGATGAACATCCCTTACGGGGAACCTATCAGCACGCGGATCTGACTTATATTGTAAAAAAACCGATCCAGATAAAACGGTCTCAGGCGAAGGCACTGTGCATGGCGGATTCGGAAGACCGCTATTTCCTGATGGGAACAGACCGGATGACAGGTAAACAGACGCAGAACCATGGGAATTACGGTGTCATCTATCACGTTTTTTACAGTGTAGCAGGCGAACATCCTATACAATTAGGAATTAATCCCTGGGGCGGCGAGTTTCATGGCGCCGGCATGATGATTTCAGAAGATAAGGCCGAGGTGATAACGATTCCGGGGAAGAGTGCCTTTTTTGGTAAAGGGGACGAAGTGGACGATGTATTCCTGCACTCCCCGAATCATAAAAGAAAAGACGTGGAATTCATTTGGTCGCCGCCGGGGGCTTCCAATCTTCCGATACGGGCGTTTTGGACTGTGGAAGGACTTGAAAATAGTAAAAAATCTCAAATACTTTTTCTGCGAAATGAGAACAGCCCTTTACAAAATCTAAAAATATGGTAAACTTAATAT
>Ga0265298_10008356_pt1 | contig 12449 bp, 6 predicted proteins | sample AusTroGonzalo_MG_3_FD_193486 | JGI IMG/M metagenome (GOLD analysis project Ga0265298, IMG submission 193486) | Bovine rumen microbial communities from tropical cattle in Woodstock, Queensland, Australia - Gonzalo_01 | ecosystem: Host-associated > Mammals > Digestive system > Stomach > Rumen ... | reverse complement strand
GGGCGACCGCGTCATCGGCATCGCTTCCAATGGACTCCATACAAACGGCTACTCACTGGCCCGCAAGATTTTCTTTGAGAAGATGAAGCTCGATTACTCCTCCAAACCGGCCGGGCTCAAATGCACAATCGGAGCCGAACTGCTCAAGACCCATCTCAGCTACGGGAATCTGATCCAGGTACTGCTGAAAAAGTACAATCTGCCCAAGACACCGCGCGTGGTCAAAGGCCTGGCCCACATCACCGGCGGCGGCTTCATCGACAACATCCCGCGGATCCTGCCCAAGACCTGCGATGTCATCATCAAGAAAGGCACCTGGCCCGTTCCGCCGGTCTTCAAGCTGATCCAGAACTCCGGCTGTATTGATGAATCGGAAATCTATCAAGTCTTCAATATGGGCATCGGCATGACCGCCATCGTCTCCGCCGACAAAGCAGATGCCGTCCTGGCCGATATCAAAAAAGCCAAATACAAAGCCTGGCACATCGGCGAAGTCGTCAAAGGCACCGGCCTCTCCCGTGTGGAATAAAGCCGGACAACAAACCGAATATATTCAAAAAAAATCCCCGGTGTTATTCACATCGGGGATCTTTGTTTTCAGCTCAGACAGCTTTTATCTGACCGGAACGAGGGCGAGGCGGAAGCCCACGTTTTCGTAACCGCGATCCGGAGCATCGTAGCCGCGATAGGCCGAACGGCAAACTCTGGCAGGGGCATCAAAGCTGCCGCCGCGATGTACACGGTTGATACCCTTGTCTGACCCTGTGGGATCCGTCACTGCTGAATCCGGATAATCTCCATACAGGTCAAAACACCATTCATTCACATTTCCGTGCATATCATAGAAGCCCCAGAGATTCGGCTTTTTCCGTCCGTCAGGCGTTGTATCACCGCCGCTGTTATATTCATAATAGCCCACTTCATTCATTTCGGGACATTCATCATACTCAGACGACAGATTCTTTCCGTTGTTCAGGGCTGTCCTCGTTCCGGCGCGGCAGGCATATTCCCACTGCGCTTCGGTCGGCAGAGAGTATTCATATCCTTCCGGCAGACGACCGGCTCTGCGTTCGATTTCTGTCACCTTGGCACAGAATTCCAGAGCGTCATACCAACTGACACTTTCCACCGGACAGCGATAAAACTCATAGGCGGAAGGATTTGTCCCCATCACAGCTTCATACTGTTCCTGGGTCACTTCATACTTGCTCAGCCAGTAGTTTTGCGTCAGTGTCACAGGGTGCGAGGTCTCATCACCATATCTGCCCAGTTCGTTGTCAGGGCTGCCCATCCAGAACGTGCCCGGCGTAACTTTGATCATCTCCAGATCATTTGTCATATCCATGAGAATGAAATCGCTGCTCTTTGCCAGCGCCACGCGGAAGCCGACACTCACATAGCTGTAGTTGAGATCAGCTTTATCCCGATACGCTGAACGACTGCCCCTCGCGGTACGATCCCAGGCACCGCCGCGCATGATATGTTCTGTACCCATGATCGGTCCCTGGGGATCAGTCACATCAGAAGTCGGATAAGCTCCGTACCAGTCTGAACACCATTCCAGCACATTTCCGTGCATATCATAGAGTCCCCAGGCATTCGGCATCTTCTGTCCTACCGGATGACTCGCCTTGTTGGCATTGAACATGTACCAGCCCACTTCATCCAGATTGGGACAAGGTTCTTCCCACTTTTGTTCCTCTGTCGGGATATTCTTTCCGTTATTGAAAGCCGTTGTTGTTCCGGCACGGCAGGCGTACTCCCACTGCGCTTCGGTCGGCAGGGTGTATTTATATCCTCTCGGCAAACGACCCGCTTCACGTTCAATGGCTGTCAGCCTGGCGCAGAATTCCATCGCATACTGCCAACTGATACTCTCCACCGGCAGATCGGCTCCACGGCAGTAGGAGACGTTCCAGCCCATTACGGCTTCAAACTGCGCCTGAGTCACTTCATACTTGCCCAGCCAGTAGCCCGACAGATACACATCATGCTGTACCTCTTCGGAATTTCTGCCCAGCTCGTTTGCGGGACTGCCCATCGTAAACTTGCCTGAATCGATCCAGAGCATATCCAGACTTACATCCTCCGACAGAGAGAGCGTAAAGTCTCTGATGTGTGTCAGCGCCACACGGAAACCTACGTTATTGAGATGGTAGTCCGGCCCGCCATAGCCTCGAGCCGCCGAACGGCAGCATTTACCTGGACTGTTCCAGCCGCCGCCGCGATCCACTCGTGCCCAGTTAAAGATCGCACCCGTAGGATTGGACACCTCGGAAGTCGGGTAATCTCCATACCAGTCTGAACACCATTCCCACACATTCCCGTACATATCATACAGTCCCCAGGCGTTCGGCAGTTTCTGCCCCACCGGGTGAGTCGTGCCTTGACTGTTGCCATCGTACCAAGCCAAGTCCGCCCCAGGATACCCTTCAGAAGAATACAGAGTACTTCCGTCATACAAGGCATCGCTCGCTCCGGCACGGCAGGCGTATTCCCACTGCGCTTCGGTCGGCAGGGTATATTCATACCCTTCCGGCAGACGGCCTGCCGCTCTTTCGATTTCTGTCAGCCTGGCGCAGAAATTCGTCGCGTCATTCCAGCTCACCTTTTCCACCGGCAGATCGGCTCCAATGAACTCGGAAGGATTGCTGCCCATCACGGCTTCATACTGCGCCTGGGTCACTTCATACTTGCCCAGCCAGTAGCCTTTGGTCAGGGTCACTTCATGCTGAGTTTCATCATCATCTCTACCCGGTTCCGTTCTCGGACTGCCCATGTCAAATGTGCCCGGCTTGATCCAGATCATGCGCAAGTTCACATCCTCCGCCAGCGGAACCACGATATTCTTGCTGGAAATCGAAGCCAGCGCTACGCGGAACCCCCTCCAGAGAGAACTGTACGAAGGGCCATTCTCCCCCCGGTAGGCGGAACGGCAATCCGCCGCGATGCTGTCCCAGCTGCCGCCGCGTACAACGCGGTACAGAGAAGAACCGTCAACAAAAGGATCGGTCTCCGGTTTGCGAGGATAATTGTAATCCGTGGTCGAACACCATTCCTCCACATTTCCGTGCATGTCGTAGAAACCCCAGGCATTCGGCAGCTTCTGGCCCACAGGATGAGAATGCGAGGCACCAACCCGGTTGCCATAATACCAGCCCACTTCATCCACTTCGGAACAACTCCTTTCATCAGACAGATTCTTCCCGCTGTTCAGCGCGGTCGTTGTCCCGGCACGACAGGAGTATTCCCACTGCGCTTCGGTCGGCAGGGTGTATTCATACCCTTCCGGTAGACGACCGGCCGCTCTCTCGATATCGGTCAGTTTCACGCAAAACGCCTTTGCCTCGTACCAGTTCACACGTTCCACCGGCAGATCGGCTCCTTTGTTCCCGGAAGGATTCGTCCCCATGATCGCTTCATACTGCGCCTGAGTGACTTCATATCTGCCCAGCCAGTAGCCCTGGGTCAATGTCACCTGGTGCTGGTATTCATCGGATTCTCTGCCCAGCTCGTCTTCGGGACTGCCCATCATGAACGTACCCGGCTCGACCCAGATCATGTCCAGATCCACATCCTCGGCCAGCGGGATCGTCATATTGCGATTGATCGGAGCCAGCGCCACACGGAAACCAATGCTGAGGGAAGTGGAGGTGTTCAAGCGAACGTTCCGGGCCGCGGAACGACAATTCTTGGCACCATCGTCATAGTAACTGTAACTGCCTCCGCGCACTGCATAGTACGGTTCTGTGTCCTCTTGCACCGGATCAATTACCGGTGTTGTCGGATATCTGTTTTTCGCGTCCTGACACCATTCCATCACATTCCCGTGCATGTCATACAATCCCCAGCCATTCGGCTGTTTCAAACCCACCGGATGGGTCTTGCTCTCGCTGTTGCTATAATACCAGCCCACCGGATCCAGATTGGGACATTCACCATAGATTTGGTCATCTGTCTCAATATTGGTTCCATTGTTGAAAGCTGTCGTCGTTCCGGCACGGCAGGCGTATTCCCATTGCGCTTCGGTCGGCAGAGTGTATTCGTAACCAAGCGGCAGACGGCCCGCCGCTTGTTCGATCGCTGTCAGCCTGCCGCAAAATAGCATCGCGTCATTCCAGCTGACTAGTTCCACCGGCTGATCGGCTCCTATGAAACGGGAAGGATTCGTTCCCATGATGGTTTCGTACTGGGCCTGAGTGACCTCATACTTGCCCATCCAGTAGCCCCTGGTCAGGGTCACTTCGTGCAGGGTTTCATCCCCGCCGGCACCCAGTTCATCTTCCGGGCTGCCCATCATAAAGGTACCCGGATCGATCCAGATGATGTCCAGATCCACATTCCCCGGCAGCGGGATAGTGAAATTACTGCAGGGAACCGGAACCAGACGCGGAACCCGAGTCAGCGCCACGCGGAAACCGCTAGCGATGCTGTACGTGCTGGGGTTGCCGCTGTACCGGTACGCTGAACGGCAGTTGCGCGCGTAGTCGTACCAGCAACCACCGCGAAACATGCGGTTCCAGCCATTGATGGGACCTGTAGGATCTGTCACAGCAGAAGATGGATAACTTCCATCCCAATCCTTACACCATTCCCATACATTTCCATGCATGTCATAGAGTCCCCAGGCATTCGGCTGTTTCAGACCCACCGGATGGGTATAGTTCAAATCATTCTCAGCATCCTCATTGCTCCCATCGTACCCATACCAGCCCACTTCATCCATTTCAGGACATTCATGCGCATCTGACAAATCCTTGCCACTGTTTAAAGCTGTCGTTGTCCCGGCTCGGCAAGCGTATTCCCACTGAGCTTCGGTAGGCAAAGTGTATTCATAACCTTCCGGCAGTGTTCCCGCTTCTTGTTCGATCTCAGTCAGTTTAGCGCAGAATTCCATCGCGTCATCCCAGCTGACCTGTTCCACCGGCAGATCAGTTCCTTGGAACTTAGAGGGATTCTTTCCCATAATGGCTTCATACTGCGCCTGGGTCACTTCATACTTGCCCAGCCAGTAGCCCTGGGTCAGCGTCACTTGATGCTGGATTTCATCATCGTCTCTGCCCAGCTCGTCTTCCGGGCTGCCCATCATGAACGTACCCGGCTCGATCCAGACGAAATCCAGCGGCACACCACCCGGCAGCGTGACGGAACCGTCTTCGCCCGGCGACAGCGGCTGCCCCGGCTGATCGGATAATGTCACACAGAAAAAGCGTTTCTCGTCTCCTGTCCTCACAAAGTAAGGACTGGAAGCCGATTTCACTTCTGTCCAGTTCACAGCGTCATCACTCTGCAAGAGCGTGCCTGTGTAGGTTAAGACCAAGCCGCCCCCCTCCATCTCATAACTGAGAGTCGGGTACGGAGCCGTGGCACGAACACCCGCCGGATCCGTAGCTTGAACACTCCAATACGCCAGCAATGATCCCGCCGCCAGACAGGACATACTGAACATCTTATAGTATGATCTTCTCATATATGTTTTGTTTATTTTGGGTTAAAAAATTGGAAAAATAAAAAACACAGCGGCATCCAACCGTGTCACTGTGCTGTTCTGATAAGATAAAATCAGTTTTTTTAACTGGTTTCTGATCAGGATCAAACACTGCCTGTCAGAAAAAAGAAAAGCCATCCCCTTCCGGTCCAATGAGAACATCCCATGCCCCTTCTTCCTGCACATGCTTTTCTCTAATTCTTTCTGCGCCAATATGATCCAGATTTTATCCTGCCGCTTCTTCTTTCCCAGCACTTCACCGCCAAAAAACGACACAATCAAAATAGCACCATTTTTGCAAATGTGCAAGGTTGATATTCAACACCCCGGGATGGATATTAAAGGAACCACTGACGGACACGGATAAACACAGATAAGTTGTTGATTTTCAAGGGGATCTAAAGGCTAAAAAAGTCGACAAAAATGGTGGGTTGGCAGGGATTTGAACCCTGGACCAACGGCTTAAAAGGCCGCTGCTCTACCGCTGAGCTACCAACCCACCTCGGGGATCGCCGCTTGCGCAAACGACGGGGAAAGGATAATCTGACTTGGCCTAAAGTGCAAGAAGTTTTATTCTTTCTTCTGCTTTTCCTGGCGGAAATGCGGTTTTTCCGGGGAAAGTTTTGCTCAAAACGAACACAAATGTCATGGGTCATCAGGAATCTTATCAGCATAATGAAGCCTATGCGGAGTTTTTATCCGGGTGGGATATCCATTTTTATTCCAAGTATATAGACACATTGGCCGCCGGGGTATCTTCCCGGCCGGGCGCTCCGGTGGAGGTCGGACGCATTCTGGATGTGGGCTGCGGTGTGGGTCAGGTCGTTCTAAAATTAAAGGAACGCGGTTTTTCGGCGCACGGAGTGGATGTTTCCGAGTCGAATATCGCCCGCGCTTCCAAGCATTCACCGGAGTGTGTGGTCTATGACGGGCATCATTTGCCGTTTGAGGATGGCTTTTTTGACGCGGCCGGCGCGCTGAATGTGCTGGAACATGTGGAAGAGCCTGAGGAATTTCTCCGCGAGCTGGTCCGTGTGGTCAAGCCGGGAGGCCGTTTAGTGGTTTCTTCTCCTAATTTTCTGAGAGTGCTGGGATTCCGGGATTATCATCCCCGGATGCGCGGCATTGGCAATAAGTTCCGCAACTGGCAGTCTCTATGCCAGCTTCGCCGCCAGATCCGCAAGGATCCTGATTCCGTCCGTTTTGAGCGGATGCCCCCTATCGTCAAGGAACCTTTCACGCCGGATGACGACGCAATCGTGGTGACAAATCCCCTGTTGATCCGCTTTTTCCTGGAACGGTACGGCTGCCGCGTGGGATCGGTGATCTGCACGGATCGTTACGTAAACCCGCTGGCGGAGTTCTGTCTGAACGCGACACCTCTGCGCTATGTGATGTTCAACGGGTTCGTGACCGCGACCAAGCTCTAGTTAAAGCTCCACCGCACAGCTCTTCTGGATCGATTCCAGTGCCGCGAAGGTCAGACGCATCGCCTGACGGGATTGTTCGTAAGGCAGCGGATGCGGAGTCTCGCCCTTGATGTATTTCAGCCAGGCCGCTACTTGTTCCGCGTGGCCTTTGGAGGAACCTTTGGTGGTCTCGCATTTACGCTTGCGGTAGATATCCAGCCGCTGATAATTATCCAGTTCACCCACCAGTCCCGCGCCGAACACGGTCACTCTTTCTTTGGGATAAGTAGAATCGCCTTCCGCGGAATAGATCAGCTGTCCGCTGGAACCGTCCTCAAACGAGACCTGCGCCGTGATGCTGTCCGGGAACGGCAGCGCGCCTTCTGCGGGCCAGGAGGTCTGCGCAAAGACACGAACCGGTTTACTGTCGAAGAGCCAGCAGAAGTAATCAAAGAAGTGACACGCCTCGCCCAGGATGCGTCCGCCGCTTTCGGCAAAGTTGGCATACCAGTGCTTGGGATCGAGTTTGCCGGCCATCACGCGATAGACCGCGCTCTTGGGACCCGGTGCCGCGGCTACAGCTTGTTTCAGTTTGATAGAAAGCGGAGCGAACCGGCGGTTGAAACCGACTTGGACACTGCCGCCGTTCCCGGCTGCCATCGCTTCATCTATCTGAGCCAATTCGTCCAGGGTCAGGCAAAGCGGTTTTTCCACAAAGACCTGCATCCCCGCGCCCAGGGCTTTGAGCGTGATTGGCGCGTGCAAGTGATGCCGAGTGGCGATCACGACCGCGGCAGGTGCCTTGTCTTTCAAAATGTCATCTACGTTCGTTGAGGCATTCTTGAACCCGAACTTATTCTTCACATGGTTCGCGCTCAAGGATGTCTGGTTCACGATCGTGCCCAGCGGGATATTCCCCTGGATATGCGGCAGCAGCATCGTGCGGGCAAAGTTCCCCGCTCCCACCACATGGAGACAAGCCACGGGTGTTTTCAATTTCGCGCTTCCGGCGGCTGTCTTCAGATCAGCGGCTCCGGCCTTGGCGTTCCCGATATGCTTTTCGGCTTCGCCGTATTCCAGCACCACGCCGATCTCTTTGGATTCCGGTTTCAGCAAGTCCTGATAGATCGCCAGAGAGTCCTCAAATTTCACCCGATGCGTGGTCAGCGCCTCCAGATTCAGCTTGCCGGCGGACATCAGCGCCAGACACGCTTCCAGATTCCGCTGCTCGGTCCAGCGCACGTACCCGATGGGATAATCGCTTCCGCCCCATTCATAAGAGGGATCATAGCGGCCCGGCCCGTAGGAACGGGAGTAGCACACTTCCACCTCTTTTTCGTAATAAGTTTTCCAGGCCAGATCGGTCTTGGTATTGCCCACGATCACCAGACGGCCGCGGTCGCGCAGGATCTCGATGGCCTGCTCGATCGGACGGTTGCTCTGGGTACCGGTGCAGAGATAGACCTTGTCCACTCCGTAGCCATTGGTCCAGGAACGGACTTCATTGGCCAGATCGCCGGAGGAGACAAACCGCTCCGCGCCCATTGCGAGAGAAAACTTTTCCTTGGCTTTGACCAGATCCACCGCCATCACCCGGATGCCGTTCGCGTGGAGCAGTGCGGTCACCAGCAGACCGATCAGCCCCTGACCCATCACCAGCACCTGTTCACCCAGTTTGGCATCACCCTGGCGCACGGCCTGCAGCGCGATGCTCAGCACCGTGGAATAAGCCGCCATCCAGCCCGGCACATTCTCCGGGATCTTGGCCATCAGCAGATCCGGCATGGCGATATACTCCGCGTGATTGGCGCATTCAGCACCGGCGCACGCCACACGGTCGCCCACCTTCAGGCGCGTATTCCCGGCATCCACAGCCACGACCACACCGGCCGCACTGTAGCCCAGCGGCGTGGGCGATTCCATCCGGTTGCGCACCTTTTGCAGAGCGCTCTTCCAGCCCAGGTTCCGAACGGTCTCCAGCACCTTTCTGACTTGATCCGGGCGAGCCATCGCCTTCTGGATCAGATTCATTTTGGCCTGTTCCACCTTCATCTTCTCGGTCCCGATACTGATGACCGAGTGGGTCACCTTCACCAGCGCGCCTCCGGGCGGCGGCACCGGCACCGGCACCTCCTGGATCTCTAAACGACCATCCTGGTATTGAGCTATCTGCTTCATAAAAAATCTATAAAATTACAATGAAATCTCTTCTGACTGTTCGGGTTTTACCGTTTCCGCGTCTGCGTCCGCGTCCACATCCCTCAGATCCAGATCCCCGGTCAGTATCTTCCGGAAGATCTGCCTCTTGATATACCCCAGCCACCAGACACACACGGCTGTCGGCACCAGCGTGAACAGCACGAACATGTAATGCAGCCGCGTGCTGAAATAAAAACAAAGCGGCTGTAAATTCCCCAAAACGATCACTCCCGAAACGATCAGCTGGTACAGCAGCAGTCCCAGCATCAGACCCGCCGCCACCAGACTGTTGAACACCATGAACATCCCGGCCTCGTTCCGTTTGAGGGTCGAGTCACACATCCCCACCAGCTTATACACCACGCCGCTCAGCACGATCAGGCTGTAGAGCAGCACAAAACAAAGCAGGAACACCATCGTCCCGAAATAACTGAAAATATACCTTCCGACATGCAGGATCTGCGCTCCCGGTGCCTGAGAGAACCAGTAAAAAAACGGTGACAGCGTCGTGATCGCGCCCAGATACCACACAAAGAAACCCACCTCCTTCTGGAAAAGCCGGTTCCCCACACGGGCACGTTTCATCAGGATCATCCCGTACATCGCGACCGCCGCGGCACACGTCGTCGGCAGGATACCGATCATATCCAGATGCCCCAGAAACAACACATTCCAGTCATCCGTAAAAACCGTCTGAACCGCGAAAATCAGATACAAAGGGATGGCCCACAACAATATCGAAACACTTCGATACAGCAAAGATATCTTCTGCGCCTCTTCGCTTAAAGGCGCTTGTTTATTCTCTTCTATTGGATTCATGACATTCCCGGAGCTTACTCTGTCCACGGATACCGGCTGTTGTCCCACGATATACACATATCGCTGTGAGTCTTATACCATTCCTATGTAAAAATTCAAGAAAGAACATCTTTCCGGACCGATTTAAACCCGGATTTATCCCTGCGTATTTGCGTCCGCGGCTCCGAAAATGATGCCGCGCCCTTACTTATTCTTCACAAAAAGGGAAATCTATGCTATCTTAGCCCTTGGCGCGGTATCGCGCCCGATCCGATCATGAACGGCATGAATGCAAAAAGAATGAAACTCGGAGTCCTCGGCTCCGGCAAAGGCTCCAATCTGGTAGCTATCGCGGAAGCGGCGCAAGCCGGTGAGATCCCGGTAGATATCGTACTGGTGATCGCGGATTCACCCGATGCCGGCATTCTCAGCCGTGCCGAATTTTACGGGATCCCCGCCCGGTATATCTCCGCGGGCAATTCCAAGACCCGTCTGGACGGTGATGCCGAACAGGCTTATATCCAGGCACTCCGGGAAACCGGAGCGGAATGGGTCGCCCTGGCCGGGTTCATGCGGATCGTAAAAGCGGATTTTCTGAAAACTTTCCCCAACCGCGTTGTCAATATCCATCCTTCCCTTCTGCCTGCGTTCCAGGGGCTTCATGCCTGGAAACAGGCTCTGGACTACGGCGTGAAAGTGACCGGCGTGACCGTTCACTATGTGGATTCCGGTGTGGATACCGGTCCCATCATTGCCCAGGCGGCAGTTCCCGTTCTGGAAGGAGATACCCCCGACACGCTCCACCAGCGCATCCAGATCGAGGAGCACAAGATCTATCCCGCTGTGCTGAAACAGTTAGCGGCTCTTTCATAACCGGCTTATGGGACTGTTCAAGTGGTTTAAACCCGAAGATATCCAGCTGGAAAGCGGCAGCCGTTTTGCTTCCTATCGTCTGCACGAGCTGATCAACAGCGGCGGCATGGCGCAGCTTTGGCTGGCCTCGAACAGCAAGGAAGAAACCTTTGCCCTGAGGATCGCTCATCCGGATCTCTCCAGCGTGAACCGCAAGCGCTTTATCCAGGGCTGCGAGGCGCTTTCCCAGATCCCGGCTCATCCCAACCTGATCCGGTACATCGCTCACGGCAAGTGGGAGCGCATCCCGTATCTGGGGATGGAATACATCGAGGGGGCTAATATGCGCGAACTCTTTGCCGCCGAAGATGAAATACTGATCGAAAAGATCTGGGACATCCTCTTTGGCTGCGCGTCGGCGCTGGAACACGTCCACGAAAGCGGCTGGCTGCATCTGGACTACAAGCCGGAAAACATCGTCATTTCACGCGGCGGCCATCCCAAACTCATTGACTTCGACCTCTGTGTGCCCAAACCGGAAAAACCGGTGGAACTCAAGCCCGCGGGCACTCCGGCCTATATGGCGCCGGAGATCCTGCTCCACAAACCGGCCGATCAGCGCGCGGATATCTTTGCCTTTGGAGTCATTGCCTACGAGCTTTTTACCCATAAGCGTCCCTTTATCGGCGAATCCTCCGAGGAAGTCCTGCGCAAGATGCTGGACGAACGCACCGGCCTGGTGCCTCCGCGCGAGTATAATCCCGATATTTCCAAAGGTCTGGAAAAAGTGCTGCTGAAATGTCTGGAACGCAATCCCGATAAACGCTATCCCCACATGAGCGTCGTTATCCGCGATCTCCAGGAAGCTCCTTAGATCCTTCAACCTCCGTTAGATTTTCCGTATCCCGAGTACTGATTTTAAATTTATAAAACCAGTTCAAAATCAATATGTTCTGTAGAGACGCGAGATTCTCGCGTCTCCGAGACGAGCGGGTCGCTCGTCTCTACAGTAAATCATTATTGTTAAGTAAGTTATTTGTTATTTTAAATGACTTTTGGATTTCTAATAAGGATTACGGGATAAATACAAAAAAGACGAGGCGTTCAAACCTCGTCTTTTTGGTGGGGCGGCTTAGCTTTTCAATGGATCCAAGGGGAAAACATTCAACGCGCGTTGGTATCACACTTGCTGAGAACTGTCCAGACGAGTTATAATTGCGTGTCATTATGCTTGTTCTCTCTATAATCACTTTGTCAACGGCTTGGAAACAAGGTTTGTACATGAAAAGTTCTTATTCACTGATCCTGAAAAAATGAAATGGCATCTCATTCCAAAACCTTGGAAGATCTCTCACATTATCGACATTCCACAACAAACAAGAGGGTATAGCTACAGCAAGAAATGTCAGCATCAGTCCATATATAAGGAATCTTTCAACCTCTGCCTTTGTTATCTTTTTAGAAAAATCTAAATAATCAATATCATCATCTCTTTCATTTATTATTATCTTTACCTTTTTGTAAATACATAACATCGCATTAGATATAAAGCCCGCAAAAGCACCTAATAAGGCACAATATGAAATGGCTACAATAACAACAAACACGAAAAGAGAAATATAATCAGGAAAATAAAAAGGAATATCGGAGAAAAAATTAAGGAAACGGAATTCAGGATTATCACTATTTTCTCTAACACCCAA
>Ga0265298_10008355_pt1 | contig 12449 bp, 6 predicted proteins | sample AusTroGonzalo_MG_3_FD_193486 | JGI IMG/M metagenome (GOLD analysis project Ga0265298, IMG submission 193486) | Bovine rumen microbial communities from tropical cattle in Woodstock, Queensland, Australia - Gonzalo_01 | ecosystem: Host-associated > Mammals > Digestive system > Stomach > Rumen ... | reverse complement strand
GTTGCTCTTTGTCAGCGTATTGTTAGCCTGCCGGCCAGCGCAATACTCACTTTAGCGGCTGCAAAGGTACACATTATATATGATATACACAAGAGTGGCACACTTAAAAATAACACAATTTAACTGTTTTGTTTATTTTTAACAAAACCAAAACAATTATTTACTCTTGATCCATCTCTTCTTCCCATTCAAAGAAGAATACACGAGCACTAATTCATCTGGGGACAAAAAAGAGGGATGCAGAGCATGCATTACACTACTCTACATCCCTCGAAAATAGTTATTCTTTGATGGTTAATTACATGTCATCTACGATATCGTCGAAGCCATCATCTTCAAGGTCTAAGTCTGCGGGATTGGTGTCAGGATCAAGACTCGTTACCTGGCTGCCACAGAGTATGCCCTGATGTTGTAACTCGATGACGCAAATCTCAGGATTGATATATTCTTTTTTCATTTTACTACCTTTTTACCATTAATAATATACAGTCCCTTAGTTGGATTAGCCACCTTGCGACCGTCGATAGTGTACCAACTATTGTCGTTAACTCCGTTAACTTCTTTTACTCCGTTAACTTCAACAATTCCCGTCACATTATCGTTGTCGAAGTTCATATTGAACTCACGAACAGCAGTAACGTCGTTAATCATGAAGTGAGCACGGAAGCACTTCAGCGTACGGTCGTTCTTAGAGTAGCCAATCTTGTTGCCACTACCCAGCATCAGAACACGGTCCTTATTGTTGCTGTCGATGGCGAATGGAGAGTACTGGCCCACGAAGGTCACCTTACCGTCAGTAGAAGTAACTTCTGTTGGTGTAGTGCTTGCGATGGTAACGCCCATTAAGGTAGGTTCAACGATGTCGTAATTGGCTTCGTGGCCCTCATAATCAGCAGCCTTATTCCACTTGATGAGGTAAGGCTTACCAGCCTCAATAGCAGTGACAGTAGCGAAGTTCAGCGTCAGCACACCATTCGCAAGGCTTGTCGAGGTCTGCATCTCCATGATGGTAGCATTAGCCAGAGGACTGCCAGCAATCTCAGAATCGCTCAGTGAGAAGGGCAGGCACAGTGTGTTCCAGTAGCCATTCTTCTTCAAGGTGCGGTCAGCGAGGGTGACGTTGGCCAGTCTGCCGTCGTTGTCGGCTATCACTGTTGCATTGCTCGTGCCGTTGGCCAGCGTGATGTTCTTCGCCCACTCGGTCGTAAAGGTCTCGTTGCGATAAATCTGAGGAATTGTCCTGTCAACGGTGCTATTGTCATAATACGTGACGGTCTGCGTATTATTGTTTGTATTGTGCGTATATGCTATCCGACAGAAAGAATAGCCAGCAGCGGGCGACCCGGTAACGGTTGCGGTGACGGTGACACTCTGCGGTTGGTTATAGGTAAACAGCTTGCCGTCGAAGACCACACCTTTATCATAAAAATGTATGGGGCGGTTGGTGCCGTAGCTGGCATGGTCAGTTGCACCCTTATCGGTGTAAATGTGGGCATCGTTACCAAGATTGCTGAAAGTGAGTGTGATGTCCTCGTCGCTGCTTACTACATAGGAGATAGTGCCATTATATGTACTTTCACCTCCATGTGTGTTAAAGATATAATCCATTGCTGCAGGGCCAACCTTATCATACCCATCGCCTACGCAGCGAATTTCGTTCGCACCATAGTAGAGGCATTTGCGTACCTCACCGCTACTACGCTCACCAGCGATGCCGCCCGTAGAATTGTTTTTGCCTGAAACGTTGGCAGCACTGGTGCAGCCATAGACTTTTCCTGTGCTATAGTATTCTGCACCGGTGAAACCGACAATGCCGCCTGCCTTATGATTATTACCACTCACGGTGACATCGGCTGCCACATGACAGTTCTCTATGAGACCACCAATGTTAGCGCCTACGATGCCGCCCGTAGTATTATACCATGTAGAATTGGTATTCGTGATGGTGCTGGTGGCCAACGAGAGGTTCTTCACCGTGCCGGTAATTTGAGCGAACAAGCCAGCATATTCTGCGTCCATTGTCAGGCTGACGCCGCTGATGGTGTGCTCTTGTCCGTCGAAAGTGCCGCTGAAGCGGTAGTCGTCATTGCCGATGGTGATGTAGGTGTCGCCTGTGAAGTCAAGGTCGGTGGTCAGTTTATAGAAGTAGTTGCTGCCCACGAGGTAGCCGTTGTTGAAGTGTCCGGCCAGTGTCTTCAAATCCGTTGTCGATGAAATCCCGTAGGCAGTTTCGGCACTGAGACCGTCGCCAGTAAGTCCCATTGCCGCCACTACGAAGGTCTTTTCTATTTCACCACTATAGGGCGAAAGGCCAGTGAAGGTCAGCGTGTAAGTGCCAACCTCCTGCACATTGCTAACGGTCTCGCCGCCGCGTTTAATGCCGACGCTGTAGTGTGTGCCTTCTGTCAGCGTGGTGCCAGCAGCATTTTTCACGGTATAACCGAGCGATATTTCGCTGCCTGTATAGATACTACCCGTTTCCAGACCGCTCACGTTTGCTGTGGTGAAGTCGTTGACGTTGAGGAGCGTCACAGTAAGGTTGAGGCCAGGAGAGTTGGTATCAGTAATGAAGTTGATAGTCATGCTCGAGCCTGTACTTGTCCAGGAAATATTCTGTTTGCCAATTCTTTGCGTGTAATCACCACTGGTACCGATGCCGTCATAGATGCGAAGATAGTCATTATGAACACTAGAGATGTCAATGTCGCCTGATAGCTGGAACACATAGCCTGTGGGGGCAGTCAGCACAAGGGTGCCGTTGCTATTGGGGGTCTGACGGCCATCCTTGCCACCGTCATCATAAAGCTTGAACGATGTCACGCCCTCGGGAATGGTGGCCGTCTTCATGTCCGTCGTTGGCATATTGATGTAGAGACTCGTCAGGTCGTTTGTAAACGTCGGGGTGACAGTGACATCCGAGGCGGGCATGGTGAAGGTGGCGGTGTTGAAGAAATGACCGTCCCATGCTACGGCGATATCGTGGTTGTCGGCATCCTTCACACTGATGCTGATGAGTGCGTAGCCGTCCGCAGGCGTGGCCGTCAGAGTGACGTTCTCGTTCACCTTGTGTGTAGTCTGGTCGCTGGCCATGGTGCCGCCTGTTGCTGGATTGCTTACGATGATATTGTGCTGCGTATTGGGATTAACAATCCTCACCGTCAGGTTGAGGCCGTCGTCCTTAACGCCATTATCCGAATTGAAGTAAAGCGTCATGCTCTGGCCGGTGGTGACGACGGGGCCGACGGCGGTCTCAGTGCCGCTACTGGAACTGCTTACTGCGTCAAGCAGCTTGGTGGCGCTGGTCGTGTTGCCGTCATAAACTGTCAGCACGTCACAAAATTCCGTCGTGACTGTGCCCAAGAGCTGGAGCACATAGCCCGTGGGAGCGGTCAGCTTGAGGTAGCCGCTACAGCTGTTACTGTAATCGCCATCCTTGCCGCCATCGTCATAGACCATAATGGAGGTCACGCCGGCATTGTAGATGTCGGTCAGGTCGATGTTCGGTGCCTCGTCAATCGTGTTCGTCGTCGGCATGTTCACGTAATAGCCGTCAGTGGCGTTGCCCAGCAACGTTCCCTTCACGACGTCTGCCCACGCCGTCACGGTGGTGAGCATCATCACGAGCAGCGTCATGGCTGCTCGCGATAAGAAAGAATCTTTCTTCTTCATCTTGCTTTATTAATTGTTTATGAATGAATGTTATTTCTCTCAATTATATCTTAGAGGTCATTCTCGTTTGTGATGACAGGATCGTCAAACAGGTCTATGGCGATATCATCTTCGAACAAGCGTGCCTTTGCAGGATCTGTAGCAGGATCATCGTCAAAATCACCGCTAAAACATAACAAACTCATTGTTCCTATCTTAACAACCTCCATTAGAGGCTCCACATATTTCTTTTTCATCTTATTACTACCTTGAACTTTGTTTGAGCTTGCTCACGTTCGGAAATGAAAGCAAGCTATCATTTCTCTTACTTAATCGCAACCTTTTTACCATTAATAATATACACTCCCTTGGCTGTTGGGTTGGCTATACGGCGACCATTCAGGTCGTACCAGTGCTCAGAGCCATCGCGATTAATGAGTTGCAAAGACTGAATGCCTGTAGGCTCTCCGAAGTCGGTATCGAGCAATGTGCGGGCATTAGTGTTATTAGCTACAATATAAGCACGGAAAGGAGGAATATAGGCTGAGGTGTTATTAGTATCTACCTTGCGCCACTGGTTGCCACTCTGCAGGATATATGCACCTTGGGCAGCTGCCTCTGCATTAGTCAGACCAATCGTTGTACCAACAAACTTATAGTTACCAGTCGTCACAGTATTCTTGGTTTCCTTTCTCAGTTCTACAGAAGTTGTGATGTTGCTACCAACACTTGTAGTAGCAGAAACGGCTACCAGGTATGGTGTATTCGCCACAGGATTACCAGAGATTTCCACAAACTGCAGTGAAGAGTCTGTAGAGCCACTCAGCGTATAGTACTTGATGCCATTGCCTGTAACAGGAGCCTCTGGCACACAGAGTGTATAGAGATTTACGGGAGTACCACCAATAACAGCATCAGCCGAAGCGGCGTCAGCAGGAGCAGACAAGTCGCGAGGATAATCGAGAGAAGGCACAGTTAGACGATTCAAATCAGAAATCACATCACCTACTCCATTGGTGGGTATCCACAATGCATAGAATGTTGTATTGCCCCAGAAATAAGATTTTTCTCCTTCGGCAAAAATATATTCGTTGCCTTCTCTTTGCCATCCCAAGAAGGCATAACCCTCACGAGTGTAAGTACAGGTTGGCATATATATATAACCGCCATCTCCTCTGATGACATCATCCATTGAGCCTACACCGCCATTAGCATCGAAAGACAAGGTGACGGGATCGCCCCATTGGATATCTATAGATACGCCGCAACCAGGCATCACAAAAGTATATGTGTTATCACCCGTTTTGGTAAGTGGCGCCTCGTTTTCACTAGATTTTCTCACTCTCAGATAAGATATTATCAGATCCTCTTCTGTCGTAGCAACTGTCAGCGTTACCGTCTTTCCTGCAGCAATCTTATCGTAGGGTTCCACTGTGTTGCCATCAACACTGGCTGTGAGCGAGCATTTTCCTCCGTTTTGTGTCTTCTCATAGAACATATAGTACTTGAGGTCGGCACTAATCGTAACAGGCTGTGCTGGCATCACGAAGGTATAGTTTCCACCCTGGTGATCAACGATGGATTCAGAAGGCACACCTGATATGCTAAGGTTTTCAACACTCTCGGTGCCGATATACAACCAGATTTCATCACCATCGTCGGCTGAAGTGGCTACAATATCATGTACTGAGACGCGGAGGTCTTCGGAAACAATCTTTTTGTCTATCGAAATAGCATACTTACCTTCGTAGTGTATGGAAGCTCTAATATTGACATCAGCGTCAGGCATAACAAAGGTGTAATGCGTGTCGTCAACCTTGGTCAGTTCAAGATAGCATAGATATCTTTCTTCTTCATTAGATCGTAACGCCCTGCGAGGAGCACACATTTCGCCACTATCCACCTTTTTCTTATATGATGCTTTCAGCTCATCAATCACATAGTGTGCCGTCGTTGTGAGAGTAAGGGTAACGGTTTCACCTGCAAAGGCCCCTTCAACATCAGTATTATTCACAGACGGAATGACACTAAGCAGCACTTTGCCATTGTCTTCATTATTTTCAGTATATCTTGGGAAAAAGATGTTATACCTGATGGGACCAAACTGAGCATTCACCGTAATATTGCTGGCTGGCATCTTAATGGTATAGATTACGCTATTGTTGAGCCATTTTGTATTAACGATATTCACATCGTTTCCGTTGGCATCTTTGATGCTGAAACTTTCCCTATAAAACTCACAACCATCATTCCATGACAAAGATAACTGTACATTATCATCCTTATAGGCTGTAGTGGAAGATACACCATCTACCAATGCAGTCACCGATCCGTACTTTTTGTCGGTAGGTAGACTAATCGTATAAGTGGGTTCTGCAGTATCCACGATTCTCCATAGCTTCAGCTCCGACAACTGCATAATTCTTTCATTGTAATTCTTGGAGTTATAAGAGTCCGTTACCTCAAAGCGGTAATACTGATAAGCGGTGGTAACGCTACTTGGTACAGCAAAGTTGTACTGTGTGTAGTTCACATCCTTCATCGTGTTGTCATCATTGACCTCAACTATCGTTTTCCATTCTCCGTTAACCGTTTCTTTGGCTTTCAGTCTCCACGAGATAGGGTTACGGCCTGTAAACTGGCTATTATCATTCGCTGTTGCCAAAGAATAACCCTTGGGCACAAAGGCCTCAGCACTTTGAAACTCGACATAGACTCCGAGAGTGTTGGCATCGAGATCATAAAAGCCTGTACAGCACCATTTCGTGGTAACATCATCATCGAAGAGATACTGACAACCTTCATAATCATTGAACCTACTTCCATTGGTGGCGGTCATAGATACTTTTTTCAGTCCCTCGGTGCTACTCAGTGTAGTAGCATTGTCTGCCCACACCGTCACAGTCGTGAGCATCACCAGGAGCAGCATCATGGCTGCTCGCGATAAGAAAGAATCTTTCTTCTTCATCTTGCTTTATTAATTGTTTTTGAGTTAATGTTGTCTCTCTTTACCAGATATCCTCAATTTTATCGATATCATCAGCGGGATCATCGAATACGTCGACAGATGTGTCATCCATCTTCATAATATCCGTGGTACTGGCGCAGAGCATCTGCATCTGTTCTATCCTTACTACCTGCATTGCAGGATTGATATATGTCTTTTTCATATTACTTAATCACTACCTTTCTACCATTATTTATATATAGTCCCTTAGCAGTAAGCTTCTGCACCTTGCGTCCCTGCAGGTCGAAATAACTATCACCTTTCAGCATTGAATCTTCAATCTGTTTAATGCCGGTGGGCTCTTCGAAGACGATGGTCAGTTCACGAGCAGCATTGGTCTCAAGTAGAAGATATGCCTTGTGGGCAGGCATATTGTTGCCTGTGTACTCATGGAAACCGAAGTGACCGTTCTTGTTGCCCAGTACATAGAAGCTGCCAACGCCCAGAGAAGAGGTCTGCGTGCTGACATCAACACCATGCAGGTCGTTGCCTACTGTGTGCTCGGCGGCATCGTTGCTGGCAGCCATACTGATGCTGTTGTCTTCGCCTACAAGGAGAACTGCTGTAGCTGCGGGAATCACTTTGCCCAGCTTGTGGAGCTTGATGGTGGTGCCACTGAGGGTAGCAGTATAGGCGCAGGCATTCTCATTGGCATTAATCTTATAACCCGTAGTACTATTGTAGTAGGTAGTCCAATAGGCACCGTTAGCTTTCTTTGCTGCGATGTTGACAGTATTAAGCTGGAGTGTTACGAAGCCACAATATTCGCTGTTCTCATATTCCACCTTACCATCATTGTTGATGGTATAGCCTGAGGGTAGATATTTTGCAAACTCACTTCTTACTCTTGTTTCATTGTAACCGCCGAGGGTCGTATTTGACAGTACAACGCTTGAGTAATCGTCGATAGTCAAGTTGAATCCTTCATCGCCACCACCGCCAAGAAATATACTACCAGAGATGTACATCACGCTACCATTGCTAACAACGATGTTCTTTGCCAACCACTCTATACAGGTTTCCCAAGAATCATACTCGCTGTTGTAGAATCCTTCGCAGTTGAGTGTCACATTATCCAGTGTCAGCGTCTGGTCATTACCTACACAAGTATTATTAATGTGACCAGTAAACGTGCCGTTCTTCAGTGTCAGATTATCATCTATGTAGATGCCTGCCAGATGTACACTATGACCATTCAAGTCAAGGGTGATAGGCTGTTTATAAGATATAGGTGTACCATACGTCTCTGAGGGGTCGTCGACATCCTGGAAGAGCGTTATCACATCGCCTTCAGTGGCTGCAGCAAGTGCCGACTTTAGATAGGGATATTCTTTAATGCCAATCTTGGCAGCTACGCCCGTTCTGGGTATTGATTCCTCGTGAGTGTCACTATACAGGATACCATCGATAGTTGTTTTGGCGGTGTAAGTAAGTACCCCGTCAGTAGTGACGGTAGGCTTTGTGGTCACTTCGGTTTCAAACGTAGAGAAGATGCTCATGTCAATATAATGGCATTTACTACATTCCAGCTGCAGCTTAGCCATCAACATACCGTCGAAGTAGTTGTTGTCCCACGTCCAGATAGGATTAGTCAGGTTGTGTCCCGTCGCGGGGGTTTTATATTCGTCAGAAGTCAGCTTGGTATATGTAATACCGTCAGACTCTTCACGATAGTAGTTTCCGTAAGCATAGTAACAGGCTATCATACCGTTTTCCGTACAGGTAGCTTCTTTTGCCTCGATAGGATATACTTTAACCCATATAGCATTTATCGTGACATTCTCACCAGGCATTTTGGTAGGCATATCCTCCCAGCCAATGAAGATATGCTTAGCCTTTTTGGGAACCACCGTGGGCCTAGTGACAGAGGAATTGTAGTCTTGCGTGATGGACTCAACAGCAGTGCCGCCATCAGTATTGAAGGCGATGGTGAATTGTGCTATCTGCCAGTGGGCGGTAAAGCTCTTGGCACCTGTCGAACCTTTGGTGATGGTGACATTGAGCAGGGGCTCATTCTGACCCTCATAGGTCCAGCCTGCAAAGGTGTAGCCCCACTTAGTTGGAGCTGCGAGAGTGATGTTGTCATCCTCAATAGTATAGGATATGGGGTTACTGGTGTTCTCTACACCACCATTGAGGTCATAGGTAATGGTATAGGCATTCTGTGTCCACTTAGCATACAGTGTTGCATGGTGAGTGACATGCTCTGTGACGAAATTCCAGCGATTGGAGCATGCCTGTTCCTTGAACCAGCCACCAAAGGTGTATCCTTCAGCCGTCGGTGCGGTGGGCTCAGCAGCAAAACCGTCGTAGGGTATCGTCTGGCTGTCTATCGCTTCGCCATGGCCGCGCAAATTAAACTGGACTGTGCGAGGCGCTTCTTTCCACATAGCCTTGATAATGGTATTCTCTGTGATAACAATCTTGTCGTCCACATTATAACTCGTACCGTCAACATACCATCTGTCGAACTCCTTGTCCGTAGGAGGGGTAAACGTACATGAGGGAAGGGTATAGTTGCGGCCATAAGCTGTTGTTATATTATCCATCTTACCTGAAGCACCATTGGCAGCAAATGAAATGGTCACTGGTGTAACCATCGTTTTACCGCTGATGTTAGATCCCTTAGCAACTGTCTCGCTATTCTCCAGCATAAAGCTACCTTTCAGCGTAACTGTGCCGCTATAGCCGTTGGCGTAAATGGCATCGGTAACGTTTTTCCAATTCAGCGTTGTCGTACCTTCTTTACCGTATTTGCCTTTGCCAATACCGTCGCTTCCAGAGCCACCATTATAAGCTGTGACCTGACCGCCATAGATATTGATGGTCTGAGGATTTGTGTAGCTATTGCTTTCTGACAATCTTCCACTGCCGATACCAGCGCCACCATCATTACCCCAGGCTGTCACCTTGCCACCATAGATATTGATGGTACCACCATCGGTGGTCTCAGACTTGATATATCCGGAGCCGATACCAGCAGCATAGCTACCTCCTCTGGCCTCAATCGTACCACCATAGATATTGATGGTACCGCAACTCTTATCTTCAAACGTACCAGATCTCTGTTTTACATAGCCACCACCGATGCCGGCATTGCTGCCGTCGCCATTGGCCTTGACGAGACCTGTACCGCTCTGTTGGGTATAGATGTTCAGCGTATTTCCACGATGTACCTGGATACCCTTTTTAGCATTCAGCGTAACACCATCATTAATAATAAGATTGACGGTGCCCTTGACAACCACACGATTGTTGAATTCTGCATATTTGTCAACCACCCACCAGCCAGTCTCCCAAGTTTCCATGTTGAGAACTGATGTTGGATTCTGAGCAGTCTGCCTATGCCCATTAGCGTCAATATAGGTATTTTCGGGAATGCTTGCTGCATCAAACGGGTTTATAGAACCGCTGCATGTCACTTCGGCACCGCTACCAATAGTTACCTTTCCTCCTACGTTATTTCCAACGAAGAGTTCTTTAGAATAGCCGATGTTGCCATTGGCCTTAGTGGTACCACCAGTAAACTCGATAGTCGGACAGGTAAGTGAACCTTCTGTCGCTGCATTGTATCCGAGACCGATAGCCGAACCGTAATTACTGCCATTAGCGGTCACTGTACCACCGTTGATGGTAATGGCCTTCAGGGTTCCTGTATTACCGCCACCAATGCCAGCAGCCCCATAGCCACCAGTGGCATTGATCGTACCACCATTGATAGTGATGCTGCCCGTGATTTTGTTGACATAGGTGTTGTCACCATAAGGTGGGTCATTATCTGTTAAACCGCTTGTTTGCCCGCTGCCAATACCTGCAGCGCCACCTGCCTTGTCGTAATAGTGATACCACGATGCGCCTTGGGCATTGATAGTACCACCATTGATGATGATAGTTCCCAAACCCTGCGGAATTACCATATATGCCTGTGTCAACGTGTTAAGACGGTTGCCCAGCGAACCAATACCGGCTCCACCGCCATAGTTCTTACCGCCAATAGCGTCCAGTGTACCCGTGCTGGCTGCTGTAATATCCAGTGTACAGCCATCGGGTACGGAGATGCCAGCACCTCCGAAGCCACCCTTCAGCGTGTTTGTACCATTGACGGTCAGGTGCAGGGTAGCACCATTAACCAGCGAGATACCCGAACGGGGCGAAAGGGCCTCAGAGTAGTCTGCATTGAAGCCGTCGATGGTCAGGTATAATTCGATACCGTCTACCACGATAGCACCTGGGCTGATAAAACTTCCTTGATTTCCTGCATAGGAATCAGCCGGTACTGTGCCAGCGACACTTTTATTGTTGTATGTCGCCTTGTTACCACTGTTGATAACCACAGCTGTGTTCTGCGTAATGTCTGCAGCCCCTGCAGTCTGTGCTGTAAACAGCACGGCGAGTAGCATCATGGCCACCCGTACACACTTTGTTCTTTTAAAATTTAAGTGTTTCATCTAGTTGATTTAGATATATATTGTTTGTTATTTTGTTTTCTTCTGATTCGTCGTTTTCTCCAGTCGCTATAGTAGTAGAGCGTAAAGAGGAAGGCTACCCACAAGCTAAGGTAGATGACTGCAATGGGAATAGAGAGCCATAGAGGCAGTTGAAGAAATCTGTCTATCATACGCGTGTTTGATTTTGTATGCGAAGGTACTAAAATGAATATAGACTCTATGTCTCTTTAAAACTGTTGTTGTAGCATAACTTTGTTTTGCGACAAGAAATGTTGTATCAGAATGTGGTTTTAGGACAATTATTTGGCCATTTCAACGGAATATATTAATTTTGCGACTTGAAATGATAGGTATAAACGAAATGCAATATGGAGGAATGCTGACGACAGCACTGCTGGCGCTGACGGTAGCATTTCAGGTGCCCAGAAGAACCATGCGAAATAAGATTTTCGGCAAGGCGCGCTGGCTGATGGCTGGTGGACTGGCATTGATATCCGCACAATTCTTGCTTCAATATATCGGCGGCTACCGACAGATGGGCGTGACGCAGGGCGTATTCTGGAACCTGCTATTCTTTATGCCTTGTACCATCAGCATCAATTTGGCATTACTCTATCTACAACAGAAAGGTCGTATCACACGATGGGACTGGTACCTGGGAGGGGTGCTGTATCTGATAGCCCTGACAGTGCTGGTGGCTACAGCCATAGCCGATGGCATACCCTTTGAACAGGAATCTGAGGCGCTGAGAGTAGCGGAATATGTGGGGTCGGGCTTGTTCTTGTTGATGCAGACACACTATTTCCTACTGCTATTCAGAGGCTATCAGCGCATGAAACACGCTGTGGATGAATACTACGACCGCGAACGTAGCGACCTGTTGGGATGGATGGGGCGCAGCGTGACGATGCTGGCTGTCATTACACTATTTGTACCCTTCGCCATATTCCAGGAGGGCTGGCTACTCTCGGCATTTGCCTGTGCCATATTCTGCATCATATACTATTGTGCCAGCTGTTTCCATAGCTATGGTATCAGTCAGGACACGCAGCGTGTAGAAGAGGCGGAGCAGAGCATGGAGAGCGACGAGGCTGAGCCTGCCATCAGCGAGGAAGACTGCCAGCGCATAGAGAAGGCGGTGGAGAAATGGGTGGCAGCAGGCAACTACCTGGTGGGCAACCAGACGCTGACCACTGTAGCCAACGACATGGACGTGCAACGCTACATGCTGAAGGCATGGTTGCAACAGACGGAGTATGGCAGGCTGAGCAACTGGCTGAATAAGCTGCGCATTGAGGAGGCACAGCGTATCATGACAGCACACCCCGATTGGGGACTGGATGCTG
>Ga0265298_10008354_pt1 | contig 12450 bp, 6 predicted proteins | sample AusTroGonzalo_MG_3_FD_193486 | JGI IMG/M metagenome (GOLD analysis project Ga0265298, IMG submission 193486) | Bovine rumen microbial communities from tropical cattle in Woodstock, Queensland, Australia - Gonzalo_01 | ecosystem: Host-associated > Mammals > Digestive system > Stomach > Rumen ... | reverse complement strand
GGAACGTATGCTAAAAACGGCAAGACGGTCTATCTGATAGACGAGTTGACGGAAAAGAAGATCGACAGCGTGGTTGTTGCCGACGATAAGTTTGCATTCTCGGGCACTGCCGACAAGGATGCCCTGCTGGTTGTCAAGGCCAAGAATAGTCACTGGACTACGCAGTTTTTCAACGATGGCACGCCTGTCAGTATCAACCTCAACGACAGCACGCTGAAAGGCTCTCCGCAGAACGAGCGTCTGACGAAGATCAACTATGAGATGGAGCAGCCCCGAAAGCGATTTGCAGCCAAGACGGCCAATCTGACCGAGGCTGACATAGAGGCGCGTGCGGATGAGCTCTCGGACGAGATGAACAAGTTGCTTACCGAACTGACAACCAGAGCCAACAGGGCGTTTAATGAGGAGCGCAACTCGCTGATACCCGTCGCATTCGCCGGCTATTACTTCTTGGAGAATGGCGTGGAGGCTTACGATGAGCTGGTGAAGCAGCAGGTGGCGTTTGCTGGCCATCCTTATCTGAAAAAGATGAGAGACGAAGTAGAAGAAGAGACAAGGCCGAAGGACGGTGAGAAGATGGCCTTCATCGGGCAGCAGTACACCGACCTGGAGATGGCCGACCCCGACGGCAAGATGCACAAGGTGAGCGAGCTTGTGGGCGAGGGCAAGTATGTGCTCGTAGATTTTTGGGCTTCATGGTGCGGTCCCTGCCGCGCTGAGATGCCTAACGTGCTGGAGGCCTACAACAAATACCACGAAAAGGGCTTTGAGGTCATCGGCGTGTCATTTGACCAGAAAAAGGAGGCTTGGGTCAAGGCCATCGGTCAGCTGAAGATGCCGTGGCTGCAGATCTCCGACCTGAAAGGTTGGAATTGTGCCGCAGCCCCCATCTATAAGATTGACGGCATCCCCGATAATATCCTCATCGACCCACAGGGTAAGATCATCGACCGCGGCCTTCGTGGCAAGGCGCTGCACACCAGGTTAGAGAAACTTATGAATAAATAGTAGGCAAAATGAATATCAAACTACACACCCCCAAGAGTCTGAAGATGGGCAGTGGAATGGCTTCGTTGAAGCAATTCCTGCTGTCGCTCTTCGCCACCAGCGTTTCCATTGCGCTCACGTTTGGCACGGCAGCCATCATCGACTATAATGCGAAGCAGAAGTCAAAGCGCGAGATCGTGATGATGGTGATGTACGATATGTACAACTCGTTGCAGTCGATAGAAAAGGCCGACTCAACCATCCAACAGGCGATGGATATGCAGTTGCAGATAGCAGAAGATACCACCAAGTTCGATGCGCTGCGATACAAATTTGCATTACTGATGCCGAAGGCAGAATATACCGAGACCACGGAGCGCATCTTCTCGTCGAGCATCGAAACCATCAACACCGTGGGCAACGTACTTTTCACCGAGAATGTGGCAGAGTTCTATCAGATGCGCAAGCTTTACAATACAATGATATGTGACTCTATAGCCAGTGGCGTAGCCAGTAGTCAGCCATTCAGTTCCATAAAAAAATCGCTTAATTTCGAATACTCTTTCTATGCAATTATGAGCTGTAGTTGCCTGAGGGATATGCAGCATCTGTATGCCCAGTGCAAGCAGATGATGGAAATATCCGACAAGGATATCGACGCTTATCGCGAGCAGCGCAAGCAGATAGACAAAAGCATGATGGACGATGATGCTGCCGGCGACTCATTAGTAAACAGATTTTTACAGATACAAGAAACGATTGAAGCGACAAAGGCGAAACTGAAATTAGAATAAACTAAAGTGCTGTGGAGTTTAGGAACAAAAGAATATTTTTAAGCCTTATTTTGAAAAAGTGTCACAGAAGTGCCAGACCCTAGTGTGTCATTCGCGCCAGGAAGCAAATGGATTATCGGATGATAGAAGATTTGTCAATCTTAAAAAATCGTTCATTGCATGTAAATTTGTTGCAATGAACGATTTTTGTTAGCAATTGAAACATTATTTATTGTTTGTATCGGGTTTTTGCTGTACTTTTGCAGCAGAATCTCAAACAATAAATGAATGACAAGATGAAAAAGTTAATGACAACAATCGTGGCTGCGGTGCTGATGGCGACATCGGCTCAGGCCCAAGTGCAGCCGAAAGTGCTTGGAGAGAACCACGCCATGGTACGGATGGAGCAGGGAACAAAATACCTGTTGCTTCCCGTACAGGAGAAAGAAGAGAACGCGCATATTGCCGTGCTCGATGAAAGAAACGAAATGGTGAAGCGGCTGAACGTACGACTGGCTGTGGACAAGGTGGACTATTATGTTCCTTTTGAGATCAAGCAAGCCCAATTGCTCGACATCACTTTCCAGGGTGACCGTCGCACGACAGGTGCTGTGAAGGACTTTGCCTGTTGGAAGGAGATGAAATACAGCGATACGTTCGACATGACCAACCGCGAGAAATTCCGTCCTGCCTATCACCACACACCCTTGTATGGTTGGATGAACGATCCCAATGGAATGTTTTATAAGGGTGGGGTATGGCACCTTTATTATCAGTACAACCCCTACGGCTCGCAGTGGGAGAACATGACATGGGGACACTCCACATCGAAAGACCTCATTCACTGGGAGGCTCAGCCATTGGCCATCGAATCCGACTGGTTGGGTGCTATCTTCTCGGGCAGTGCTGTCGTTGACAAAGACAATACCGCAGGTTTCGGCCGCAATGCCGTCATTGCCATGTACACTTCGGCCGGTGCTGCTCAGACGCAGAGCATCGCATACAGCGCCGACGGCGGACAGACATTTACGAAATACGCTGGCAATCCTGTCATCACCTACAATGCGCCTGATTTCCGCGACCCCAAAGTGTTCAGGTTTGAGGGGAAGTGGATCGTGGTACTGGCCGTAGGACAGGAAGTGCAGTTCTACAGCTCCACGAACCTGAAGGAATGGAAATACGAAAGTTCCTTTGGCCGTGAATACGGTAACCACGATGGAGTATGGGAGTGCCCGGACCTGTTTTCCATTGACCATTCAACATTGAACATTGAACATTCGGCTGCGCGTAACAATAATGGTCAATCGTCAATGGTCAATGTTCAATCAAAGAAGTGGGTACTGCTGCTTAACATAAATCCCGGTGGCCCGTTCGGCGGCTCAGCCACACAGTATTTTGTGGGAACGTTCGATGGTCACACCTTCACATGTGAAGACAACCCCTCAGAGACGAAATGGATGGACTATGGCAAGGATCATTATGCTACCGTCACCTTCCATGGCGCACCAGATGGTCGCATCGTAGCATTGCCGTGGATGAGCAACTGGCAGTATGCCAACCAGGTGCCCACACAGCAGTTCCGTTCTGCTAACGGACTGCCGCGTGACCTCGGACTGACGACAGTCGGTGGTGAAACATACCTCACCAGCACTCCCTCGAAGGAGGTTTTGGCCCTGCGCGGAAAGAAAGTGAAGCAACCTACGGAGACCTGTGAGATTGTGGTAGACGTGAAAGGCTCTGCCAATATAACGCTCTCGAATGCGAAGGGCGAGGAGGTCACCATGCACTACGATGCCCAGCAGCAGACGTTCTCCATGGATCGCAGGAAGAGTGGCGACATCAGTTTCAGCGAAGCCTTCCCCTGCGTGACCACGGCCCCGACCCACGGCAACATCCGTCAGCTACGCATCTTCATCGACCGCTGTAGCATCGAGGCTTTCGATAGCGACGGCAAGATGGCCATGACGAATCTGGTATTCCCCTCAGAGCCTTATAATATGATGAAGGTAAAGGGCGGCAAAGCCACCATCTATGAAGTGAAAAGTGAGAAGTGAAAAGTGTATAGAAAAATAGTAAAATACAATCATGAGTAAAGTCAACAAACTGGCCCTGATCCCTGTGATGCTCTGCTTCTTCTGCATGGGCTTCGTGGATCTGGTAGGCATCGCCTCCAACTACGTGAAAGAAGACCTGGCACTGAACGATTCCACGGCCAACATCTTCCCCTCGCTCGTGTTCTTCTGGTTCCTCATCTTCAGTGTGCCTACGGGAATGCTGATGAACAAAATCGGACGCAAGAACACTGTGCTGCTCTCACTCGGCGTGACAGTACTGTCGCTGCTGATTCCTCTCTTCGGCAACAACTTCGCCATCATGCTGATCTCGTTCTCGCTGTTGGGCATCGGCAATGCACTCATGCAAACCTCGTTGAACCCACTGGTATCTACGGTGATGGGGGGCGGCAATCTGGCATCTACGCTGACCTTCGGGCAGTTCATCAAGGCCATTGCCTCATTCCTGGCTCCGTATCTTGCCATGTGGGGTGCAACGCAGGTGATTCCCTCGTTCGGCTACGACTGGCGCATTCTGTTCGGCATCTACTTCGTAGTAGGCATTCTGGCCACGGCACTCTTAGGCGTAACACCCATCGACGAGCCCAAAATCGAGGGTAAGGCATCGACCTTTGCCGAGTGCTTCAAACTGTTAGGAACACCCATCGTCCTGCTGTCGTTCTTTGGTATCATGTGCCATGTGGGTATCGATGTAGGTACCAACACCACGGCACCGAAGATCCTGATGGAACGCCTGGGCATGACCCTGAATGATGCAGCCTTTGCCACAAGCCTTTACTTTATCTTCCGTACCATCGGCTGTCTGACAGGTTCGTTCTTCCTTCGCGTACTGCCAACCCGTACGTTCTTCATCATCAGCGTCTGTATGATGGCTGCATCGATGCTGTTGCTCTTCACCGGTTCTGAGAAGTGGGAACTCTACACGGCTATTGCACTCGTAGGTTATGGCAACTCGAACATCTTCTCCATCTGTTTCGCCCAGGCACTCACCTCGATGCCCGAGAAACAGAACGAGGTCAGCGGTCTGATGATCATGGGCCTCTTCGGAGGAACGGTATTCCCCTTGCTCATGGGCTTTATGAGCGATGCATTCGGACAGGCTGGTGCCGTGCTGATCATGGCCCTCGGTGTCATCTATCTCTTTACCTATATTAAACAACTCAGGTTATCATAAATTTCAAAGTTTAAAGTTCAAAATATGAAACGTTATATTGTAGGCCTCGGAGAGGCATTGTGGGATGTACTTCCTGAAGGAAAGAAACTGGGTGGCGCACCTGCCAACTTCGCTTACCACGCAGGCCAGTTTGGTCTCGACACCATCGCCATCAGCGCATTAGGTGAGGACACCCTCGCCGCAGAAACCATCGACGCTCTAAAGGAGCACGATCTTAACTACCTGATGCCGCATGTCCCTTATCCTACGGGAACAGTGCAGGTGACACTGACAGGCGACGGCATCCCTACTTACGACATCAAGGAGGGCGTGGCATGGGACAACATCCCTTATACCGACGAGATGGCGGAGATCGCCAAGAATGCCCGTGCCGTCTGCTTCGGCTCTCTGGCCCAAAGAAATAAGGTCTCGCGTGAGAACATCCGCAAGTTCCTGGCCGACACACCAGCCGACTGTCTGAAGATCTGTGACATCAACCTGCGCCAGCAGTTCTATTCCAAGGAAGTGCTCGAAGACTCGTTCCGTCTCTGCAATATCCTGAAGATCAACGACGAGGAGTTGGTGGTTGTCAACCGTATGTTTGGCTACGAAGGTCTTGACATGCGCCAGACCTGCGAGAAGATGGTGCAGGACTACGGCCTGAAGATGCTCGTGCTGACCTGTGGCACCAATGGCTCATACGTCTTCACCGACGACGGCCTGACCTCGTTCCAGGAAACACCGAAGGTGGAGGTGGCCGATACCGTCGGTGCCGGCGACTCGTTCACAGGTTCCTTCTGTGCCTGCATCCTCAATGGCAAGCCCGTACAGGAAGCCCACAAGACTGCCGTACAGGTGAGTGCCTTCGTCTGCACCCAGAATGGTGCCATGCCCATTATCCCCGACAAGCTGAAAACCGTATAATCCCCACCAAGAGGTTCAGTATCGCGCTGAACCTCTTTTTTTATCCTTTGTTACTTTTTTGCGGAAAAAGTTTGGCAGTCTCGCAGAAAAGCATTATCTTTGCCATGAGATTACTAACAATAACATTCATCCAATGCGTAAGACCATACTATACTTGACCGCCCTGATAGCAGTCTTCGCTTCTTGCACAAAGAGTGAGAAGACTTATCGGATAGCCGTATCACAATGCTCAGAAGACATCTGGCGCGACAAACTGAATAATGAGTTGAAGATAGGCACCTACTTCCACGACAACGTGGAACTCTATTTTGCCTCTGCCGACGACAGCGACGAGAAGCAGATTGAGCAGATCCACCAGTTTGTCGACGATGGCATCGATCTGCTGATTGTAGCCCCTAATCAGGTGGCAACCGTCTCACCCGCCATCGACGAGGTGTACGACATGGGCATCCCCGTGATAGTGTTCGATCGCAAGACCAATTCAGAAAAGTTCACTGCTTATATCGGAGCCGACAATTTCGAAATGGGACGGCTGATGGGTGAGTATATTGCTACACAACTTAAAGGCAAGGGATGTGTACTGGAGATTATGGGACTGAAAGGCTCATCTCCAGCCATCGAGCGACATAACGGTTTCGAAGAGGCCATCAGTAACTATCCAGACATTAAGATAGTAGCCTCTCTGCAAGGCGACTGGACCGAAGAAAGCGCCATCAAAGCGATTAAAGCTTACAAGGGCGACCTCTCAAATATCGATTTCGTATTTGGACAAAACGACCGTATGGCTGTAGGCGCTTCAAAGGCAATATCGCAGTCAGGTACAAAATACTGTGGTATCGACGGACTACCTGGTGAGGGTAATGGCTTAGCTTGTGTGCGCGATTCTATCCTTGATGCCTCTTACATCTATCCTACTCATGGCGACGAAGTGCTCCAATTGGCAATCAATATCTTGGAGGGAAAGTCCTACGATAAAGAAAACCCACTGATGGCATCGCTCGTTACCAGAGACAATGCCAACGTACTGCTATTGCAAAACGAAGAAATGGTACGTCAGGGGAATAATCTCGACCAGCTGCATCTGCGCTCTGATGCCTATCTGCATCAACTTGGCAACCAGCGTATCGTGTTGATATTGGCTGCTGCTTTCATCTTCCTGTTACTGATATTAATGGTTATCATCTATCGCTATCATCTTCAGAAAGCCCGTATACAAGAAGAACGTACTCAGATGGAACGTGAGCAGCTGGACTTCTACACTCAGGTGAGCCATGAACTCCGTACACCGCTGACACTGATAGAAGGTCCGCTATCCCAACTGGCAGAAACGAAAGACATCCAGGAGGCGGGTGCCGAAGCTTCTGGACTCTTTGCCATCATCCAACGCAACACCCACCAGTTGACGCAACTAATCAACAAGATGCTGAACGTGCAGGCCACAGGTAGCATCGATGATCTGACAGCAAGCCAGCAAGAGACATCTCCGATAGCAAAACCTGCCGAAACGGAACAAGCTCTTGCCGACGAATTGTCAACGGTGTTAATTGTCGATGACAATGCAGATATTCGTGCCTATCTGCGCACCATCCTGCAAGACAAATACCAAGTCAACGAGGCTGCCGACGGTCAGCAGGGACTCGCCATGGCCAACGAGATAGTACCCGATCTGATTGTCTCTGATGTGATGATGCCTGTGATGAACGGTCTGGAGTTCTGCCAGCGCGTCAAGAGCGGTACAGCCACCAGCCACATCCCCGTCATCCTGCTCACAGCCCGTGCCCTTAGCCATCATCAAGTGGAAGGCTACGAGAGTGGAGCCGATGCCTACATCACCAAGCCCTTCTCTGCCGACGTACTGCTCGCCCGTATCGATAACCTCCTGAAGAGCCGCCACCTGTTGAAAAACCTCTTTGCTTCCACTCCACAAGATGACACCACGGCGGCAGCAAATGCTTCACTTTTCACTCTTCACTCTTCACTTAAAGAAGATGCTTTCTTGCTTAAGTTCCGTGACTTCGTCGAAAAGAACATGGCCGATAGTGATCTCAGTGTCGAGACCATCGGAGCAGAACTGGGTCTCTCACGCGTGCAATTATATAGAAAGGTGAAGGCCCTCACAGGACAGTCGCCGGTAGAACTGCTGCGTACAGCCCGTTTGCAGAAAGGCCGAGAACTGCTTCTGACCACCGACAAGAACGTATCGGAGATAGCCTACGACGTAGGCTTTACCGCCCCCTCTTATTTTACAAAATGCTTCAAGGACGAGTTCGGCATCAGCCCTTCTGATCTCTAAGTTAGCAAAATTCGTTCATTTCATCGCAAATATGTTACATTGAAACATTTGTCGTATGGAATGAACGATATTTTTATATCCTCACGCCATTTGGTTCGTACTTTTGCAGCAGATTTAATTCACAAAAGTACTAACAAATAAAAGATTCAACAATGGAACAACTAAAGAAAACGTTTCTGAGTTTTGCACTTCTGCTTATGAGTACTATAATGTACGCGCAGAGTGAGATCAGTGGTACGGTTGTCGATCCGACAGGTGAGACAGTCATCGGTGCCACGGTGATGGAGAAAGGAACCTCGAATGGTACAATTACCGATTTCGATGGTAACTTCAAACTGAAAGTTGAGGCAGGAAAGACACTCGTCATTTCCTATATCGGCTTTGAGACACAAGAACTGCCCGCAAAAGACGGCATGAAAGTCACACTAAAGGACAACGCTAAGGAACTGACCGAGGTGGTAGTAACAGGTTACTCCAGCCAGCGTAAAGCCGACTTGACGGGTTCTGTTTCTGTAGTAGAGACAAAGGACCTGAAGAGCAGTTCCGACACTGATCCCATGCGTGCCCTGCAGGGAAAGGTGCCTGGTATGACTATTACCAGCAATGGCTCACCTGTAGGTGCAGGTACCGTACGTATTCGTGGTATCGGCTCTTTCAATTCTTCGCAGGATCCTCTGTTCGTGATCGACGGCGTGCCCACAACGACTAACCTGAACACACTGAACATGAACGATATCGAGTCCATGCAGGTGTTGAAGGACGCCGCCTCTGCTTCAATCTATGGAAGCCGTGCTGCCAATGGTGTGATCATCATTACAACACGCAGTGGAAAGAAGGGTGACAAAGTAAAGGTGGACTTCTCTGCCAACCTCACCGCTCAGTTCTATAACAAGCAGACCATGATGAGTCTAGCCAATACAGCCGAATATGCCACCTCGATGGCTCAGGCTGCTATGAACGACGGTCTGGATCCCGAACAATACGCCAACAACTATGGTCTGACACTGAACGCTGCACAAGGTACTCCTATCAGCGCCTATGATCCTGCCACAGGCCAGATGCGTAACTTTGTTGTGAATGGTCTCTACGACGGCTATATTAACTCCAAAAAGACCATGCGCTTCAGCGATACCGACTGGCTCGACGCTATCAGTCGCACAGGTTTCTCACAGAACTACGACCTATCACTGTCGAATGCCACAGAAAAGTCTTCAGCTCTCGTGTCTTTCGGATACAAGAAGAATAACGGTATCCTTAAATATACTGACTTCGAAAGTTTCTCTGGCCGTATCAATACCAGCTTCAAGGTAAACAAGATGATCACTGTAGGTGAGAATGCCACGATTACATATTCTAACCAGGTGGATTGTCAGCCACTGGAGAACGCACTGAAGATGGCTCCTACTGTGCCCTTGTATGAAGAAGACGGCGTGACCTTCTCTGGACCAGTAGGAGGCATGAGCGACCGCCAAAACCCTCTGCGTGAGCTCTATCACAACAAAGATAATCGCCTGAAGATGTGGCGTATCTTTGGTAATGCATTCGTAAACATCGAACCTATTAAGGGATTACTGCTCCGTTCAAACTTCGGACTTGACCTGTGGGCAGAGAATATTCATAGTGTGACGTACACATGGCATTCGGATGTCGTAAACAACTCTACACCGTCAGCCAGCATGGGTGCCAAAACCTCTACCAAGTGGACTTGGTCGAACACTGCCAACTATTCTTTCAATCTCGGCGTAGACCACTCGTTCATCCTTCTGGGTGGTATTGAGCTTCACAGAGATATTACTGATACCTCAAATGCATACGCACAGATGTTCGCCCTTGAGAACTACGACTATATGTATCCCGATGCTGCTACTGGCACCCAGCGTGCAAGTGGTATTCAGGAGGGTTACAATCTGGTTTCATTCTTCGGAAAGGTAGACTATAACTTTAAGGATTTGGTGCTTGCCTCGTTCACGATCCGACATGATGGTTCAAGCCGTTTCGGTGAGAACAACCGTTATGGTACCTTCCCTGCCTTCACGCTCGGTTATCGTGTCTCTCAGCATTTAGGACAGAACTGGATTGACGATCTGAAGGTTCGCGCCTCTTGGGGTCAGACTGGTAATCAGGCTATCTCTAACTACGCCCGCTACGGTCTCTATGCCGCTACTTATGGTGGTGGACGTAATGAGTCGACCGCTTACGACCTACAGTTAGCCGGCAGCGGTATCTTCCCCTCTGGCTTCCGTGCTACACAGGCCCAGAATAACGACCTGAAGTGGGAGACCACCGAGCAGTGGAACGTCGGTCTCGACTTCCGTTTCTTAGGCAGTTCCATCTATGGTACATTCGATACCTATATCAAGAAGGTGAAAGACATGCTGATCAATCCAGCCTACCTCGGATCGATGGGTGAGGGTGGCGCAAGCTGGCTCAATGGTCCCAGCCTCCAGAACTGGGGTATGGAGCTCGCACTCGGCTACCGTCATACCACCAAATATGGTCTGCGATACGACATCAATGGCAACATCGACTTCTATCGTTCCAAGGTGACCTATCTGCCTGAGACAACCACTGGTTCGTATGTTCACACAGCCAAAGAGAACCTGGTAGAGTCAGGCCGTCCTTATGGCTCCATCGTAGGTTATGTAGTCGACGGACTGTTCCAGAGCCGCGAAGAGGTGCTGGCCAGCGGACAAGAGAATGCCCGTGTAGGTGGTTTGAAGTATGCCGATCTCGATGGTAACGGTATTATTAACGAGCAGGATCAGACATGGATTTTCAGTCCCGTACCCAACTTCTCTTGGGGTCTGAATGTGGATCTTGGCTATAAGGATTTCGATTTCAATATGTTCTGGCAGGGCGTGGCTGGTCAGGATGTCTACAACGACCAGAAATTCCAGACCGACTTCTATAGCATCACCGATGCTGGTTCTAACAAGGGTAACCGTATGTTGGGCGCTTGGACCACTGCTAACACAGGCAGCACTATTCCTGCTCTGACTACCAATAATACAGGTAACGAAAACCGTACCTCTACATACTTCGTAGAAAATGGCTCTTACGCTAAACTGCGCCAAGTGCAGATTGGTTACAACTTGCCGAAGAGTATTATCAGCAAGCTGAGCATGACCAATGCACGCTTATACATCTCTGGTCATAACCTGCTCACCGTGAAGAGTAGTTCACTGACTTGTTCTGATCCTGAGAACCCCCGTTGGATGTATCCTAACAGCACTTCGTTCTCATTTGGTATTCAAACTTCGTTCTAAGACATTGAACATTGAGAATTGAACATTGAAAATTTTAAAACAAGAAAAGATTATGAAAGCAATATATAAAGCAATTTGCGCAGGTCTGATCGTTTGCGGTACACTGGATTCTTGCAACGATTTTATTGACGTAGAGCCAAAGGGCGTTATCAGTGAGGATCTGGCTATGAGTCAGCCCGAAGAGATGGTGACTGCTGCCTATGCTAAACTTGGCGACGATTGGTACACCTATCCATTCAACATGTGGCCTTATGGCGACGTGAGTAGCGACGATGCTATGAAGGGTGGTTCAGGTACTACCGACACCAACTATCACCCTGTGGAAGTATGGTCGACGTTGACCGCATCAACACCCGACCACATGGACGAGCTCTGGTATCACCTCTATTGTTCTGTCAGCCGCTGCAACCGTGCACTAGTTTCGCTCGAAAACGATGGCGATGAAAAGTTAGGCGAAGCCACCAAGGCTATCCGTGAGGGTGAGGTTCGTTTCCTCCGTGCACACTTCTACTTCAAGCTCGTGCAGCTTTGGAACCAGGTACCCTGGGTGGATGAGGAAGTCTACAAGAACCACTCTGAGGAACAGACTCCTAACACTGAATTCTCGCACGATGAACTGATGCAGAAGATCGTGGCCGACTTTAAGGCTGCCTACGATGTACTGCCCGCTCAGCAGGCCGACGGCGGACGTGCCAATAAAATTGCTGCTGCCGCCTATCTGGCAAAGTGCTATCTCACAATGGCTTGGGGCGATGGCTACGAGGCATCGACAGGTGCCAGCCACATCAACAGCCAATATATGCAGGAAGTACTGAAATTTACCCAGGAAGTTCAGAACTCTCAGTATGGCTATCTCGAGGACTTTGGCGATATCTTCCTGCCAGAGTACAAGAACTCGAAGGAGAGCATCTTCGCCGTACAGCACAGCGACTATCAGGATGACAACACCCTCTACGGTCGTGCCAACTGGAGCAATATGCTT
>Ga0265298_10008353_pt1 | contig 12451 bp, 5 predicted proteins | sample AusTroGonzalo_MG_3_FD_193486 | JGI IMG/M metagenome (GOLD analysis project Ga0265298, IMG submission 193486) | Bovine rumen microbial communities from tropical cattle in Woodstock, Queensland, Australia - Gonzalo_01 | ecosystem: Host-associated > Mammals > Digestive system > Stomach > Rumen ... | reverse complement strand
CACCGTTCACACCCTGCAGTCGGATATTCAGGCTCGGGTTGTAAAGTGTCAGCACTGGCACGCCCGAAGACATCACATTTTTGGGGGCATTCTGACGATTAGGTAACGTACTGGGATTATCGCCTAACGAAACGGCGCTGATGGGATTGGCCGAGATACCCATGGAGTAAGAAGTCTGAGCACCTACATCGCGCTGATACTCCTCCAGGCTCACCATCAAACCGCCACAATGGATGCAGCGGCGCCCCATCCCTACCCGACCGCAACTCTTGCAGTATAGCAAGGCTTGTCCACACTGGTCGCAGTAGTGGCTGTCGTCATCAATTTCTTCTTTACAGTTTGGGCATATTATCATACTTTCTCTACTATATCTTCAGGTAAAATAAGTTGATAGGACTCACGCGTCACCTGGTCGGGCGGCAACTGAGACACACGCATGGAAAGCTGTTGTACGGTCTGGTCAAGCAGGTTGCGCATCTCACGGGCATTTCCAAACGAATAATCCTTGGTCATGACCATCTTGAAGATGACATCCATTGCCTTGAACTCAGCTGTAGGCGAAAGCATGTACTGCTCCTTCTGAGCCATCTTCTTGAAAATGGCAAGCAGTTCGTCCTCGTTATAGTCGTCAATATGTAACTTATGCGTAAAGCGACTGGCCAGTCCAGGATTCATCTGGAGGAATTCTTCCATCTTGTCCTTATAGCCTGCAGCAATGACCACAAACTTACCACGGTCGTCCTCCATACGCTTCATCAGCGTATCGATAGCTTCCTTACCGTATTGGTCATTCTGGTCACTGAGGGTGTAGGCCTCGTCGATAAACAGCACACCACCCATGGCCTTGTCGCACATATTGTTGACGATTTTGGGGGTCTCGCCCATATACTTTCCTACAAGTGTTGCACGGCTTGCCTCCAGCACGCGGCTCGTTGGCAGAATGTCCATGGAATTGAGCACCTCACCCATCTTGCGGGCAATAGAGGTCTTACCAGTTCCCGGGTTGCCTGTCAGCACGAAGTTCATCGCCATCTGCTGTACGTTACCTGCTCCCATGGCCGCACGCTGCTTCATGAACATGCTCTGCACAGCCAGGCGGCGGATGCTGTTCTTCACGGAACGCATGCCAACAAAGTCATCCAGCTCGTTAAGCACCTCGTCCAACGGACGTGCTTTCTCGTTCTGAGCCGACGGTAGGTCATCGGAAGTGATGCTGAACATGTCTTCCTCCTTGAAGCCTGGGTCGTTCATCAGGGTCACCAGACGCTGGCTCTGACGCTCGACCGTCTCGTCGAAGATGCGGCGGGCTTCGCGGGCATTGCCAAAGTTCTTGTCACGTCGCAGGTAGAGCTGTTCAAACTGGCGGTGAATGGCTCCCTGCGTATCCTCACTGATAGTGAAGTTCTTGCTGGCAGCCAAATTCAGGAATATCTGTGTCAGTTCGTCGGGCGTATAGTCGTCGAAATGGATGGTCTGCGTGAAACGGCTCTTCAAACCAGGGTTCGTGTCAATGAAGTCATGCATTTGGTCAGTATATCCAGCAACAATGCAGATAAACTTACCCCGATCGTCCTCCAAGCGTTTCAGTAGGGTATCGATGGCCTCGGAGCCAAACGAATCACCATCGTTCGACTTCAGGGTGTAAGCCTCGTCAATAAACAGCACGCCACCCATGGCAGAGTCAATCAGCTGATTGGTCTTGATAGCCGTCTGTCCGCTGTAGCCAGCCACCAGCTTGGCACGATCGGCTTCGACGAGCTGTCCACGCGACAGGATACCCAGCGTCTTGAACACATCGGCCATGATACGTGCCACGGTAGTCTTACCTGTTCCCGGATTACCTGTGAACACGTAGTGCTTGCCTTGGAACGTATTAGTTTCTCCACGTCTGATCTGCAAGTTCAGGAAGGCAGCCAGATTACTGATTTCCTTCTTGACAGCCGACAAGCCCACCAGACCTTCGAGTTTCTTCAGACACTCGGTATAGTCGACCTCCTTCGGAGCCTCGAACGGGATGTCTTCGTCCTCAATGGTCATCAGTTGTTCGTTACTCATAGCCGAGATATCGCCATACTGCAGACGCTTGGCCTGCTTCTTGCAAATCTCGTCGAACAGTGAACGCATGGTACGACCATTGGCAAAATCCTTGTCACGCGACTCATACATAATCCGGATGCATTCCTTTGCCTTTACTTCGGCCTGAACCGACATGAGATATTTCTTCTTCTTGGCAAAGACCATCATAATCTGATACAGCTGGTCGGGTGAATAATCATCAATATTCAGGAAATAGTTGAAGCGGCTCTTGAAGCCTGGATTCACGCGGAAGAGGTTGTCCATCTCCGTACGATAGCCAGCAGCTATGACTACGAACTTGCCACGATCGTCCTCCATTCGCTTCATCAGTTTTTCCAGTGCCTGGGCACCCTGACTATCACGTTCGCCTGCCTGACTAATGGGGGCCAGCGTATAGGCCTCGTCAACAAATAGGATGCCGCCCATGGCTTTGTCGCAAAGACGGTCGACCACCTTGGGCGTCTCACCCTGATAGGGACTTACCATCTTGGCACGGTCGACCTCGACTACATGGCCACTATCCAAGTAGCCAATGGCCGCCAGTATCTCGCCCATCTTACGGGCGATGGTGGTCTTACCCGTTCCCGGATTACCCGTCAAGATAATGTGCATCGACATCTTCTGCTGTTCGCCCAAGCCTCGTTCAGCACGCTGGACACTGCTTTGCACGGAATAGGCAATCTCGCGAACGGCCTGCTTCACCTGGTCCATACCGATGAACGAGTCAAGATCGTGCAAGATGTCCTCAAGCGACCTTTCTTCAGGCACATAGCCCTGGATATCCTCTTTCTCTACCTGTTCCGCACCAGCGCCTCGGCTGATGAACGAGGTAAAGATGTCTTCGGCTGTCTTCATCGCCAAGTGGGCATTGCCAAAGGTGTCGTCCTTAATCTTTACCTGATACTTGAAGAAGCGTGTCAACTGGTTATCGGCATCAGGCGAATAATTGGTGATACCGTACTTCGCGCGCAACTCCATCTTGGCAATGTCACACAGTTCATGATAGCCCGGGGTGGGCAGGCGGAACAGATACTTGAAACGGTTCTTGACAGCAGGATTACTCTCCAGGAAGTCATCGAGACCCTTGGGGAGACCCGCCATCACCACGATGGGATTATCGTCCCATTTGTCCATCTCGACAAACAGCTTATCGAGCGGATTCACCTGATTGGAGTACTTGTCGGGTAACAGTTTCTGAACATTGTCAAAGAAGAGAATACCGTTACGTGCCTTCTTGATATTGTCGTCCCACTTGTCGACAAAACGGTTATAGTCGACGGCATCAACCATCGTCAGCTTGGCCTTGTCGATAATCTTGTGCTGATAGAAGTAATCGCGCATGATCTCAGCCAGGGCAGTCTTGCCAGTACCTGTCTCGCCAATGACGATGATATTCACTGAAAGACGCACGTTGGCAATGTCCTTGCGCGAATGCAAGTAGGTGTAAGTATCCACAATGGTCTTCAGCTGGGCTTTCACATCATCAAGTCCAACCAATCTGTCAAGCACGTTGCGGCTGACAAGCGGCCTACCACACCATTTGCAGAACTTCGCAATATTACGATTTTCCTTATGACAATGCTCGCAAATCATTCAACGTCTTTTTCTAATTGTTTGATTACTTTATGAGGCTGTAACTTCCATTTGCTGTCCAGATTGGGATTACGGACATTCATCAAACTCGGGCTAAAGACTATAAACTCGGCCACCAACAGCAGAACCATCAGACACCAGAGAATATAATGCAGAACCGACTCACCAGAAATAGAACGCACCTGGTCGCTCACATCGTCGAGCAAGCCGAACTTCGAACCCTTATACTTGTACGACTTGGTCTTGAAAGTATAATAAAGCGGTTCGATAAGCGACGACTGAATATCGTCGTCCAGCACATCATTGACCAGTTTGTTGTCTGCCTTTTGGTCGCCGCGGAAGTCCGTCATGTGGCATATCAGCATATAGACGGCCGTTATCAACACAATTCCTATATTAAATAAGAAAGGATAAGATGTGTTCAGATACTTCAATATCAAAATAGGAATTATCGACGATACTGCGCCAAGCAAGCCCCATAACATGGACAACACAAAGCCATAGCCGCGGAAATAAGCCCTTGTAGCCACAATCACCGCTGTGACACCACCCAAAGGCAGGCCAATGGTCACAAACGAGTTGCGGAGCAGGAAGTCGCGTCCCGTGACCCCAAAGATTAAGACCAGCAGCATCCAGAGCCCACAAAGGCCATAGAACGAATAGCGCCAAGTCTTCTCCTTTCGCTTGGCATTCGTCCATTCCTTCCTTACGTTCTCCATCTTCTGCCGCGTAGCCTCGCGGGCATCGACAAAGCGCTTGTAATACTTGTTGGTCATATCGATTTCGCCCAAGGCCATCAGCCACTTCTCCAGTTCACGCTCGTAGGAGAACTCTTCCTCAAAGTCCTTCGAGGGGTCTTCATGATAGAAGATGGTGAGCCACTGTGCAAAGTGGCCGTCGCGCGTTTCGCCTCGTAACTGCGAATTACGTGTGCGTTCCAAATTCAGGCCGTCTGTCAGCTCCGTGCCGTCCGACAGCAGGTAGGTAGGCTTCACGCCCAGCATACAGCAGAAACGATAGACAGCCGTCGGCAGGTCATAGGCACCCATGCGATCGCGGTTTTCGTCCGATGTCATGTCAAACGTCCTGCTGGCCTCTGCCTGTAGTTCTATCCAGCCGTGCAGCTGTGCAAAATAGGCAAAGCGGCCATTGGGCTCCACGAAGTCATTCATCTCGCGCGCAAATTCTTCCTGGTTCAGGTGCTGGGCATTCTTCAGGCGCTCAGCCAGCAAGCGTCCCACCTTTTCTGGGGTATTGGCAGAACAGAGGTCGTAGGCCGCATTACGGTCGAGATTGTACAACACCTTATAAGCCAGCGAGTCAGAAGGCGCTTGTCCCTGAGTCATGATGCGCAGACTTTCGCACGCCATCACATCCTCATGGCTGTACATCCACGACAGCAGACGACCGTCCGTAAGGCTTCGCCAGTCATCTTCCGTCAACTGGGAATGACCAAAGGCATAGATGATTTCCTTGATTGACGACGATGGGCACTTGCTCAGGAAAGGAATATCCTTGTCGATTTCGAACACACTCCGCAGGATGGCTACCCTGTAATCAGGATATTCGTCTGTTTCGTCGTCTGCCGCAAAATAGGAACGCAGACGGCCGATGTCACACTTGGAGTGAGACTCGAGATAGAGGAACAGCGAGTCGTTAGGATTTCTCAACAGCAAAGAATAGCGCTCCACATAGCTCAACATAGAGATGGCTACGCTGTGAATGTCGTCGCAAAGGTTTCCTGCCACATCCTTATAAGGATAGGTCGGCTCCATGGCATAGACAGCAGCCATCAGTCCGGCATGCTGGTCAGCAGGATATCTGTTGACCACGATGTCCTTGACCACCGTGGCAAGTTTCATGTTTCCACACGATTCCAGCCACTGGCTGATACGTCCGCCATACAAATAGCCCCTTGCCAGCCGCTCGTTATCTATCAGCAGCGGTATTAGCTCGTGGACGTTGTCGGCAACCAGGTTTCGCTCTGGGTCAACCATGAAGTTCTTGTACCTCAGGAAAGGAGAACTGATATCTATAGGAACCTCCTCGCCTAAGAACCACTTTTCTACCTGCTCATATCCCCAACGGCTCATGGGGTTCACAGCCGTCAATCCCTGGACGATATGCTTGACCGCCTCAGGCAGCTCGTTCAGACGCGGCAAGCGGCCTTCATTCTTCTGGCGCATCATCACGCGTTCGTTCGAGCTCATCGGGTTTTCACCCAGCCAGAGGGCAAACAGTGTCATACCCAGCGAATAGAAATCGGCAGCAGGAGTCAGCTCGACAACACCATCAATCACATCCGTATACATCTCAGGAGCCGCATAGATTGGCGTACGGGCCTGCGTGGTACGGTGAGCCTTACCGTCCTTCTCCAGCATGGACGAAATTCCAAAATCACCCAGAACCAGTTCTTCGTGCGCATCGTCACGGAAGAAGAAGTTCGAGGGCTTTATATCCTTATGCAAGATATTGTTGTTGTGACAATAGGCCAAAGCGGCTGCTCCTTGCAAGGCAATGCGTCTGAACTTGTTGAGGTCGCCACCCAACTTGAAATGACTCAGCGTATCGCCTTTCAGATACTCCATGAGTTCATAGTAGCGATGCTTTCCCTCCACATACGTCTTGCCCACGTCATAGAGTTTGACGATCATCTCGAAATCGAACGTACGAATGGTCAGCAACAGCTTCTTATTGATGTCGAAGTTGGGGTAATAGACTTTCAGCACATATTCCTTACCATTGTTCTCCACCAGAAACACTTGTGCCTCACCCGACGAGTCGCTCAGACACTCGATTTTCCTGTATCGGACGCCCTTCAGCAGGAAAGCGTCACTCGAAGGGGTTAAACCTGTGAACTGCGTTTCGCCTCTCAGTGTTCTGATGGTTCCGTCAAACGAATGGGCGGTCGACGTTACCGGTTCTCCGTCAGCAGGACGGAATGTATGGTCGTCTTCTGGGCGGAAAGTATGGTCGCCTCCAGCCGCCGCTAACGTCCTGTCCGAATTGACCCCTTGATTTAAGTTTCTATCAGTAGCCATTATTATTTGTCGTCTTTAATCTCGTTTTTGTTGTTCTTGCCTAAAATCACCCATTTGCCCCCCAGTTGTGGTTTAGCACAACCACAAGGGCTTGAGTGCATGGCATGTTTCCAGTTGCACACCCAAGCCAGACGGACACCCGAAGGCTTCTGAGCCATGGCATAGTTACGTGCCTTGATGGGCGAAGGAAGGGCAGGAACGGCCATCCGATCAAGGATTTCTGTCAGCAATCTGCCTTTTTCATCCTTCTTCTTTTGGAGTTCTTCTTTCGACAATCGCTTCGTCTGCTTCTTCGGAATGACAGGATTAGGCACCCCCTGGTCTTGCGCCAGAAGCATCAGCACGCGTTCGCGCAACTTGTCATTCATCTGGTCACGAACGACGTCACGCTCCGAGGCGTATGGCAGTTGCATGTTCAGTTCCTCCAGTTCCTTTGCCGTCTCCGACAGCAGCTGGTAGTCGGGCAGTTTTTTCAAGTCTTCCACCAGCACCCTGGCCTCGTCTGTCAATGGTACGCCGCACTGCTTACAGAAGGCAAAGTCGTTGAGCGTGTTACAGATAGGACAAACCAAGCCACCCCTTGGGTTACCACATTCGTGGCAGTAGACTTCGTTTCCCGACATGTGCGCCCCACAGAAGGAACAGATGTCTTTTTTGATATAATGATGGCAAACTTCACAGAAGTCAGCCTCTGGATCAATCTCGCTTCCACAGTTCGGACAGGTTCCCATCCTGAGCTGATGTCCACATGATGCACAGAACATGGCATCGGGGTCATTCACTGTACCACACTGGGGGCAGGCCACTCCGTGTGCCTGATGGTGAGCCTGTCTGTATTCGATATTTTCATCACGGTTGTTCTCGCGCACAAGTTCACCTCGCTGTAGGTCTTGTACTCCGTCACCAACCGCTTCAGGTCTAATAGTAGAATCAGTAGTCATAATGAAATTAGTAATAATCCGTGCAAAGATATAAAAAAAAATGTTATTCAACAAAAAACCGCCGTAAATTTTTTATTTACGACGGCATTTTTTTGCTTTTTGGCTTATTTTACCAGAGTTGCAGGCGTTTTTCCTTAGGAATATACATTTTGTCACCCTCTTTCACACCAAAGGCTTCATACCAGGCATCGATGTGAGGCAGGGCACCGTTGACGCGCCAGCGGCCCAGTGAGTGGGGGTCGCTCTTCGTGCGGTTGCGGATTTCGGCTTCCGTAATATTTCCTGCCCATACACCAGCGTATGCCAGGAAGAAGCGCTGGTCGGCTGTCAGGCCGTCAATCACGGGCAGCGGGTTGTTCTTCGTGGCATTCTTGAAGGCAGCGTAGGCCACCATCAGCCCTCCGTGGTCGGCCAGGTTCTCACCCAGCGTCAGACGGCCATTGGCCTTCAGGTCGGGCAGCACGTCGATAGCCGAGAAGAAATCGGCATATTTATCTGTACGTTCTGTAAAGTTATTTCCGTCAGTTTCCTTCCACCAGTCGTGCATGTTTCCATCCTTATCGAACTGGCGTCCCTGGTCATCGAAGCCGTGGGTCATCTCGTGGCCGATAACCACGCCAATGGCACCATAGTTAAAGGCATCGTCGGCCGTCATATCAAAGAACGGAACTTGCAGAATACCAGCAGGGAAGCAGATTTCGTTCGTGGTAGGATTATAATAGGCGTTCACCGTCTGCGGCGTCATGTACCAGTCCTCAATATCGACAGGCTTTCCTGCTGTGTGGTCGATGTAGTAGTCGTTCCAGAACTTCAGCGTTTCGATATGATTCTCATAGTAAGATTTTTTCGCATCAATCTGAAGCTTGGTCATGTCAATCCACTTGTCGGGGAATCCCACCTTGACGTAGAACGTGCTCAGCTTCAGCAGTGCGTTCACTTTCGTCGAATCGTCCATCCAATCCTGGGCGGCAATACGCTCGCCAAGGGCTATCTGCAGGTTCTTCACCAGCTTCAGCATACGGGCCTTGGAAGCTTCAGGGAAATACTTGTCCACATAGATCTTGCCCAGTGCCTGACCCATGGCACTCTGCACCTGGTTGGTGGCACGACGCCACAGCGGGTGGTCTTCCTTGCGGCCCGACATGGTACGTCCGAAGAAGTCGAAGTTGGCCTCGCGTACCTCATCGTTCAAGTAGTTGGCAGCGCTCACGATGACACCCCACTCCATGTAGTCGCGATACTCGGCAGGCTTCATCTTGGCCAGCAGCGTGTTGGTGCCCTCCATGAAGGCGGGCTGGCCGACCACCAGTTCCTGCATGTACTTGCTCTGCAGGCCCTGGGCATTCATCACCTGCTCCAGTTTCAGGTTCGGGTACTTTGTGCTGAACTCCTTCAAGGTCATCTTGTTGTAGTTGGCCTGCGGGTCGCGCAGTTCAGTACGGCTCTTCGACACCTTGGCCAGTTCCAGCTCCAGCTTGAAGACGTTCTGCATCTTCTTCGTGGCCTGTCCCTTGCTGAATCCGAAAAGCTGGAACATGCGCACGATGTGCTTCTTGTAGGCTTCACGAATCTTGGTCGTAGCCTCGTCGGTTTCCAGATAGTAGTCCTTCTGTCCCAACGTCAAGCCGCCCTGACTCACGTTCAGGATGTTTTGCGAGGCGTTCTTCTCGTCGGCACCCATGCCAGCACGATAGAACTCCGAGTCGCCGTACTTCGCCATCTCCAACTGCACGTCAAAGAGCTGCTGGATGGTCTTGGCAGTCTCCAGCTTCTTAATCAGCGGCATGACGGGCTGCAGTCCTTCCTGTTCACGACGCGTAGAGTCCATGGCCAGCTTGTAGAAGTCCGACAGTTTCTGTTCGATGGTTCCCTGTTTGTAGGTGTTGCTCTGCAACTCCGTCAGAATACCGTTGATACGCTTGTTGTTGTCCTCGCCCAAGCGGTCGAAGCTTCCGAAGCGAGAATAGGCGGCAGGCAGCGGGTTGGCTTTCATCCAGCCGCCACAGGCATATTCGTAAAAGTCCTCGCCAGCCTTTACGCTGGTGTTCATGTCAGCGAGATTGATGCCCGACTTCAGGGGCTCGTCAGCCATCGCCGTTGCCGACATCATTGATAATGTCAACATTGCCAATAAATGTTTTGTTCTCATATACTATTTTAATTGTTTGATAATGCTTCTAATTCCGTCGACAGCTGTTCCCAGCGCTCCACTTCCTCGTCAAGTGCCTTTTTCGTCGTGGTGTACTCCGTCACCAGCGTCATGTCCGACGCATTCTCGGGCACCATCAGCAGGTCGTCCAGTTCTTTCAGGCGCTGTTCCATCTTCGCAATCTTCTTCTCGCTCTCCTCCACAGCTCGCTCCGCCTTGCGTATTTGCTTCTGTTGTTCCTTGTGGGCGGCGTAGTCGTTTTTTTGGGGGGTATGGGGTTCATTGGGCTCATTGGACTTATTGGCCACATTAGACTTATTGGGCTCATTGGACTTATTGGCCACATTAGACTTATTGGCCACATTGGCTCCCAGCTCGCTCAGTTCCTCAATCTTGCGACTCTGCAGGAAGTCGTAGATGCCTCCTAAGTGCTCGCGCACCTTGCCGCCACCGAACTCATAGACCTTGGTGACGAGGCCGTCGAGGAACTCGCGGTCGTGGCTCACGATGATAGCCGTGCCGTCGAACGCGCGGATGGCTTCCTTCAGCACGTCCTTCGATGCCATGTCGAGGTGGTTCGTAGGCTCGTCGAGTATCAGCAGGTTCACAGGCTCCAGCAGCAGGCGTATCATGGCCAGACGGCTGCGCTCGCCACCGCTGAGCACCTTGACTTTCTTATCCGAGTTCTCGCCGCCGAACATGAAGGCACCGAGTATGTCGTTGATGCGCAGGCGGACATCGCCCTTGGCCACGTTGTCGATGGTCTGGAACACGGTCAGCTCTTCATCCAGTAGCTGCGCCTGGTTCTGCGCGAAGTAGCCTATCTGGATATTATGACCCACCTTCAGCTGTCCGTCAAAGGGAATCTCGTCCATGATGCACTTCACGAGCGTCGACTTACCCTCGCCGTTCTTACCCACGAAGGCCACCTTCTCACCGCGCTTGATGGTCAGGTTCACATGGTCGAACACCACATGGTTGTAAGCCTTCCGCACCTCGTCACAGATTACCGGATAGTCGCCACTTCTGAGGCAGGGCGGGAACTTCAGGTGCATGGCCGAGTTATCGACCTCGTCCACCTCGATGGGCACAATCTTCTCCAGCTGTTTTACCTTCTGCTGCACCTGCACGGCCTTCGTAGCCTTATAGCGGAATCGCTCGATGAAGTCCTTCATCTCAGCAATCTCCTTCTGCTGGTTCTCGTAGGCACGGAGCTGCTGTTCGCGGCGTTCCTTCCTCAGCACGACATACTCGTCGTATTTCACCTTATAGTCTATCACGCGTCCGCAGGAGATTTCCAGCGTACGGTTCGACACGTTATTGATAAACGCGCGGTCGTGGCTCACCAGCACAACAGCCGAGGCACTCTGTGCCAGGAACTGCTCCAACCACTGAATTGACTCAATGTCGAGGTGGTTCGTAGGCTCGTCCAGCAGCAGCACGTCGGGCTTCTGCAACAGTATCTTTGCCAGCTCTATACGCATGCGCCAGCCACCCGAGAACTCGCTCGTAGGGCGTTCGAAGTCCGAGCGTTCGAAGCCCAGGCCGACGAGCGTTCGCTCCAGCTCAGCCTCGCGGCTTTCAGCACCCATCATCAGGTAACGCTCGTGTTCTGTGGTGTAACGCTCCACCAGCGCCATATAGTCATCACTCTCGTAGTCAGTACGCTCACTCATCTGACGCTCCAGACGCTCTACGCGGGCTTTCATCTCGGCTATGTTGGCAAAAGCCTTCTGAGCCTCCTCGCGTACGGTGGTGTCGTCCTGTAGCTTCATCACCTGCGGCAGATAGCCAATGGTCGTGTCCGTAGGCACTGCCACCGTTCCCGCCGTGGGCTTCTGCTGGCCGCACAGTATCTTCAGCAGCGTCGACTTCCCCGCTCCGTTCTTGCCCACCAAGGCTATGCGGTCGCGCGCATTGACCACAAAACTGGCGTCCGTAAACAGCGGTTTCACGCCGAATTCCACCTTTAATCCTTCTACCGAAATCATCTATTTTACCTTATTTATATTAAGCGCATGCAAAGGTACTACTTTTTTTTCAATTGAGAAAATAAAAGCATAAAAATCCAGCAAAATTGCGACCGATTTTAGTAGCAAAAAATACAAAAAAAGCAATCGAGGAAGGGCGCTGATAATGCCAGTTGCCATCCTAAATATTACGTTATTACGTTATTATTTTTTGCCAAAAAAAATTGGTGCAAAAGAGAATAAAGGAATAAACTGAGAATAAAGACCATTATATATAATATATTTATACATAATATATATAATATATATTATATATATTATGGAAATTTCTCTGCGCAATTGAAAAACATCAAAAAATAATAAAGTAATAACGTAATATCGTAATAATTTCTATGTTTCTCTATTTATTTGCAAAATTAGCACAAATAACACACCCTCAAAAAGGCGGATTTTGGGCGTTTTATTTGCACAATTCAATTATTATTCGTAACTTTGCCGTTGAAAAGAAAAAAGGAGATTACTCCGAGCAAAAGGGGGCGGTTTACTCCGAGCAAAGGGGGGCGGTTTACTCCGACCAAAGCACGAGTTAGCTCCGACCAAACTTAAAACAACCTACAAATTAACAGCATCCGACTACCTACAAAATATGAATATCATCGCACGACTCATAGCCGAAAGACT
>Ga0265298_10008352_pt1 | contig 12453 bp, 3 predicted proteins | sample AusTroGonzalo_MG_3_FD_193486 | JGI IMG/M metagenome (GOLD analysis project Ga0265298, IMG submission 193486) | Bovine rumen microbial communities from tropical cattle in Woodstock, Queensland, Australia - Gonzalo_01 | ecosystem: Host-associated > Mammals > Digestive system > Stomach > Rumen ... | reverse complement strand
AATTGGATCATAGACCCCTACCAGTTAGGAAGCACAATGTGGTCAACCCCATCGGCCATGGCAATAGCAGGAGTCACCCTGTCGTCAGGACCAAACACTCTGTCCACAAAACGGCCATATAACAGATAGCCCAACACAAGTGCTATAAGACTAATACAAAATGTTACCATCAATCAAAAATGTTAAGTGATTCCAAATAATATCTTGAAAAGTAACTTTGTCGCAATTCTGCCGACAAATGTATAAAAAATACGCGAACTGCCAAGTTTTTTATTCGTTTTCTATCTGTTTGTGTCCTTTTTGGGGGCAAAAGTATGAAAAACAGAACCCACAGCGTGAGGAAAGAGCCTTTACGCATAGGATAAGATAAAGCCCCGGTAAATCTACCGAGGCTTTTTTCTTAGTTCATGCAGCTGGTAACACCGAAGCTGGTTGCAATGGCCGTCAGCACAGCCAGTATCGTCTGAATGACGAATTTCCATGTGTCTTTTTTCATAATAGAGACCCCTTCCTAACCTCCCCGAGGGGAGGAACTGCAATAGGGTCATGGGCAGTTGGATTATTGATTTGAAATTCTAATTTTGAAATTTGAATTTACTCCCCTCCCCCTAAAGGGGTGCGGGGCTGAACATCTGCCATGCTTTGGCAATTGTTTCATCATCCAAATCCACACCGCACTCCATGCGGGCCATGGCCTTCACGAGGCGGGGCCAGTCCTTTTCCGTCAGGCGCTGGTTGCCACCGAAGCCGGTGAGCATGCACACATGGCGGATGTAGGAGGCTGTGTCGTTCTCCTTGGGCGGGGCCCAGCGGTTGATGATGTCCCTGACGCACGTCAGCCTGTACTTGGTGGCATAGGTGCGCAGCAGGCAGAAGGCGGCACGCAGACCGTACTCCATGGATTGGAATGCGCAGAAAGGGGCCCCTCTCCCTAACCCTCCCCCAAATGGGAGGGGACTGCAAGCAGGGGCTGGGCAGTCTGTTAAACATAAATACTTTCGATTTCTCCGTATGTTTCCCCGCCTCCCATTTGGGGCCGACTGGGGACTTTAGAGTAGCCACTGGATGTGGCTGCGGCCCCATAAAGGGGAGCGAATCTCCATTCGCGACGGAGGTTAAGGGGTTAGGGGTTGGAGAGGGACTCCAATTTCCCCATATAAAACCGTACCAGTGCCAGGCGTTGACTTCAACTTACGTACTTCAGTACTTCAACGTATGTACTGCGTTCAATCCTGCTTTTGACTGAGAAAGAATAAACTCATCCCCCGTTTTTGCTCACTTATTCGCAGTCTTCTTTATTTTTTTTGTATCTTTGTAGTCAGAATCAGAACTGGTAATAAAAGGTACGGTGCAATGAGCAAGAAGTCAATACGATTCTTTAGTGGCAAAACAGGAAAAGGATGAAGTGTTGAGTGTGCATCAAAGTCAAAAGCGCCAGTTCCCGCAAAGTCTGTGTCAGCAATCGATAAACAATATGAAGAAGATAGGATTATTACCTCGCATCATCATCGCCATCGTAATGGGGATAGTAATAGGAAACGTGCTGCCGGAAGTGTGGGTACGTGTGTTTGTAACATTCAACTACGTTTTCAGTCAATTTCTTGGCTTCCTTATTCCACTTATCATCGTCGGATTGGTAGCACCGGCAATCGCTGATATCGGACGTTCTGCAGGCCGTCTGTTGTTGCTGACGGTGGGACTGGCATACGCCGATACCATCGTGTCTGGACTTTTGGCTTATGGAACAGGCACCATGCTCTTTCCGCATCTGATAGACACACAGGCATCGACGGCGGTAGAGAAGGCCGATGCATTACAGCCCTTCTTCCAGTTGCAAATACCTGCCATACTGGACGTAATGGCTGCTTTGGTGAGCTCCTTCGTGGTAGGCATCGGCATTGCCTATACGAATTCATCAACGCTGAAGAACGGATTCACGGAGTTCCGCACCATCATAGAGAAGACCATCCAGGTGGCCATCATTCCAATACTGCCGCTCTATATCTTCGGCATCTTCCTTGGAATGACCTACACGGGCGAAGCGTATCACATTATTGCCGTGTTTGCCAAAATCATCTGCATCATCTTTATATTGCATATCGTTATCCTGCTCTATGAGTTCCTGATAGCCGGCGGAGTAGCCCGGAAGAATCCGCTGCGCCTGCTGATGAATATGCTGCCAGCCTATCTCACGGCATTAGGCACCTCATCGAGTGCTGCAACAATACCTGTGACCCTGCGACAGACAAAGAAGAACGGCGTCAGCGACGAGATTGCCAGTTTCTGCGTGCCGCTCTGTGCGACCATCCACTTGTCTGGTTCGATGATGAAGATTACCTGCTGTGCACTCACCGTCTGCCTCATCAGCGGGCTGCCTCACGACCTGCCGCTCTTCCTCCATTTCATCATGCTTCTGGCTGTCTGTATGGTAGCAGCCCCCGGTGTGCCAGGCGGAGCGGTGATGGCGGCATTGGGTCCCTTGGCCGGCATTCTGGGCTTCAGTCCGGATGCTCAGGCGCTCATGATTGCCCTCTACATTGCGATGGATTCCTTCGGCACGGCCTGCAACGTAACTGGCGACGGAGCCCTCACGGTCATCATCGAGCGTCTGCACAGTGTACACAAAGGAACCGCCCCTGTGGTTTAAATACCGGCAACCATCCCTCGTCTCTTAGTTTTTTCCGCGAAAAGCAAAATCCGGCGCCAAGCCTCGTTTTTGGGGTTGAGGCGCCTCGATCGATCAGTTGAGGCGCCTCGATGGATCGTTTGAGGCGCCTCAACTTTTTGGGGCTATTTCAAGAGAATTAGTTTTGAAGGCTATTTTTGGCTCCATTTCGAGTCTGCAATCACTCAGCTTCCAGTATGGCTAGAGCATCTGAAGTTGGAAGTGTGATGTTGGGGAATGATGTGTTAAGGCTGAAAGGGTGGGAGATGGCGATGAGTTTGAAAGCCGGATATTGAGAAACTGGGCGTCTTGGGAAAATATATGGCGATTTATTTGGTATGATAGAAAAAAGTTCCCATATTTGTAGCCGTGTATACTAATACCATTAGCAGTATTAACCATTCTTTTCGGAAACTAAACAATAAACTAAGCTAATATGAAACAGACAATGAGACTCTTTTTGTTGTTGTGGGCTACTATTCTCTGCCCATTCACAACACTGAATGCCCAGGATGTTTGGGACGGTAGCATTGCCGAATCCTTTGCAGGCGGTACAGGAACAGCGGACGATCCGTACCTGATTGAGACGGGTGCTGAACTTGCCTACTTGGCGCAAATCACCAAGGAGGATGGTAGCCAAACCTCTGGCAGGTATTATAAACTGACTGCCGACATCATCCTGAACGATGATGTGCTGGATGATAATCTTATCCTGAACAGAGGTAACATTGCTTCTTTCAAGGAATGGATACCAATCGGCTATGGTAATAATTACAACGGTGCTTCTGACCCATACTCATTTATGGGCTGTTTTGATGGCGCCGGCCACGTTATTTCAGGTGTCTATGTGGTGAATCATGGAAACAGATATGCTGGTCTCTTCGGTGTTTGCGACGGAGGTGAAATCCACAATCTTGCAGTCGTAGATAGTTATATAGATGCCACTGATGCGTTTGGTGGAGCAGTGATAGCAGGGCATCTGTTGGGCTATTCCGGCTACAGCAATGGCATGAAGGTCTACCAGTGCTATGCCGAGGGCTATGTCATGGGGGGCACAAACGCAGGAATCATTGTAGGACACAATGGTGGCGAAAATGCTCTCATTAGCGAGAGCTATTGTTATGGTCGTATCCTTTCGGCAGCTTCTATAGGCTCCGTAGCCGGCTATTGTGATCGTGCTTCCATCAGAAACTGTTATTCTGTTGCTCTGACAGGTGTCAATGGAACTGCTTCTGTGTATAGCGGCGATGTCACCAATATATATTACGACAGCACGGTAAATCCACAGGGAAACTATGCCACGGGTAAGACCACCGAGGAAATGAAAAGCGAGGAGTTTGCCCAGTTGCTGGGTGCTCCCTTCGTTTATGCCGAGGGTAAATATCCTTATATTGATGGATTACCAGTGTTAGGCGAACGGACTTCTGTTTTATCAGGTTTACGCCTGCGTGTGGGTGAGTTGACCAACGGGCATGGTAGCACCGTTAAGTTCTACCGTGAGTACGACGGTACGGATGTGAGCAAGTCCGCAATCCGTGCCGAAGCTGGCGATACCGTTTACGTGAAGGTAACTCCCTACAAGCGTATGCTGATCACCGGCGGTGCTCCTGTGGTGACGAACGACGTGACTGGAGCTGCCGTCAAGCTGACAGCATTGCCTAACAGCATCTGGTCGTTCATCATGCCCGAGAGCAATGTTACCGTGACGGCCAAGTTCTATAAGGATCCGAAGGCTCCCATTGCATGGGACGGCTCTGTTGCCGAATCTTTTGCCGGTGGAACGGGAACGCAGGACGATCCGTATCTGATTTCGAATGCAGAGGAACTGGCTTATTTGTCTAAGTTTACCAAGGAAAATCCAGGAAAGACCACAGGTAAGTACTACCAGCTGACGGACAATATCCTTCTGAATGAAAACGTACTTAATGAGAACTACCAGCTGGACGGCACGCCAGAAAATATCTGGGTGCCGATTGGCGACCCCGAATGCACCAGCACTTACAACCCAGGCAACAATGATTTCCAGGGAATTTTCGATGGGGCGGGACATGTTATCTCTGGTATGTACTGTCCAAGCGAATATGAGATGGCGGGTCTTTTCGGCAATCTATCTGGTCAGGTTCACAACTTGGCTGTCGTGGACAGCTATGTTACAGGAGGTCGTTTCGTCGGACTCATAGTAGGAGGAATGCAAGTTAATTGCAATGTTTCGCGCTGCTATGCTGCAGGCTATGCGAAGAGCAACCGCAATTCCGATTCATATGTAGGTCTGATCACGGGGCACTTGTACAACAACTGTGTGCTTGAATATTGTTATTCCACAGGTTGTGTTAACGTGGGTTATGCTACGGGTGGTTTAACCGGATGGATTGATTATCATAGCAGTACCGTTAGAAACTGCTTCACTGTAGCCGATGCTGGTAGTGGCGCCATCGGCGGTGGAGGAGGCACTTCCCAGAACAACTATTTCGATAATACGATAGGCAATGTTAACGGAAATGGTATAGGCAAGAGCACCGAGGAGATGCAGAGCGAGTCGTTTGCCCAACTGCTGGGCGACCCATTCGTCTATGCCGAGGGTAACTATCCTTACATCGAGGGACTGCCCATGGTAGGCGAGGAGGTGGAGTTCGCTACCTCTGGTTTCCGTCTGAACTGTGGTACCCTTGTCAACGGCAAAGGCAGCAGCATCAAATACTACCGCGAGTTTGACGGTACAGACGTTGACAACTCTGCACGTCGTGCCGAGGTTGGCGATACCGTTTACCTGAAGGTGACTCCACGCAAGTATATGCTGCTAAGGGAGAGTAGCCTCGTGGTAATGAACGACGAGACGGGCCAGACATTGGTTCTTACCAGTGTGGCAGAGAATATCTGGTCGTTTACGATGCCCGAGAGCAGCGTAACAGTAACGGCCACCTTCTATAGGGATTCGAAAGCTCCAGACGTATGGGACGGCACCGTAGCTACCGAGTTCGCTGGCGGAACAGGAACCGAGGAAGATCCGTACCTGATCGAGAACGGCGCACAGCTGGCATATATGGGACAACTCGTGCGCGAGAATGGCTCGCAATACAAAGGAGTGTATTTCAAGCTGATATCCAACATTGTCCTCAACGAGGATGTGCTGACAGCTGGCCTCAAACTGAACGAGAAGAATGTCAGCGAGTTTAACAAGTGGTTGCCCATTGGTCAGTATAATAACACCAGCGATAATCTGTCAGGCTTTAATGCGTATTTTGATGGTAGCGGTTATTGCATCTCTGGTGTTTATTGTCCAGACGGTTACTATCATTCAGGACTATTTGCGTTCATTCGTAGCGGTGCGGTTCACGATCTGGCCCTTTTGGACAGTTATGTCAAAGGCTCGACGTACGTAGGTGGTCTGTCTGGTGCGTATTGTGCTTACAATTCTGATGAAAAGGCTGAGATATATAACTGTTATATTGAGGCTTGCGTGGAAGCCAGCTCTTATGGAGGAATTGCCCTTGGTCACCTTGGTGGCGGTAATTCTTATATTAGGAATTGTTACACATACGGTCGTGTTTTGAGCGGTAGTTATACAGGCAGTATTGCCGGATATACAGACCGAGGCCACTCCGAGAACTGTTACTCTGTATGTTTGGAAGGAGTAAACGGTACGTCATACATAGCCAGCGGTAGTGCCAGTAAATTGTACTATGACTCCACCGTAAACAGCTCTGGTAGAAGCGCCACAGGCAAGACTACCGAGGAGATGCAGAGCGCGTTGTTTGCCCAGTTGTTGGGCGAGCCATTCGTCTATGCCGAAGGCAACTATCCTTACATCGAGGGATTGCCCATGATAGGCGAGGATGTTGACCTCTCTACTGCTGGCTTCCGCCTGAACCGTGATGCCTTTGTCAACGGCAAGGGCAGCAGCATCAAATTCTCTCGCGACTTTAACGGCACAGACGTTGGCAGGCCTGTAAGCCGTGCCGAGGCAGGCGAGACCGTTTATGTGAAGGTATCTCCTCACAAGCGCATGCTGCTCACGGACGGCAGTCTGAAACTCGTCAACGACGAGACGGGTAAGACGGTAGTGCTGACCAGCGTTGGCGAGAACATCTGGTCGTTCACCATGCCTGGGACCAGCGTTAGCGTTACGGCAGCCTTCTATCGCAATCCCGACCTGCCATTGGTATGGATGGGCGATGTGGCTGACTCTTTCGCAGGCGGTTCCGGTACGCAGGAAGATCCTTACCAGATTTCCAACGGCGACGAGCTGGCTTATCTGGCCAAGCTGACCATGGCAAATGGGGCTAAGACAAAGGGCGTATATTATAAACTGACTGCCGACATCATACTGAACGAGGATGTGCTGACGGCGGGCCATCAGCTGAACGAGGCTGGTGTGAATGAATTCTGTAAGTGGACGCCAATAGGCCATTACATTAGCGACAGCGACCTTTCACAGACTTTCCAGGGTAGCTTTGATGGTAACGGCTACAGCATTTCGGGTATCTACTGCCCGGATAATGAATTCGCTGCAGGTTTGTTCGGACATATATATAATGGTAATGTGCACGACCTTTCTGTCCTTGACACTTATGTGAAGGCATCAAATCTGGGTGGTGGCATAGCTGGCTACCTGCAAAGTACAAGCGAAACGGAGACGGCCAGAATTTACAACTGCTACGCAGAAGCGTGTGTTGTAGGCGGCTATAGTATGGGTCTTGCCGTAGGTCATGTTGCTGGAAGCTATTCTTCCGTGGACCACTGCTACACCTATGGATGCGCATCAGGTAGTTATCCTGCTGGCATTGTCGGCTATTTAAGTGCAGGACGTGTTGAAAAGTGCTACTCTGTCTGCAAGAGCGGATACAATGGTGTTTACAATAATTATTCTACTGTCAACGATCTGTACTTCGACTCTACCGTCAACAGCTATGGCAGAAACGCCACGGGCAAGACAACCAATGAAATGCAGAGCGAAGCATTCGTGGACCTGCTGGGCGAGCCGTTCGAATATGTAGATGGTAATTATCCCTATATCGATGGTCTGCGACAGATCGGTCAGGGCTATACTGACAAGGCTACAGGTTATCGCACCAACGTGGGCGCTATGTCCAACGCCAATGGCTGTACCATTAAATTCTTTGCCATGAATGGTGATGTACTGAAGATGGTACGCCGTTCCGAGGCTGGAGAAAAGGTATATCTGAGGCCCATCCTTACCCATCACATGCTGATGGCCGAAAGCGACCTTGTACTGACCAATGATGCCACGGGCAAGAAGATTGCACTGGAGAAGGAGGGAACGAATATCTATTCCTTCACGATGCCCGAGGCTGAGGTTACAGTAACAGCCCGCTTCTATATCAATCCCAAGCAGGCTATGGCATGGGACGGTAGTGTGGCAGAATCCTTCGCTGGCGGTACGGGTACGAAGGAAGATCCCTACCAGATCTCCAACGGTGCCGAGCTGGCATATCTGGCGAAGATTACCAATGCCAATACTAGCGCAACCAAGGGGCAGTACTACCGTCTGACGAATGACATCGTGCTCAATGCCGATGTGCTCGACAGCGATTACCAACTCATCGGAACGCCACAGAACCAGTGGACGCCCATCGGTACCAGTAACAATTACCGATTCTATGGCGACTTCGATGGTGGAAAGCACGTTATCAGTGGTCTCTATGCAGTTGGAGGTCAGAGTATTGGACTCTTCGGTTTTTCTTCAGGTTGTATTCACGATTTGGCAGTCGTAGATGCCTATCTCAATAACCCCAGCTATTCTGTTGGTATCATTTGCGGTAGCGGACTCAGAAGCGATAGTATCAGCATCTCCCGCTGCTATGCCGAGGGTTACGTTTATGGCTACTACACAGGCTTGCTGCTGGGTGGCGATAACGGACGCAGCACCGTAGAGTACTGCTACGGTACAGGTGTTGTGAATACCGGCTATACCGCAGGCGGTCTCGTGGGTGATATGTATGCCGACATGAACCACTGCTATGTAGTTACGAAGGTGGATCCCAGTCGCGGTAACGGTCTGGTTAAGATTACACATTCCAACACGTTCGTACATCTTTACTACGACAGGTCTCTCTCACCCAGCGTTCCTGTTGGAATCAGCGACAATGCCACCTGCGCAGGCAAATCCACTGGAGAGATGATCAGCCAGTCGTTTGCCGACATGCTGGGCGAGCCATTCGCCTATAGCTTTGGCGATTATCCCTACATTCCCGGTCTTCCTAAGATTGGCGAGCCCGTTGAGTTCGCATCTGCAGGCTACCACGTGAACATCGGCACACTGGTCAATACCTGTGGTAGCAGCGTGGCTTACTACAGCGACTTCGACGGAAAGAAAGTCCGCAACGCTGCAAGTTGTGCTAACCCAGGGGAAACGGTATATCTGAAGATGGACCTCGGTCGTCGCATGCTGTTGTTAGACGGCACGCTGAAGGTGGTCAATGATACCACGGGAGAAGTGCTTGCGCTGACCAATGAGGCCGAAGGTATCTGGTCCTTTACCATGCCCGAATTCTCTGTTACGGTATCAGCTTCCTTCCATCGTGACCCCAACCTCCCAGACGTTTGGGAAGGCGACATCGCACCCGAATTTGCAGAGGGCGAGGGTACGGAGGATGATCCCTACCTGATTCACGACGGTGCCGAGCTGGCTTATCTGGCACAGCTCACCAATGCCAACGGTGCACTGACACAGGGCAAGTACTACAAGTTGGCCAACGACATATACCTGAACGAGGATGTGCTGACCGACGAGTTTGCGCTGAACGGAAAGCCCAAGAATGAGTGGACCCCCATCGGTAAAGATGACAGCCATAAGTTCCAGGGTGTGTTCGATGGCGACAACCACTATATCACTGGTGTCTATGTTCCATCGGGCAGCAACAGCGGTTTCTTTGGCTACACCAACAATGCCGTTATCCGCAACCTGTCGCTCTTGGATACCTATGTCTATGGTCAATACTCGGGTGCACTGGTTTATAGTGCAGCAGCCACCGACACCTCGATTGTAAGTCGATGCTATGTAGAAGCACTCGCGTCCTGTTCCAGCGGTAGTTACTACTGTGCAGGCCTTGTGGCCATCTTAGGTGCCAAATGTGGCGTTGAGTATTGCTACACCAGCGGTGCTCTCGGCAATGGCAGACGAGGCGGTCTGGTTTATCAGGCAACAGCGGGTAGCACCGTTCTCAATAGCTATTCGGCCATGAAGTATGGCTTAAGCGTCTATACCACTTCGTCAACAGACTTGCACAACGTCTATACCGACGAGGATCTCTATGGCGGCACTAACAACACGGCTGATGACCTCTGCACCAAGCATACCATCGAGATGTTCACCACGGACTTCGCCACACGCATGGGCGAGCCGTTCGAGTATGTGCTGGGCAACTATCCCTACATCCCAGGTCTGAAGAAGATTGGCGAGAACCGTGGATGGAAGACACCCGAGGATCCCACGCATAGCGAGGAGGGTGATGCTTGGGACGGCACTACGTCCGTCATCTTTGCCAGCGGAACTGGTACAAAGGATGACCCCTACATCATTAATAATGGTGCTCAGCTGAGCTATCTGGCTAAGCTGACCAATGCCAACGGTAATCTGACGAAGGGTAAGTATTACAAGCTGGATGCTGATATCCGTCTGAACGCCGACTCTGTGCTCACCAGCGACTATGCGATCAATGGCACTCCCACCAACGTATGGGAACCCATCGGTAAGGACGAGAACCACAGGTTCCAGGGCGTGTTCGAGGGCAACAACCACACCATCTCGGCCTTGTATATGCCCAGTGCTTCCAACGGAGGCTTCTTCGGCTATACCAACAACGCAACGGTACGCAACCTGTCGCTTGTGGATGCCTACGTGAAGGGCAGTAACACTGGTGCCCTCATCAGCAATGTCGCAGCCTCAGACACCTCAGTCGTCAGCCACTGCTTCGTAGAATCACGTATGGATTCTGGTAGCGGCTCTTATAGCACATCCGGTCTTATCTGTACGCTGGGTGCAAAGTGTACCCTCGAGAACAGCTATGTGGCAGGTCTTGGATATAATGGCCGCCGCGGTGCGCTGGTATATCAAGCATTAGCTGGCAGCACCGTACGCAACTGCTTCTCGGCTATGAGGTCTGCTTTAAGCGTTTATACCGCTGCTGAAAATACCGCGCACAATGTCTATACCGACGAGGATCTCTATGGCGGCACTAACAACACGGCTGAAGACCTCTGCACCAAGCATACCATCGAGATGTTCACCACGGACTTCGCAACCCGCATGGGCGAGCCCTTCGAGTATGTGCTGGGCAACTATCCCTACATTCCCGGTTTGCAGAAGATTGGTGAGATTCGCGGATGGAAGACACCCGAGGATCCCACGCATAGCCAGGAAGGTGAGGCTTGGGACGGCACCACGTCCGTCATCTTTGCCAGCGGTACTGGAACAGAGGAGGATCCATACATTATCAATAATGGCGCTCAGCTGAGCTATCTGGCCAAGCTGACCAATGCCAACGGTAATCTGACCAAGGGCAGGTACTATAAACTGGATGCAGACATCCGACTGAATGCCGACTCTGTGCTTACCAGCGAGTACACGCTCAACGGCAATCCTGCCAACAAATGGGAACCCATCGGCAAGGACGAGAACCATAAGTTCCAGGGCGTGTTCGAGGGTAATAACCACACCATCTCGGCCATGTATCTGCCCAGTGCTTCTTACGGAGGCCTCTTTGGCTATACCAACAACGCGAAGGTACGCAACCTGTCGCTTGTGGATGCCTACGTGACGGGCAACAGCAATGGTGTCCTCATCGCTAATGCAGCAGCCACCGACACCTCGATTGTAAGCCGATGCTATGTCGAAGCATTCTCGACTTGTTCCAGCACCAATTACTATTGTGCGGGCCTCGTAGCCGTCTTAGGCGCTAAATGTAGTGTTGAGTATTGCTACACCAGTGGTGTTATGGCCAATGGAAAACGAGGCGGTCTGGTCTATCAAGCTTTAGCTGGCAGTAGCGTGAGCAACTGCTTCTCGGCCATGAAGTCTGGCTTAAGCGTCTATACCACTTCGTCAGATGCCGTGCACAATGTCTATACCGACGAGGATCTCTATGGCGGCACCAACAACACGGCTGAAGACCTCTGCAGCAAGCACACCATCGAGATGTTCACCACGGACTTTGCTACACGCATGGGCAAACCCTTCGAGTATGTGCTGGGTAACTATCCCTACATCCCCGGTCTGAAGAAGATTGGCGAGATTCGCGGATGGAAGACACCCGAGGATCCCACACATGGCGGTGCAGGCGGCACATGGGACGGCGCAACGTCCGTCATCTTTGCCAGCGGTACTGGTACAAAGGCTGATCCCTACATTATCAATAATGGCGCTCAGCTGAGCTATCTGGCCAAGCTGACTAATGCCAACGGCAACCTGACGAAGGGTAAGTATTACCGTCTGGAGGCAGACATCAAGCTGAACGACCGCGTGCTGAACAGCGACATGGAACTGATCGACACTCCCACCAACAAATGGGAACCCATCGGTAAGGATGAGAGTCACAAGTTCCAGGGCGTGTTCGAGGGCAACAGCTACACTGTTTCGGGCATCTATCTGCCCAGCACCTCCAACGGTGGCTTCTTCGGATACGTCAACAATGCCGAGGTGCGTAACCTCTCGATTGTGGATGCCTACGTGGTAGGCTCTAACACGGGTGCCCTGATCAGCACGGCCTCAGCTACCGACACCACTATCATCAGCCGTTGCTTTGTGGAAGCTCACGTCAACAGCGCCGGCG
>Ga0265298_10008351_pt1 | contig 12453 bp, 5 predicted proteins | sample AusTroGonzalo_MG_3_FD_193486 | JGI IMG/M metagenome (GOLD analysis project Ga0265298, IMG submission 193486) | Bovine rumen microbial communities from tropical cattle in Woodstock, Queensland, Australia - Gonzalo_01 | ecosystem: Host-associated > Mammals > Digestive system > Stomach > Rumen ... | reverse complement strand
CAGCAGCCGGCCGATCTTGGAATCTTTAAACCCGACCACCTCCAGTGTCGCCATTTCCCGGTAACGTCTTGTCAAGGATATTTTTCATCCTGCATGCTGAATGGCTTTCGTCCTTATAGCATGATCCGTAACTGGTCTTACCGTCCCCCTGCCGCGGCAATAAATCCCAGAAACAACGGATGCGGCTTGTTGGGCCTGCTCTTGAATTCCGGATGGAACTGAACGCCGACATAGAATGCTTCGCCCGGAATCTCGATCGTTTCCACCAGCCGTCCGTCCGGTGAAAGGCCGGACAGGCACAGGCCGTTCTCCTGCAGGACATCCCGGAAAGCATTGGCAAACTCATACCGGTGCCGATGCCGTTCGCTGATTTCCGTTTTCCCATAGCAGCGGGCAATCACAGTATCTTCCGCCAGCACACATGGATATTTCCCGAGCCGCAAGGTACCGCCCTTGTCGATCTCATCGTTCTGTCCCGGCATGAAATCGATCACCTTATAGGGCGTCATATCGTCAAACTCGCCCGAATTCGCCCCTGTCAGTCCGGCTTTATTCCGGGCATATTCAATCACCGCGATCTGCATCCCGAGGCAAATCCCGAAGTAAGGGATATGATGCTTCCTGGCATATTCCGCGGTAAGAATCATTCCTTCGATTCCCCGTCCGCCGAATCCGCCCGGCACAATGATGCCCTGGGCATCGGCAAACGTGCTTTCGATGTTTTGCCCGGTCAGGTTTTCGGAATCGATCCACTCGATCTCCACCCGTGTGTCCAGCGCATAACCGGCATGCCGCAGTGCTTCTGCCACGGAGAGATAGGCGTCGTGCAACTGCGTATATTTCCCCACCAGTGCGATCCGGCAGGTCTTGCTCTGATGACGGATCCTTTCGATCATATTCTGCCATTCCGTCAGGTCCGGCATCGGGGCTTCGATATGCAATTCCCGGCAGACAATGGAAGACAGATTCGCCGCCTCCAGCATCAGAGGCGCTTCATACAGGATCGGCAGCGTCATATTCTCAATCACGCAGTCCGGCTTGACGTTGCAGAAGTGAGCGATCTTTGAAAAAACGGATTCATCCGTGATTTCTTCGTCCACCCTGAGCACGATAATGTTCGGGTTGATCCCCATGCCCTGCAGTTCCTTCACAGAGTGCTGCGTCGGTTTCGACTTGTGCTCGCCGCTGGCTTTCAGGTACGGAACCAGCGTCACATGAACATACAGCGCGTTTTCCCGTCCGACCTCAATGCCAACCTGCCGGATGGCTTCAATGAACGGCTGGCTCTCGATATCGCCGATCGTGCCGCCGATCTCAGTGATGACGACGTCCGCGTCCGTTTTCTCGCCGACCCGGTAAATGAACCGCTTGATCTCATCCGTCACATGCGGAATAATCTGCACCGTCGATCCCAGATATCCGCCCTGGCGCTCCTTGTGCAACACGTTGGAAAAGACTTTCCCGGTCGTCAGATTGGAGTACTTGTTCAGATCCTCGTCAATGAAACGCTCGTAATGCCCGAGATCCAGATCCGTCTCCGCGCCGTCCTCCGTCACATACACTTCCCCATGCTGATACGGACTCATCGTACCTGGATCCACGTTGATATACGGATCCAGCTTCTGAGCCGCCACCTTCAATCCGCGCGCTTTCAGCAGCCGCCCGATGGAAGCAGCTGTGATGCCTTTTCCCAGTCCGGAAACCACACCGCCTGTCACAAAAATATACTTCGCCATACTTACCTCACCAACAACAGTTTCATTCGTTCCGCCGCGATTTTCGTATCTTCCGCATTCCCGAAGGAGGAAAGCCGGAAGAACCCTTCCCCAGCGCTGCCAAATCCTTCTCCCGGCGTCCCGATCACCTGAATCTCATTCAGCATAAGATCAAAGAAATCCCAGCTCTTCATCCCGTTCGGGCATGCCATCCAGATATATGGCGCGTTTTTCCCGCCCCAGTATTTGATCCCGCACTCATCCAGCGCGTTCATCAGCACCCGGGCGTTCTCCTTGTAGTGATCAATATTTTCCCGAATCTGAAGGAGCCCTTCATCCGTAAACACGGCAATCCCGGCCTTTTGCAGGATATAGGAGATCCCGTTCGTCTTGGTCGTGCGGTTCCGTACCCACATGGCGTTCAGGTTCATCCCGTCCCTTTCCAGCGCTTTGGGAATCACCGTATAGCCCAGCCGCGTCCCGGTAAAGCCTGCCGTCTTGGACAGGGAGCAAATCTCAATCGCGCAGGTTTCGGCGCCCGGGACCTCAAAAATACTGTGGGGCAAATCGCCTTCGACAAACGCCTCGTATGCCGCATCAAACAGAATCACGGCGTCGCGGCCGTTGGCATAGTCCACCCATTTCTGCAGCTGCTCCCGGTTGTACACCGCACCCGTCGGATTGCTCGGGGAACAGAGGTAGATCAGGTCCGCCTCGAGATCGTCCAACGGAAGCGGAAGGAAGTCGTTTTCAGGTTTGGCCGTCAGGAAGCGTACTTCCCGCCCCGCCATGACGCTGGCATCCACATAGGCCGGATAAGCCGGCTGCGTAATCAGCGCAGGCGAGGAAGCGTCGAACAGATCCAGAATGTCCCCGAGCTCATCGCTCGCGCCGCTGGAAACAAAAATCTCCTCCGGATCCGGCGTCACATTTCTTCGTGCATAGTAGCCTGCCACCGCATTGCGGAATTCCGGAATGCCGCATTCCGGCGTATAGCCCCGGAAGGTCTTCTCTTCCGCCTGGTCGTTCACCGCGGCGTGCAATGCCCGGATCGCGGCGTCGCACAGCGGCCGCGAAACATCCCCGATTCCCAGCCGGTACAGCGGCAGATCCGGATGCTCCTTCCGGTATTCCTCTACCTTCCGGGCGATATGAAAGAACAGATAGGATTCCTTCAGATTCCGGTAATTCCCATTTGGCTTCAGACTCATACGCAAACACTCCCGTAAAAAACTTCTGTCGAAACTGCATTCCCTAAACTTTCTTATACAGCCGAAGGGGTTTAAGGGGTTCGTCGCGCCCGGAAAACTGTCCAGTGGACAGTTTTCAGCAGAGAACGGGCGGCAGCCCAGGAAGATCGGAAAGCCCCCTTATTTTATTCCACCGTAACACTTTTCGCGAGGTTGCGGGGCTTATCCACATCCAGCCCCCTGTTCACACTGGTATAATACCCCAGCAGTTGCAGCGGAATCACCGCAAGCGACGCCATAAAATGCTCGTCCGTCTTGGGGATATAAACGGTAAAGTTCACCGAATCCTCTACCGAGAAATTCCCGTTGGTCGTGATCCCCATCAGGTATGCCCCGCGGGACTTGCATTCCATCATGTTGGAAACCGTTTTCTCATACAGTTCCTTCTGGGTCAGCACGCCGATGACCAGCGTGCCGGTTTCAATCAGGCTGATCGTCCCATGCTTCAGTTCCCCGGCGGCATAGGCTTCCGAATGGATGTAGCTGATCTCCTTCATCTTCAGGCTGCCTTCCAGGCTGATCGCGTAATCCAGCCCCCGGCCGATGAAAAAGATGTCATGCGTGTTCGCCATCTTGGAAGAGAACCACTGCAGCCGTTCCTTTTCCTCCAGGATCCGCGTCATCTTGTCCGGAAGCAGTGCCAGTTCCGCCAGCATCTCATCCTCGCGTTCCTGCGTGATCTTTTCCCGGATCCGTGCCAGATGGATCGCCAGCACGTCCGCGGCGGCCAGCTGTGCACTGTAGGCCTTCGTCGTCGCCACAGCGATCTCCGGCCCGGCCAGGGTGTAGAGCACATGGTCCGCTTCCCTCGCGATCGTTGATCCGATCACGTTGACGATCGCGAGCGTCATGGTTCCCCGTTCCTTCGCGACGCGCAGAGCCGCCAGGCTGTCGGCGGTCTCTCCGGACTGGGAGATCACGATCACCATCGTTTTCCGATCCATGGGGATATTCCGGTAGCGGAATTCCGAAGCCAGTTCCACCCGTACGGGGATCCCCGCCAGGTCTTCGATCACATACTGGGCCGCCATGCCCACATGCCACGCGGATCCGCAGGCGACGATATCGATCTGCTCAATGCCCTGAATGATCTCGTCCGTCAGCCCCGTTTCCGACAGGTCGATCCGGCCGTCCTTCACCAGGCTGTTCAGCGTATCCCGGACCGCCTGCGGCTGCTCGTGAATCTCCTTGAGCATAAAGTGCTCAAAGCCGCCTTTTTCCGCCGCCTCCGCGTCCCAGGTGATCTCCGTCAGCGGCATGGAAACCTCGTCGCCGTTCAGGTCATAGAAGAGCACCTTTCCGGGGGAAACCCTGGCCACCTGCAGATTGTCGATATAGTATACCTGCCGTGTATACTTCAGAATCGCGGGAACATCGGAAGCAAGATACGACTCCTGATCCTGTATGCCGATGATCATCGGGGAATCCTTCCGCGCAGCGAAGATTTCATCCGGATAGTCCTTAAACATCAAAGCCAGTGCATAGCTCCCGCGAATGCGGACCATGCACCGGGTGATCGCGTCCACCGGGCCGATCTTATATTTTTTGTAGTAGTAATCTACCAGCTTCACGGCAACTTCCGTATCCGTATCGCTGTAGAACACATATCCGTGCCGCAGAAGTTTTTCCTTCAGTTCCGTATAGTTCTCGATGATGCCGTTGTGAACCCCGACAACATCTGATTCCACCGCGCCGCTGCCTGACCCCGAGCAGTTCCCGCTGACATGCGGATGAGCGTTGACCACGCTCGGATCCCCGTGGGTCGCCCAGCGCGTATGCCCGATGCCGCAGTTGCCGGTCAGCGCGCGTCCCTGATCCGTTTTGTCCGCCAGGTGATACAGTTTTCCGGTGGCTTTCACCACCTCTGCCAGCGCCGTCCCGTTCCGCACAGCCAGCCCGGCAGAATCATATCCCCTGTATTCCAGCCGGGAAAGACTGTCCAGCAAAATCGGCGCCGCCTGCCGGTGCCCCGTATATCCAACAATTCCGCACATATGCTATGATCCTCCTTCAAAAACAGGCAATGGGGCCTATACCTGGCCCCATTGCCATGTTCAGAAGGATCATATCATGATTTCAACCTATCGTCAATACGTTATAATACATTTTACTCATCCGACTGCAGCGCGTCGTACCCTTCTTCGCCGGTTCTCACCCGGATGACGTTCTCAACATCCTGCACAAAGATCTTGCCGTCGCCGATATGACCTGTATACAGTACGCTCCGGGCCGTATCGACCACTTCGCTCACCGGCACCTTGCTCACCACAATATCCACCTGGACCTTCGGCAGCAGCGTAACCTCCACCGGAGTGCCGCGGTAATACTCGGGCTTGCCTTTCTGCTGGCCGTAACCCATGACATTGGTCACCGTCATGCCGGTAATCCCGATGCCGTTCATCGCCTTCTTCAGGCTTTCCAGACTGGCCGGACGGCAGATAATCTGCACCCTTGTGTAAACCGGTTCGCCCGGTGCCTTTTCCATCTTCTTTGTTGCAACAGGAACCGCTTCTGAAACAGGAGCCGCCGCTGCCGCCGGAACCGGCATCGCGCCGGAGGTATCAATACCGTCCTCGGGCATGATCGGGAATCCGGAATAAGCCGTCAGCAGGCCATGCTCGCTGCGGTCGAGGCCCATGACCTCATCCGCCGCGTCCGCCCGCAGGCCGACCGTCTTCTTTATTACCAGGAATACAATCGTGATAATCACCGCCGTCCACGCGATCGTCGCCAGAACGCCGATTGCCTGAACGCCGAGGAACTTGAACCCGCCGCCAAAGAATACGCCTTTCATGGTTGTTTCGCCGGTGGCAAACAGGCCTGTCAGGATCGTACCCAGTGCACCGCAAACACCATGAACGGAAATGGCGCCGACCGGATCGTCGATCTTGATAACTTTATCAAACAGTTCGACGCTGAGCACAACCATGATGCCGCATACCAGTCCGATGATCGCCGCACCGAAAGGATTCACAGCATCGCAGCCTGCCGTGATTCCAACCAAGCCGGCCAATGCCGCGTTGAAAGTCATGGAAACATCAGGCTTGCCGTAACGCAGCCAGGTGAAGATCATGGCCGCCAGTGTTGCCATCGCGGCTGCCAGGTTCGTGTTGAAGAACACCAGCGAGGCACTGCTGACGGCTTCGTCGCTGTCCATGGCCACGGTGGAGGCGCCGTTGAAGCCGAACCAGCAGAACCAGAGGATGAACACCCCCAGCGCAGCGATCGACAGGTTGTGGCCGAGAATCGCCCGCGGCTTGCCGTCCTTGCCGTACTTGCCGACGCGGGGTCCGAGGATCTTCGCACCGATCAGAGCACAGACGCCGCCGACCATGTGCACCGCCGTGGAACCGGCAAAATCATGGAAGCCCATTTCCGCCAGCCAGCCGCCGCCCCAGATCCAGTGGCCGCTCACCGGGTAGATAAACAGGGAAATCGCCGCGGAATAGATGCAGTAGGCGGAAAACTTCGTCCGCTCAGCCATGGCACCGGAGACAATCGTGGCCGATGTCGCGCAAAAGACCGTCTGGAAAATCGCAAATGCCCAAAGCGGAACGCCCGCCGGGAGAATATGGCTGTAATCCTTCATGATGAAAGGATCGATCCAGCCGAACAGCGCCGTCCCGGCGCCGAACATGATGCCGTATCCGACCAGCCAGTAAAGCGGAGTGCCGATACAGAAGTCCATCAGGTTCTTCATCAGGATGTTGCCGGTATTCTTGGCCCGGGTGAAGCCGGCCTCACACATGGCAAAGCCTGCCTGCATGAAGAAGACCAAGGCTGCGCCCAGCAGTACCCAGATGGTGTTCGCTGCAGAGAATGTCATACAGATCACTTCCGTTTCCTTGTTTTTCCAACAAAAAGAGGCGCCGGGTGCTTTGCACACCCTTGCGCCTTGCTGGATTGCGTGTATTGTATACAGTATTCAATTCATTGTCAATACCAAATCGTGAGTTTTTTCAATGTTTTTTATCCACACAGGAAATCATTGATTTCCTGTGCAGCCGCCCTCCCGTCAGCCAGCGCCCGCACCACCAGCGACTGGCCGTTTCGCATATCCCCCGCGCTGAACAGCCTGCCGCTCAGGTGATGACTCCCGTCCTCGGGCATCAGGCGCCCCCGGCCATCCGCCTGCAAGGCAAACCGTTCCAGCGTCCTGGTTTCGCACCCGATAAACCCTGCTGCAATCAGCAGCAGCCCGCAGGGCAGCTCCTTCTCCGTCCCTGCCACCTGCTCAAAGCGGCCTTCCGGCGTCCGCCGGAGCTGCACCGTCTCCAGACCGTTAATCCATCCGTTTTCATCCGTCAGGATTTGCTTCACCGTCGTCTCATAGATCCGCGGATCACTCCCCTGCCGGCAGATCGCCTCCATCTGGCCGTAATCGGTCCGCAGAATCCGCGGCCATTCAGGCCAGGGATTCCCGCCCGTGCGCTCCGCCGGAGGCTCGGGCATCATCTCCAGCTGGGTCACCGAAGCGCAGCCCTGCCGCAGCGCGGTCCCTACGCAGTCATTGCCCGTGTCTCCGCCACCGACAACCACCACATGCTTTTCCTTCGCGCTTGCTTCGGAATTCGCGCCGCTCAGCACGGCCTTCGTCGCCGCCGTCAGGTAGTCCACAGCGAACATTACGCCCCGCGCGTCCATATGCTCAACGTTCAGGGAGCGGGCCTTCCGTGCGCCGCCGCACAGCAGCACCGCGTCAAATTCCTGCAGTTCCTCCGGGATCGCCTCCCGGTTCAGTTCAAAGCGGACGCCTTCTTCCTCCATCAGTCGGATCCTGCGTTCCACGACGGTCTTGGGCAGTTTCATGTTCGGGATACCGTACATCAGCAGGCCGCCTGCCCGGTCCGCCTTTTCGATCACGGTCACGCTGTGCCCCAGCCGGTTCAGCAGGTCCGCCGCGGCCAGGCCGGAAGGCCCGCTGCCGATCACGGCAACGCGCTTTCCCGTGCGTGCCGCGGGAATCCGCGGTTTAACCCATCCTTCGGCAAAGCCTTTTTCGATCAGATACAGTTCGTTGTCCCGGTTGGTCACACAGTCGTTTTCCAGGTTGCACGCCTTTTCGCACAGGGCGGGGCATACATGCCCCGTAAACTCCGGAAACGGCGCCGTCTGCAGCAGGCGGTCCAGCGCTTCCCGCTCCAGTCCCCTGTACAGAAGATCGTTCCACTCCGGAATCAGGTTGTGCAGCGGGCACCCGAAATCTGACTGGCAGAAAGGCACGCCGCAGTTCATGCACCGGGAAGCCTGCGCACGCCTGGCCGCTTCGGGCTGTCCTATGTGCAGATCCTCAAAATCCCCCAGCCGCTCTGTCTCATTTCGGAAGGGATTCTCCATTCTTACTGTGTCCAGAAATCCTGTCGCGCTGCCCATCATTCCACCCCACTTTAAACCCCTGGCCCTGCCGCATCAAAAAAGTATATTCATGCCGAAGGTCCAGGGCGATCGGAAAGCCCTGGTCGCGGCCGCAGCCGCGAAATCTTTTTATTGCTGCATATATTTCATATATTCATCCGAAATCACAGCTCTGAACTTCATCAGATACTCGTCAAAACGCTGCAGGATTTCTGCGGCTTTTGACGAGCCGGTCGCTTTCACATGCATCTCCAGCAGCCGGTACAGCTCATCCTTCTGCCCTTCCGCCACCGGATACAGCTTCACATGCTCCGTGTTCAGCCTGCCCTCCAGCTGTCTGTCCTCATCCAGCACCCATGCCACGCCGCCGGACATCCCCGCGGCAAAGTTGTCGCCCACCGGTCCCAGCACAGCCACCCGGCCGCCGGTCATATATTCGCATCCGTGGTCGCCCACGCCTTCCACCACTGCCCATACGCCGGAATTGCGTACGGCGAAACGTTCGCCGGCCATGCCGGCCACAAAGGCATATCCGCTTGTCGCGCCGTAAAGCGCCACATTACCGATCAGGGTATCCTCCGCCTTCCACCCGGAATCCACCGGCGGGCAGACCGCCAGTGTGCCGCCGGAAAGGCCCTTGCCCAGATAGTCGTTCGCCACGCCGTAAAGCGTGATCGCCTGTCCCCTGGGCAGGAACGCGCCAAACGACTGCCCGCCGCAGCCCTGCGCCTGAATCTGTTTCTCGCCTTTCAGCATCGTCCCGAAGGCCCGGTCTGTGGTCATCAGGTGAACGTGGTCCTGGTACAGTCGGACATCCGTCCGCTCCGCCAGATGGAAATCATGCTTTGCGGCCGGCTGGAAATACGTGTTCCGGGCAAACCCGGTCAGGTCCGACAGATCCATCACCGCGTTTTCCTTCATGGTCAGCAGGTCGCTGCGGCCCACCAGTTCGTTCACGGTGCGTGCGCCGAGCTTTGCCATGATCTCCCGCATCTGCTCCGCGATAAACAGCATGAACCGTTCCACATATTCCGGTTTGCCTTTGAAGCGTTTGCGCAGTTCCGGATTCTGCGTCGCGATGCCGAAGGGGCACGTCCCCAACTGGCATACGCGCATCATCCGGCAGCCCATCGTCACCAGCGGCGCCGTGGCGAAGCCGAACTGTTCCGCACCCAGCAGCAGTGCCACCATCACGTCGTGCCCGCTCATGAGCTTGCCGTCCGTCTCCAGCGTCACCGTCTGCCTCAGCCGGTTGCGGCACAGCACCTGATGCGCTTCCGCCAGGCCGATTTCCCACGGCAGGCCCGCATGGTGCACGCTGCTCATGGGCGCCGCGCCGGTGCCGCCTTCCCCGCCGGAAATCAGGATGCCGCCGGCGCCGGCCTTGGCCACGCCGCTGGCAATAGTCCCTACGCCTGCGGAGGCCACCAGCTTCACGGTGATCTTCGCTTCCTCGTTGGCGCACTGCAGATCGTAAATCAGTTCCGCCAGATCCTCAATGGAATAGATGTCGTGGTGCGGCGGCGGAGAAATCAGGGAAATCCCCGGGGTGGAGCAGCGGGTTTTCGCCACGCTGTCGGTCACCTTCGCGCCGGGCAGGTGTCCGCCCTCGCCGGGCTTGGCGCCCTGCGCCATTTTAATCTGGATTTCTTTGGCGGAAAGCAGGTATTCACGGGTGACGCCGAACCGGCCGGAGGCCACCTGTTTGATCGCACTGTTCAGCTCCGTGCCGAAGCGTTCCGGCAGTTCGCCGCCCTCACCGCTGTTGGAGCGCCCGCCCAGACGGTTCATGGCCTTTGCCATGCATTCATGGGCTTCCTGCGAGATGGAGCCGTAGCTCATCGCCCCGGTCCGGAAACGCTTCACGATTTCCGTTGCCGCCTCCACTTCGGAAAGCGGAATTTCCCGGCACGCTTCATACCGGAAGGAAAGCATCGAGCGGATCGTCCGGGGTCCCTCGTTCTCCACCCGCTCGGCATATTTGTCGAAGGTCGCCCGGTCGTCTGTCCACACTGCCTGCTGCAGCAAATGGATCGTCTCGGGGCTGTACAGATGCTCTTCCGCGCCTTCTCCCCGCCTGTATTTATGGGCTCCGATACTCGGCAGGCCCTGCACTGCATTCACCGCGTACGCCGCGTCGTGATGGAAGCGGCTGTCCGCCTCCACCCGGTTCAGATCCGTCCCTCCCAGAGAGTACGGCGTATTGGTGAAATAGGTCTCCACAAAGTCCCGGTCCAGTCCCACCGCCTCGAAAAGCTGTGCGCTTTGGTATGCCTGCAGCACGGAAACGCCCATCTTGCTGGCAATCTTCAAAACCCCGGCCGTCAGCGCCTTGTCGTAATCCCTTACCGCTTCCTCTTCCTTCTTGCTGATCTGTCCGTCACGGCACATGGCCCGCACGCACGCGTGTGCCAGATACGGGTTCACCGCCCGCGCGCCGAAGGCGATCAGCATCGCCAGCTGGTGCACGTCCCGCGGTTCTCCGCTCTCCAGGATCACGGACACCGCCGTCCGCTTCTTGATTTTAATCAGATGCTGTTCCAGCGCGGAAACCGCCAGCAGTGACGGAATCGCCAGATGATCCGGGCCGACGCCCCGGTCGGAAAGGATCAGGATATTGATTTTGTCCCGGCAGGCTTGGTCGGCCGCCGTGAAAAAGTGTTCCAACGCGGTTCTCAGGCTGTTTTTCTTATTGTAAAGCAGGGAAACTGTGCGTACCGAAAAGTCCGCATGCGCCATCGTCCGGATCCGCTCCAGTTCCTCTTCCGTCAGCACCGGGGTCGGCAGTTCCAGCACGGCGCTGTTCCCCTCCTCCCGGCTCAGCAGGTTCCCGTCGTCGCCTACATAAATGGAGCAGTCCGTCTTGACTTCCTCCCGCAGGGCGTCGATCGGCGGGTTCGTCACCTGGGCAAACCGCTGCCGGAAATAGTCGTAAAGGGAGGGATGCGTCTTCGACAGCGCCGCCACAGGAACATCCGCACCCATGGAAACGATGGGTTCCGTCCCTTTCTCCGCCATCGGCAGCACCACGTCCTGCAGATCCTCCCACGTATAGCGGAACGCCCGGCACAGCTTTGCCCTTTCCCCGTCCGGAATCTCTTCCGTTGTTTCCTTCGCTCGAGGCAGGTCCTCCAGCCGCACCAGCTTCTTCATCCATTCCGTATACGGATGTTCCCCGGCATAGCGGGTCTTCAGCTCGTTGCTTTCCGTCAGCCGCCCGGTCTTCACGTCCGCTTCCAGCACGTCCCCGGCCTTCAGTTTCCACCGCCGCAGGATATGTGCGTTCTCCTCGAACAGCACGCCCGCCTCGGAGGAAAGGATCAGCCGTCGGTCGTCCGTCAGCGCGCAGCGCAGCGGCCGCAGCCCGTTCCGGTCCAGCGAGGCGCATACCGTATCCCCGTCGGAATACAGGATGGCCGCGGGCCCGTCCCAGGGTTCCATCATTGTCGCGTAGTAGCGATACAGATCCCGCCACGGGGTTTCTGTTCTCATCCCCTGCCACGGTTCCGGCAGCAGAATCATCCCCGCCAGCGGCAGCGGGAAGCCGTTCATCGCCAGAAACTCCAGCGTGTTGTCCAGCATCTGGCTGTCGCTGCCCTCCGCTTCCACCACCGGCAGCACGCGTTTCATCTCTCCGCCCAGCACCTCGCTCCGCATGGTCTCCTCCCGGGCTTTCATGCGGTCGTGGTTTCCGCGGATGGTATTGATTTCCCCGTTGTGCAGCAGCATCCGCTGGGGATGCGCCTTGCTCCAGGAGGGGAACGTGTTCGTGGAGAAGCGGCTGTGCACCATCGCCATGCTGCTCGCGTAGCGCACGTCCTGCAGGTCGTCGTAGAAGGACCGCAGCTGGCTCACCAGCATCATGCCCTTGTACACGATCGTCCGGCAGCTCATCGAGCAGATGTACGCGTCTGTATCCTGGTGTTCAAAAACACGCCGTAAAATATAAAGCCGCCGGTCAAAGTCCTGGCCGGCAGCGGTCTCCTTTGGCCTTCTCAAAAAACATTGGCGGATCCGCGGCATCGTCCGCCGCGCCCCCGCGCCCAGCTGGGCCGGGTGGCAGGGAACCTCCCGCCACCCGATCACCGGAATCCCTTCGGATTCCGCCAGCTGTTCAAAGATTCTGCACGTAT
>Ga0265298_10008350_pt1 | contig 12454 bp, 14 predicted proteins | sample AusTroGonzalo_MG_3_FD_193486 | JGI IMG/M metagenome (GOLD analysis project Ga0265298, IMG submission 193486) | Bovine rumen microbial communities from tropical cattle in Woodstock, Queensland, Australia - Gonzalo_01 | ecosystem: Host-associated > Mammals > Digestive system > Stomach > Rumen ... | reverse complement strand
CCGTGATGCGCGACTATGTCATTGACGATACCACCAAGAAAGTTCTAGAAAGTGACCCGAACCGCGACTGGTACATGAAATACGAAATGGTCTTCAACCGCAAAGCTGGCCTAAAGACCGACCCGGGCAAGAAAGGCAACTCCATCACCAACTGCCCCAACTGTGGCGCACCTACCGAAGTAACCTCATCAGGTCAATGCGCTTACTGCGGCAGCGTCATCACTAATGGCGAACATGACTGGGTGCTGACAGACATTCACACATGGGACGGCTCCACAGCTGAGGACTATGCGCCAAACGCCAGTACCTTTACAGGAGGTAACACGCAAGACTGGGAGGCTTATTTGAAGAACAACGGTTACTGGCAACAGGGACAAACGCAACCAGGCCAATCACCGGTTCCGCCCCAACAACCCCAACAATAGAACAACTAATTCAAAAACAATCAAACAATAAACATTAAACATTAAACAAACAACATTATGGGACTTATCAAAGCAATAGGAAGTGCCATTGGCAGCACCATGAGCGACCAGTGGAAAGACCTAATCAAATGTGACAACATGGGTATGGACACCTTGATGGTGAAACAAACCACCAAGTCGGGACAAATTTCCAAGAACAGCCGTATCATCGTGGCCCCCAGCCAGGTAGCCGTCATCTACGACAGCGGTGCTGTGTTGGACGCCACTGCAGAAGAAGGTGTCTATGAATTCGACCAATCCTCGTCGCCTACGTTCTTCGCCGGCCAGTTTGGTGCCGTGTTCAAAGAGATGTGGCAACGTTTCACATACGGTGGAACTCCTGCCAAGGAACAAGCCGTGTTCTTCTTCAACACCAAAGAAATCCTTGACAACAAGTTCGGTACCGCCACGCCTATCCCCTTCCAGGATTGGTCGCACGCCATCCCGAACCAGATGACCGGCTCGCTCATGCCGATGGGCGTGAACGTGCGCTGCTACGGTAAATACACCTTCCGTTTGGACGATATGGGCACCTTCATGCGCAATCACGCAGGTACGGCCAACGTCGTGAAGAAAGGCGACATCACTGAACAAATGCGCAGCGAAGTGATCGCTTCGTTCCAGAACGTGCTTAACGAAATGGGCAACAGCAAGCACCGCGTGCCCGTCCTCGAACTCCCGAGCTTTACTGATGAAATCAAGCAGGTGATGGACGAGAAAGTGTTCGACGAACCCATCCGTGCCAGAGGTATCCGCTTGGTCAGTTTCACGGTCGAATCCGTCTCGCTTGACGATGCCAGCCAGAAGAAGGTCACCGAGTACGAACACAACGCCAACTCGATGATGCAGCAGGGTCGTGTCCTCGACGTCATGGAGACTGCCGCCGGCAACGCTAACGGCGCCGCCAACGGTTTCTTCGGCTTGGGCATGATGAACATGGGCACCGGCGGTATGAGCGGTGGCGTAATGCAAAACGCCTTCAACAACCCGGGACAGCAAGGCAACTACGACCCGTATGCCCCTCAAGGCGGAGCTGTAGCACAACAGCAGCCTCAGCAGCCTCAAGGCGTTCCTTGCCCCAAGTGCGGAACACCCATCACAGGCAAATTCTGCCCCAATTGCGGAGAACCTGCTCCGGCACCCAAAGTTGCCAAGAGATGCCCGAAATGCGGCACCGAGACCACGGGCAAGTTCTGCCCTGAGTGTGGCGCACCGATTCCTGCCGACAACGGCCCGAAGAAATGCCCGAAATGCGGCACCGAGGTGACAGGCAAGTTCTGTCCCGAATGCGGCTCACCTGTAGCCTAAAGCATCCAAAAAAATGTAGAGACGTGCTAAGCACGTCTCTACATTGCGTTTAGGCCGAGCGAATAACGGGGTTCGAACCCGCGACCCTCAGCTTGGGAAGCTGATGCTCTACCAACTGAGCTACATTCGCGTTTACTGGCTGCAAAAATACATAAATTTTGAATCTTGAATCTTAAATTTTGAATTTTTTATGCCCATTACTGAAAAAGAAGAACAAATCATCCGCGAAAGCTTCCACCCTAAATCGTGGAACGACATCAAGACTCATAATTCATGGTCTGTATTCAAGATCATGGCCGAATTTGTGGAAGGTATGGAGAAAATGTCGAAAATCGGTCCTTGCGTGGCCATTTTCGGCTCGGCTCGCACCCAACCAGGCGACAAATACTATGAGATGTCCGTTGAAATTGCCGAGAAGCTGGCCGATTATGGCTTTGGCACCATCACAGGTGGCGGTCCCGGCATCATGGAAGCCGGCAACAAAGGCGCCTATCAAGGCGGTGCCACCAGCGTAGGACTGAACATTAACCTGCCTTTTGAACAGCACTTCAATCCCTATATCGACCACGACAAGAATATCAATTTCGACTATTTCTTCGTCCGCAAGACCATCTTCATGCGTTACGCGCAGGGTTATATTGCCATGCCTGGCGGCTTTGGGACTTTGGACGAACTGTCCGAAGCCATCACCCTCATTCAGACCAACAAAATGGTCGATTTCCCCATCGTCCTCGTCGGAAAAGACTATTGGCAAGGACTGATCGACTGGTTCAGAAACACTTTGCTCGGCAACAAGATGATCAAGGAAGAAGACTTCGATATCTTCCATGTCGTCGACACCGCCGACGAAGCCGTGAAAATCATCAAGGACTTCTACAAGAAATACGCCATCAAGCCCAACTTCTGATATGCGACGCTATATCGAAGTACCTATACGATTGCTTGATATAGAAGGAGACGGCTTCCATATCATGGTCAAAGGATTGATTCATGATAAGGAAGCCTATTTCCTTATTGACACCGGCGCCTCGCGGTCGGTCTTCGACCCCAAGACCATTTCCACGTTTATTGAAGACCTTCAATTCGAGAAAAAAGAAGGTATTACCGCAGGTGTAGGTAGCTCCGACCTGGAAAGTTCCACTTTCATCATCGACTGTTTATCCATTGGCAACCTAGAAATCAATGATTACGAAGCTGTAGCATTAGACTTGGAGAACATCCACGAGATGTATGCCAAACTTCGTTTGCCCCACATCGATGGCATCATCGGTGGCGACCTGCTGCAAAAGTATAAAGCCGTTATTAATTACAGGAGCAAAAAACTCAGGTTCACTCCTCCCCTTTCATGAGGATTTCACTTTCAGGAGTCTCTTCCTGCTTCACATATTTAGCATCCAAGCACAACCTGAAACCGCCGAAAGAGTTCTTCAGGTCGGGCAGGCGCTTACCGCGCCAAGACACCCTACATGAGGAATAGGGCAGTTGCCATCCTCCGCCACGAATGCAGTACATCAAGCCTTCCTTACCCAAGGAAGCGTTACGCTCTTTGTCGAAATAGTGGTATTTGGATTCGCACCATTCCCACACATTGCCCGACATATCATATATGCCCAATTCGTTGGGGCTGCGTTTTTTCACTTTCTTCGTCTTGCGCGCATTTCCATTATGCCATGCCACACGGTCAGGTTTGTTGCCGCCACTGTAAATATAACCTTTCGAGTTTTTTCCGCCACGTGCCGCATACTCCCACTCCTCTTCAGTGGGCAGACGGAACTGCATTCCCGTGATGCTGTCAAGACGGCGCAGGAATTCCTGCACTTCATAATAATTGACATCAGTTACAGGACGTTTCGGGCATTTGTAACGACTTGGGTTATAGCCCATCACGGCTTTCCAGAGTTTTTGCGTCACTTCGGTCTGTCCTATATAGTAATCCTCTTGCATCGTCACATAATGCACAGGCAATTCGTCGGTCTGCGACAAACGGTCGTAGTTGAACTCAGCCGTGTCGATATGTTGGGCGCCCATCCAAAAGTCGCCCCTCTCAACTCGTACCATATTGAAAGACACCTTGTTGACCCGATAGGAAGAAGGGACAGGAAGTGTGTCTTGGGCAAAAAGCATCATCTGCAACCCCAACAGCACACCAAAAAGCAATGAAATCCTTTTCATTTTTCAATAATTTGAAGGCAAAAATAAAAAGATTTAATTCAAGATTCAAAATTTTAAATTCAAAATTCCATAATTCTGCATTCTTCATTCAGCATTCCACATTCAGCATTCAAAAAAAGTCGCTATCTTTGCACAAAATTAAAGACAGATGACCAAGATACTCATCATCGACGACGAGGCTCCTATCCGCCGCGTGTTGCGCGACATCCTCGAAAACGAAAGCTATCAGGTGGAAGACGCCTGCACAGGCAAAGATGCCTTACAACTCATTAAGGACCAAGACTTTGATGCCGTTTTCTGCGACATCAAGATGCCTGAAATGGACGGCATCGAAGTATTGGAAGCCATTCGGCAGGAGTCGGACGTGCCCGTTATTATGCTCTCGGGCCATGGCACCATCGACACTGCTGTCGAAGCCATCAAGAAAGGCGCTTTCGACTTCATCCCCAAGCCACCCGACTTGAACCGCTTGCTCATCACACTGCGTAATGCACTCAACAACAAGAATTTGGCCACTGAAAATAAAGTGCTCAAAAAAGCCGTGAAGATTCAGAACCAGATGATTGGTGAGTCGACGCCAATGCTGCAAGTCAAGGACATGATCTCCAAAGTGGCCCCGACCAACGCGCGTGTGCTCATCACGGGCGAAAACGGCACGGGCAAGGAACTCGTGGCTCGTCAGCTGCACGAACTCAGCCCGAGAAACCACGGTCCTTTCATTGAGGTCAACTGCGCTGCCATTCCTTCGGAACTCATCGAAAGCCAGCTCTTCGGACATGAAAAAGGCTCTTTCACATCAGCCATCAAACAGAAGAAGGGCGATTTTGAGTTGGCCGATGGCGGCACCCTTTTCCTGGACGAAATAGGCGACATGAGCCTCTCAGCGCAAGCTAAGGTGTTGAGGGCCTTGCAGGAAAACAAGATCGTGCGCGTGGGCGGTGAGAAGGAAATCCCCGTGAATGTGAGGATTTTGGCCGCCACCAACAAAAACCTGAAAACCGAAATTGAGAAGGGCAACTTCAGGGAAGACCTATACCATCGCCTGAGCGTCATCGTCATCCAAGTGCCGCCTTTGCGCGAGCGCAAAGAAGACATCCCGTTGTTGGTGAACAACTTCGTCGAGTTGATTGCGCAAAACATGGGCAAGGCCGCACCTCATTTCGATGTAGGTGCCATGGAAGCTTTGCAGCAGTACCAGTGGACGGGCAACATCCGCGAGTTGCACAACATTGTGGAGCGCCTCGTCATCCTCTGCGGCAGCACCATCACCAAGGACGATGTCGTGCTCTTCGGCAACCCGCTGAATTAAAGCATCTTATTTATCATTTTTCTTTTTCAGCTCGTCGACTTTTTTCAAGGCTTTTTGAAAGTTATCTTTCAGCCTTGTGCCATTCTCAAAATAAATCCTGTCTTCGGAATATGGACCGAATACGATAAACCAATCCGTATTGCGGTTTTTTGTGCCATATCCGAGCTGGAAGCCGTCAGAAGTCGTGTAGACATTCTCTGCATAATCCTTGCGCGAAGTTCGGTCCGACTTTTCTTGCTCCAACATCGTCTCAAGCATTTGATTCAGTTCGACAAAATCATCGAATGCGACCAAAGCCTGCGTCGAAGGCACATCCTTCTTCTCTTTCGTGCAGATGCGGTAAAAATAAGACACGGTACCATCCGCATTGACACAGCGCACAGAAGTCTCCAACTCCCGAGACTGCATTCCATACAATGTCGGAAGATTATGATCTTCAAACCTACATTGGGTACTTGTTTGTTTGGTCAACTGTTCATACTTTGTCTGACGGTCGACGACTTTGACATAAGTCGTTTGGGCGAACAAAAACTGGCTGGCAACCAGCAACATAATTAAGACAAAAAGTTTTTTCATGGCGATGAAATTTGATTACGAATAGGTCTGCAAAGATAACAAAATCGCGAAAGCGGAAATAATTATTTTTGCAGCTCTTGCGGGATATTGAAATTAGCTGTACTTTTGCAGCCCGTTCTTTGAAGCTGACAACCATAACTGTCAACTGAACAACTACAAACTGAAAACTGATTTGGGGACGACCGGTTTTGACAGCAAGATGAATTGTCATGTAAGCATGCCGAGCCTCGCAGTGACGCTCGTTAATCTTGACTGCAAAAGAATAATTGGCGAGAATAACTACGCTTTCGCTGCCTGATCGAAGTACAGTAGGTCACTGGCTTAATCCGCTCACAAGGTGGGTGGACGAAACATCCCGCAGGTGGAGATTCCTGATTCCGGCCTGAGCCCGGGGTGCTAAGCAATTTCGGGATAGTCCTGTCGGCGCTCCGACGGCAGGGCGAAACTCAGGAGATAAGGTCGCGTTTAGGGCGTTCGCTCCCTTGCACGGCACGAAAACCAACAGCGGAATAAGCATGTAGAAAGCCTGGGGGTTCCTTGTTTGGACGAGGGTTCGATTCCCTCCGTCTCCACTTAAAACCGTCGCTAAGCTTAGCGGCGGTTTTTTCTTTGGGAAGATGTGCAACTTTTTCCTATCTTTACGGCTTCAAAAACACAGCACTATGAAAAACATCATCACAAGCTTACTCGCCCTATTAGGATTGGCCTCGGCCTGCGGCCAACAGAATTTTGAGAACGCCAATGTCAACGGCTTCGCTGATTTGATAGTGGACCCCGACGTGGTCTTGCTCGACGTCAGAACCGAAAAAGAATTCAACGAAGGGCACATCGCAAATGCCCTGAATATCGATATCAAGCAAAGCGGCTTCGTGGAAAAAGCCAAGGCGACCCTTCCTATCGGCAAGATGATTGCCGTGTATTGCCGTAGCGGTAAACGCTCTGCACTAGCTGCCGTCCAGCTGGCCTCCGAAGGCTACAAGGTCGTGAACCTCGAGGGCGGTATCTTGGCTTGGAAAGAAGTTGGAAAACCCATCGAGACCGAAACCGAGACCTACGAAGTCGACAACTTCACCACCAAGAACGGCAAGACCGTCAAGATCCACGCGCTTGTGCATTCCTCCATCCGCATCGAATACGACAACAAGGAGATTTTGATTGACCCCGTGACGAAACTTGGTGACAAGACCATAGCCTATGCCGCCATGCCCAAAGCGGACTACATCTTCGTCACCCACGAGCACTTTGACCACCTTGACACAGCCGCCATCCGACAACTCACTGGCGAGCATACTCAGCTAATCACCAACCAGGCCTGTGCTGACATACTTGGATTCGGCACCGTGATGGTCAACGGCGACCGCCTTCAGCTAGCCGACAACATCACCGTGGAGGCCGTCCCCGCCTACAACACCACCGAAGGCCACCAGCAGTTCCACCCCAAAGGAAGGGACAACGGCTTCATTCTCACCCTCGACGGGCTGCGCATCTACATCGCCGGCGACACGGAGGACATCCCCGAAATGGCCGACATCAAAGACATCGACATTGCTTTCCTGCCTTGTAACCAGCCATACACCATGACCGTTGAACAGCTCGTCAACGCAGCAAGAATGGTCAAGCCGAAAGTGCTGTTCCCCTACCATTACGGCCAGACGGATGTCAGCGGCATCCCGTCACAGCTAGAAGCCGACGGGATCGAGGTCAGGATTAGGCATTATGAATGACAAGGGCTCGTTTTCTTCCTGTTCCTTTTCTGCAAGTTCCATTACCAGCCAAATGCCTTCATAGTGATGGATGCACTTTTCTTCTGATGCAGGCAGTGTCCTGATGCTTTGGCAATGAGGACACCGCGACGGAAAAGAGGCCGAATAAGGGTGAGGCCTGATGTCGATGGCGGAGAATGTTGATCCACATTGGGTGCATTTGAATTCTCGCTTTCCTTTGTCTATGGGACTATCGTTATGACCCCAGTTGATACTGAGATGCGAAATGAACGATGCCGTTTCCTCCATATCCCAAATCCTCTGATAGAAATCCTTGTCGGCTTCTGTCGGGCAGGTTCTTTCTCCACCGCATTTCGGGCATGGCTGGGGACTTGAATAGGTATAGGCGTTTTCGGAAGAGCCTTGTGTCCTCATTTCCTTTTCGATGTTGTCGGCCTCAAAGGTTTCACCGCGCTGACGACATAGATGACCCATGCCCACCAAGGCGCGTCAATATGGAGAAGGATGAAAAGCGAGACAAGATAATCGATAAAGAAAAAAGTACCCATAGTGAGTCGTTTTGAATAACGGCTGCAAAACTACGGCACCGTCAGCGATGCACCAAAGATTGTAGTAAATTATAGTAAGGGTGAGAGCTTCTTCGGCTTATAAAAGCTGAGTCAAATCATAATACATTGATACGGTATCTTTATCGGTGTTTTCGGTCTCGCTCGGTTTCAGAAATTTGAAGCCGTTTTTCTGATAAAATGGGATAGCCTCTTTCAAAGCATCCACCGTGATAAAGGCACAACCTGTGCGGTTGTTGGTGATGAACGTGTCTTTGACAAAGTTAATTATCAGACGTCCCAGATGTTCATTCTGATGATTAATGCTTACCCCTAAGCGTCCTATTTTGACAGCGGGATAGTCACTGCGATGCTTGCTGTGAGGAAACTCTTGTTTGATCTTGCGCCAAGTTGCCTTGTCGCTCTCACTGATGGAGATTCTGTCGTTTGATACGGAGAAAAACGCCAATAATTCCGCATCATCCTCAAGAAGATAGGTCACGGCAAGCAAATGTTTGGCGTATGCTTTGGCATCATTTAAAAGAAAGTCGTTCAAGTCGGCATTGCCACAGTCGAATGGCTTTATAGTATAGTCCTGAGTTAATCTGAAATTCTACGACTGCTTGGCATAAAACATCAATTAAAAGGCAAAAGTAAGCATAGCGCGGATGATGTCGGCATCAGCTTTCACCCGCCTTTTTTCCTCATCAGACACCTTTTCGCCCTTCTCCATTTCGGCAATGAAGGCTAATGCATCATTACCCTCCAAAACAGGGGTCGCTTCAATTGGTCTTGCCATGTCTCTTTCTCCTTTCATTGTTTTACCGTTACAGATATACACAAAAAGTATTAAATTCCGAAAATATTATGATTTTTTCGGAATCAATTCCGCAAAAATCGATATTTTTATGGAATATATCTAATATGAGAAAGAAATGTTTATACATTCCAAAATCAAAACACAAAAGCTATTTTCTCCAATAGTTGTTTCGTTTTCCTTGCTTTTTTCGTTTGCTCGGCCAACTCCAGCATCGTCCATAATGGTCTGTAGATACCACTATCCTTTTCGCCAATGGGTATAGTTCTCATCTGATGGCAATTGGGGCACCTGGACGGGAACGATGGCGGTGACTGAAACGGATTTTGCCACGAGCTATGCCCAATGTCGCGCGCTTTGAAAACGGTGCCACATTCCGCGCATCTGTATTCTATCAGTCCATGGTCTACGGTTGTGCCTGTTTGAAGCCAATCTTGTTCCATGTCCCAGATGAATGTCCTCAACTCATCCATTTCCCAAATCTTTTCATACAGGCTTATGTCTCCGTTTTCAGGGCGGGTTCTCGTGCCGTGGCATTTTGGGCATTTCACGGGTTTGAGGTAGGTGTGTTCCTCGCCATCGTTCCCATGTACTTGCAATGCTTCTTCCTTGTTTTCCGCCGTGAAAGTTTCTCCACATTCGGAGCAGACAAACTTGATGGTGTCTGGCTTGGGTTCCTTTGATTTCCTTTTCTTCTTGAAAAGCTCATCGATTTCCTCATAAATCAATATGGGCAGCATAAAGATAAGCATCCAAATAAAGCCTATGCCAAGGCCGACATTTTCAAAGAATTTTGCGGTTTTGGTTTTCTTTTTCATCTAAATAGGCACTCTAAAAGTTGTTATTCCTCGGTACACGACAGTTTATAATTGTTCGATAGTATTTTGAGTACTTGACCAATTCCCGCATTTTGGGCATTTCCGATAAGAGTATTTTGTGATTAAGGTCAGATTGTCAGTATTGAGGTCGTAATCTGCAATATTCCGTTGATCTTCGAAGTCATTGCCACAGTCCGAGCAATGGAATATGGCAGTATCTTCTTGTTGCTCTTTTTCCTTATGCTTTTTGAAAAGGTTTACTAGTTTTTTCATGGTATTTCGTTTTCGTGTTCGCTGGTGATTTTTTGGTTCGTTCCACCATCGTTCAACGTCCAAACCACAAACCAGAACAAGGCGCTGCCGACATAGATGAGCCAAGCCCACCACGGCGCATGGATGGCGAGGAGGATAATGAAAGAGACAATGTAATCGATGAAGAAGATAGTTCCCATAGTGTATTTTTTGATAACGGACGCAAAAATACTGCCATTGTAAATGCGCTATAGGAATGTAGTAAAGATATAGTAAAACTCGTTTTGCTTATAGCAATAATTGAAAACCCCGCTTATCATTATGGGTTTAATTTGATTTCCTCATCGCTGCAAAGCTTATACACCTCGTTTCGGATGTAGTCTTCGAGAAAGCCTTAATTCATTCACGTGACACTCCATCATCTAATTATAGATCTCGATATAAAATCAAATCACATATCTTCTTTCACATTTAGTACACCCTTGTTCCGTAACCCTTGTCAAATGGCAATTACTTTTCAGTATCAAATCAACAGTTTTATAATGAGGATGGTTATACTTATTGCCCTCTCCATATGACACCACCCCTCTTTTTAGGCCATTATATAATTCTGCAACTTGGTTGCTAAAAGCTCCATGATGGGGCACCTGTATTGCTTGAAGAGTAGAATAAAATAATTTGTAATAGTGCTTTACCAATTCAAATCCGGTCTTACCATCATATTGTATGTTAAAATCAAAATCTCCTGTATAAAGAAAATTAGGATTAACAAGGTGTCCAACATAGTTGCAAATCCGATTATTACAATTTTTATTGCAACGTTGCTTTTTTTGAAGCGTTTTCTCAATTACGGGATTCGTTACCCCAGAAAAAACGAGCATAGAACTGTGATTGAAATCATTTAGTTTATAGTATTCATCATAAAAACCTTTGCATTTACTATTGTTTTTCTTGATAATATCTTTCAACTCCGACAACTCAAAATCTTTCCCGCCATTAAACTTATTTTTAAAAGAATCATAAAAGCCAAGTCCTACTTTTTTAGGAATCAAAGGAGGATTATATGGAATATAGAACCATTTGTCAAATAAAAAAGATGTTCCTGCATCCATTTCCTTTGACACCTTTTTCTTTGTCCCATCGCGTATCGAAACAATGGAAAGTTCAAGAAGTTCTTCCTTAATTTGTTGGTTTTCTATCGGAATCGTATCTTTACGACAATCATCATCAGGTAGTATTTGTATGACATGACTGCCATTATAATACTCGTGGTCATAAATGTCTAAAATAAAATCCCCAATTTCGTTGTCAAGGAGGCCTGTCCTATGAAAATTGTATACGAAAGATTCAATTGCAATATCTTTTGTTATCTGAGGAATGACTAAATACTTTACATTTGCTTTTTTCAATAAACAAGTGACCCCATTTATATGATCACGATGAAAATGTGAAAGAAATACAATGTCAATGTCCATTTTTGGTTTAATAAAACCTTTCAGATAGCTTCTCATAAAGGTTTGGTTATTCCCTCCACAATCATACACCACATTAACTTCTTTTCCGTTTTCTCGCAGTGTTTCCGAATAAAACCCACCCTGCCCTACGGGATGTATTGTTCTTGTCAATTCCATATCTTTTTGGTGTTTAGTAATTGTTTTGTATTTATATCCTTTGTCTTGCGGCATCAGAAAAACAAGTTGCTAACTTTGTTTTCCAAGATATTTTTCTTTCCAAATCTTTTTGTAAGACAATGAATCTTCAGAATAATCCGTATACTCATACTCCACAGTAAATTCTCCAGATTTTGACAAGATAAAAGTCATTGCATACCATCCTTTTTCATGGTAATCAGGCAAGAGAATAGTGTAGATATGTCTAAAACAATCGCATACTTCTTTTCTGCTAATACCAAATTCCGAGTTTTCTATGTCAAAATTTCTATAATACTTACCATATAGTTTTACATAATAGAACAATTCAAACGAACCATCCGTTATTTGTGAAAAAAGCAAAACTTTTTCCCAGTCTTTTGGCAAAACATTGACTAATGCAGCTCCTACTTTTGAAAATATTGTTTCCATGTTTTATTGTTTAGATTCGTTATTAAATTCTCTTCTGTCTAGGAATTCACCATCTACTTCACGAGTAGCAATAAACGATGATGGACGATACGAATCACCATCATATACGCATTCAATAGTTACCTTCACATCCTTGCCTTCTTTCAATAATTTTTTATTATCAAGTTCCCATGTCCTAAAATCACTCTTATTCACTTGAAAACTCATTGCTGCAAAATTTCCTTCGGCATCAGCTCCATTAAATTCGCGTCCGATGAGATGACCTTTCTGGTCGTTTTCTTCCATGCCTTTGACTTCAGGAGCAGCAGGTCTATTGGTTATTTCTTCTTTAAGAGTCAAAGTGCCATTTGCTAGAGTTGTTCTTCCTAGTTCATCTGTTTTATAAAAA
>Ga0265298_10008348_pt1 | contig 12455 bp, 11 predicted proteins | sample AusTroGonzalo_MG_3_FD_193486 | JGI IMG/M metagenome (GOLD analysis project Ga0265298, IMG submission 193486) | Bovine rumen microbial communities from tropical cattle in Woodstock, Queensland, Australia - Gonzalo_01 | ecosystem: Host-associated > Mammals > Digestive system > Stomach > Rumen ... | reverse complement strand
GGTTCTGACCACTCCGCCCGGACGGGACGGAAAGATCAATCCGGCGATCCTGGTGGCGGCAAGCGTGGCCGGGGCGGACCGGATCGTGAAAGCAGGCGGGGCACAGGCGATCGCGGCTCTGGCTTACGGAACCGAATCCGTACCGCGGGTGGACAAGATTGTCGGCCCAGGGAACGCTTATGTGGCGGAAGCAAAACGTCAGGTCTACGGGATGGTGGCGATTGACATGATTGCCGGGCCGAGCGAGATCCTGGTGGCTGCAGACGGAAAATCAGATCCGGCCTGGCTGGCGGCGGATCTGCTGAGTCAGGCGGAGCATGACAAGGTTGCCAGCGCGGTACTGGTGACGGATTCCATGGAACTGGCCGAAAAGGTTCGGGATGAACTGGAAAGACAAATCCCGCTGCTGGAGCGCAGCGAGATTGCCCGGGAATCCATCGACCGGAACGGAAAAATCATCGTGGCGGAAGATTTGTACACGGTGATTGAGATCGCAAATGAGATCGCGCCGGAACACCTGGAACTCTGCGTGGACAATCCTTTTGATTATCTGGACAGCATCCGGCACGCCGGGTCAATCTTCCTCGGAAGACATTGCCCGGAAGCTTTGGGCGATTATCTGGCAGGACCGAACCATACCCTGCCGACACAGGGAACTGCCAGATTTTCCAGTCCGCTTTCGGTGGATGACTTTGTGAAGAAAACGCAGTATACTTACTACACGAAGGAAGCGCTTGCCCGGGTGGCGGAGGACGTGGCAGCCTTTGCCCGGAAGGAAGGCCTGGGCGGGCATGCGCGAAGCGCGACGATCCGAACGGAAGAATGAAGGGATGGAAAAGGAATGAGCCGGTTCTTTTCAGAAAAATATCTTGACCTGGAGCCCTATGTGCCCGGTGAACTGCCGAAAAACAAGAAAGAGATCAAGCTGAACACCAACGAGAACCCCTATCCGCCGCTGCAGGAAGTGACGGATGCGGTTGCGGAGGAAAGCAGGAAACTGAACCTGTATTCCGATCCGGACAGCAGGGATCTGCGGAAGGCGCTGGCGGCAAACCTCAACGTGCCGGAAGATGAAATTATCGTGACCAACGGCTCGGACGAGATTCTGAACTTTGCATTCATGGCATTCTGTGACAAGCATACACCGGCGATGTTCCCGGACGTGACGTACGGATTCTATCCTGTATTTGCGCAGATCAATCTGATTCCTTACGAAGAAATCCCGCTGAGGGACGATTTCACAATCGATATAGAGAAGTTCTACCAGGCGGCCGGAACGCTGTTCATCGCCAACCCGAACGCGCCGACAGCGATCGCCCTGAAACGGGATGAGATTGAGGAGATCCTGAAACGCAACGCGTACAACGTGGTTGTAGTGGATGAAGCCTATGTGGATTTCGGCGCGGAAAGCTGCCTGCCGCTGGTCAAAGATTATGACAACCTTCTGGTCACACGAACCTTCTCCAAGTCCCGGTCACTGGCCGGCGCACGGCTGGGTGTCGGTATTGCCCAGCCGGAACTGATCGCGGACCTGAACGCGGTGCGGAATTCCACCAATCCATACAATGTAAATCGGCTGACCGCGGCGGCGGGAATCGCCTGCCTGAAACATGACGACTATAATATGGAAAACTGCCGGAAGATTATCGAGACCCGCACCTGGAGCGAACAGGCACTGAAAGATCTCGGGTTTGAGATGACAACTTCCCGGACCAACTTCCTCTTTGCCCGCCATCCCGCGGTTTCCGGCGAGGAGCTTTATGAAGAACTGAAAAAACGGGGTATCCTGATCCGGCATTTCAAGGGCGAGCGGGTCCGCGATTATAACCGGATCACTGTCGGTACGCCGGAACAGATGAAACGGCTGGTGGCGGCAATTAAAGAGATCCTGGAGGCAAGAGCATGAGAAAGGCTGAAGTGGTCCGCAAAACCGGAGAAACGGACATCCGGGTGAATCTGATGCTGGAAGGAAGCGGAAAGAGCGCGATTGATACGGGCGTGGGATTTCTGGACCATATGCTGACGCTGTTTGCCCGGCATGGGCGGTTTGATCTGGAGGTCAGTTGCAAGGGAGATACCCGCGTGGATGACCACCACTCAGTGGAAGATATCGGAATCGCATTGGGAAAGGCTTTTGACCAGGCGCTTGGGGAGAAGAAGGGTGTCGTCCGGTACGGCAGCACGCTCCTTCCGATGGATGAGAGCCTGATTCTCAGCGCCGTTGATCTTTCCGGACGCGGAATGCTGGTTTACGATCTGAACATTCCGGCTGAAAAGGTCGGAACCTTTGATACGGAACTGACGGAGGAGTTCTTCCGGGCGTTTGCACACAACGCGGGGGCCACGCTGCATCTGAAACAGCTGGACGGGAAAAACAGCCATCATATCATTGAAGGCGCATTCAAGAGCGTCGCCAGGAGTATTCGGACAGCCGTTGCGATTGATCCTGATTTCGCGGAGGAGATTCCTTCGACCAAAGGGGTATTATAATGGTAGCGATTATTGACTACGGGGTAGGGAATCTTTTCTCGCTGAAATCTTCCTTCGCCGCGATCGGTCAGGAAGCAACAGTGACAGCCGATCCGAATGAACTGACGCGGGCAGACAGACTGATCCTGCCCGGCGTCGGTGCTTTTCAGGACGCGGCGGACAAACTCCGCCGCTCCGGTATGGATGAGGCTCTGAAGAAAGAAGTGTCATGCGGCAAACTGTTGCTCGGCATCTGCCTGGGCATGCAGATGCTGTTTGAGCGCAGCTTTGAATACGGCGAGCACGAGGGACTCGGCCTGCTCAAGGGCGAGATCCGCCCGATTGCAGAACGGATTCCCGTCGGACTGAAGATTCCCCAGATGGGCTGGAACAGTCTGCGGATCCTGCGGGAATCACCGCTGCTGAAGTATACGCGGGAAGGTGAATACGTCTACTTTGTCCATTCCTACAGCGCTGTGAACTGCGAAGACAGTCTGCTGGCCGTGACAAACTACGGCACGGCGCTGACAGCCTGCGTGGGAAAGGGAAACATCTTCGGCTGCCAGTTTCATCCCGAAAAAAGCGGCGAGGTGGGTCTGCGGATCCTGAAAGCTTTCTGTGAAACGGGGGGACGGGTATGATCATCTTTCCGGCCATCGATCTGTTTGAAGGAAAGGCGGTCAGGCTGTTACGGGGGGACTACTCCCAGATGACCGTTTACAGCGACCATCCTGAGGAGATCGGGAAGGATTTTGCCGCACAGGGCGCGACACATGTTCATCTGGTGGATCTGGAAGGCGCGCGCAGCGGAAACACTCCGAACCTGGAGACCGTGCTGCGCATTCGGGAAAACGCCGGCCTGTTCTGTGAGATCGGCGGCGGAATCCGAAACATGGAAACAGTGGATACTTATCTGAAAGCCGGTCTGGATCGTGTGATCCTCGGCACGGCTGCGGTGGAAGACAGAGATTTCCTGCAAAAAGCAGTGGAAAAGTACGGGGAGAAGATCGCCGTAGGCGTGGATGTCCGGGACGGCTTTGTTGCCGTAAAGGGCTGGACCGAGAACTCGATGCTCCGCTTTATGGATTTCTGTAAAGAGATGGAAGAGACCGGTGTAAAAACCCTGATCTGCACGGATATCTCCCGGGACGGCGCCATGCGGGGTACGAACCGGGAAATGTACAGGGAACTGTCGGAAACGCTTGGACTGCAGATCACAGCCTCGGGCGGTGTATCCACACTTGAAGATATTGAAAGCCTCCGAAAGATGAACCTGTACGGGGCGATCATCGGAAAAGCGTACTATACCGGAGATATCAATCTGAAGAAAGCGATTGAGACAGCAAGATGATTACCAAAAGGATCATTCCCTGCCTGGACGTGAAGGACGGACGGGTGGTCAAAGGGGTTAATTTCCAGAAACTCGGGGACGTGGCTTCACCGGTGGAACTGGCAAAGTACTACAGCGACAACGGTGCGGATGAGCTGGTGTTTTACGATATCACCGCATCTGCCGAGGGACGGGCGCTGTTTACGGATATCCTGACGGAAACGGCGAGGACGGTCTTTATTCCGCTGACGGTCGGCGGAGGCATCAATACAACGAGCGATTTTGACAGGGTACTGAAGTGTGGAGCGGATAAAGTTTCCGTCAATTCCGGAGCGATCCGTGACCCTTCGCTGGTCGGGAAAGCCGCAAAGCTTTACGGTGATCAGTGCGTGGTACTGAGCGTGGATGTGAAACGAGTGGACGGCGTTTTCCGGATTTTCGCCAAGGGCGGACGGGAAAATACCGGCATGGAAGCCATTGAATGGATCCGCCGCTGCGTCGGCGACGGCGCCGGGGAAGTCGTGGTTAACTCCATGGACACGGACGGTGTGAAACAGGGATTTGACCTGGAATTGCTGGAACTGGTTTGCGACGCAGTACAGGTACCGGTAATCGCCTCGGGCGGTGCAGGAAAGATTGAAGATTTTATCACGCTGTTTAAAACGCTGCCGGGAGTGGACGCGGGGCTTGCAGCATCAATCTTCCATTTCGGGGAGGTTCGGATCAACGATCTGAAGGCGGAGATGAAGCGGAACGGAATTCCGGCAAGGATTTAATTCGGAATTCAGAATTTAGAATGAAGAAAAGCTTTGAGGCAGAATTCGGAGGGATGATTATGATATCGATTGATGAACTGAAGTTTGACGAAAAGGGATTAATTCCGGCGATTGTGGTGGACGCGGAGAACGGGAAGGTGCTGACGCTGGCTTATATGAACCGGGAAAGCCTGCAGATCTCCATGGAGAAGGGCCTGACCTGTTTCTGGAGCCGAAGCCGGCAGGAACTGTGGCTGAAAGGCGAGACGAGCGGCAACTATCAGCATATCGTGTCCATCACGGCGGACTGTGACCGGGACGCGCTGGTGGTGAAGGTGGAGAAGGATGGGCCGGCCTGCCATACGGGCACGGAAAGCTGCTTCAATGATCTTCTCTGGGAGAGCGATGAGCGGCATGAGTTTACCTATGAGGGCCTGATGAACCTGATTGCCGGGCGGAAAACCGAAAAGAAGGAAGGATCCTATACCACTTACCTGTTTGAAAAGGGATTGGACAAAATCCTGAAGAAAGTGGGCGAAGAATCCACAGAGGTGATTATCGCCGCGAAGGATAAGGACAGGAAGGAAACAATTTACGAGATCGCGGATCTGACATACCACGTAATGGTGCTGATGATTGAAGCCGGAATCACACTGGATGATATTCATAAGGAACTGGCTTCCCGTCATGTGATCGACCATAAAGTGAAACAGGAGAAGATGACCTGATGAGGGACCTGCATATGCATTCCGTCTACTCGGACGGCAAGAATACTGCCGAGGAGATGATCCTCGCTGCGATTGATCTGGGACTGGACTGCGTAGGTCTGTCAGAGCATTCGCACACAGAAGGCGACGAATGCGGTATGACCTATGAAGGCACGGAAGCCTACCGGGCAGAGATGGCGGAGCTGAAGGAAAAGTATGCCGGACGGATTAAGGTTCTCTGCGGACTGGAACGGGACTATTATTCGGATGATACGCTGGACTATGACTATGTGATCGGATCAATTCACTGGATCAAAATGCCGGACGGGCACGGGCTGCCTATTGACTGGCTTGCTGAAAAGCAGCGGGAAGGCGTTGAAAAGTATTTCGGCGGCGACTGGTATGCTTGCGCGGAAGCATATTACGAGATGGAGAGTCGGGTTGTCGATGTCACAAAATGCGATATCATCGGGCACTTCGACCTGTTGACAAAATTTTCGGAGCAGGATTCGTATTTTGATCTGCAGCATCCGAGGTATATAAAGGCCTGGCAGGCAGCGGCGGACCGGCTGCTGAAAACCGGGAAACCCTTTGAGATCAACACCGGGGCCATCTCCCGCGGATACAGGACAGAACCCTATCCGGCAAAGGATATCCGGGACTATATCCGGCGGAATGGCGGCACGTTGATTCTTTCCAGCGACAGCCATCAGAAAGAAACCATCGCATACCGTTTTCAGGACTGGCTGCCGGAGATCCGATGAAGCGGTCCGGGCTGCGAAAAATGAATTTTTTTTCAAAAGTTTCCTTGCAGATAAGGGAACTTTTTTTCCGATAAGGCGTCTGACATGGTGAAGCCGGATGCAAGCCGGTGATTCAGGAAGGAGAGAATATGATGAAGCGTTTGACTGGTTTGATTCTGGCCCTGTTGATGATTCTGACAATCGCGGCAGGCGCAATGGGTGAGGAAAACAAAATCTGGCAGAAGGGAGACTCCGGCGAGAAGGTCACCTGGATCCAACAGCGGCTGAAGGATCTGGAATATCTTTCCCGGGAGCCTGACGGTGTTTTTGACGAGGAGACAGAGACAGCGCTCCGGAATTTCCAGCGGGATAACGGTCTGCTCGCGACCGGCATGGCTGACGAAGTGACCATGAGAGTGCTGGAAACCGCCACCGAGACCCTATCGGACAGGCACAGGGATGTATATGAAGAGACGGAGTGGGAAGAAGGCGCTGCCTATGACAGTTACGCAATGCCCCTTTCCACGGCGGCCTATGCTCCGACGGCAAACAAAGGCATGGCAATGGAAGCGGAGATCGACTGGAATACGGATGAGTATACTCACTTTGAGTCAAACCGTTTCCTGAGCACACTGACTTCCCCCCTGTCCACCTTTGCGGCGGATGTGGACACCTCTTCCTACGCGCATTTCCGGCGGCTGGTGCTGAACGGCGAGCATGTGCCGGCAGACGCCATCCGGATTGAGGAAATGCTGAACTATTTCCATTATGATTATGCGCAGCCCAAGGGGGATGATCCTTTCGGTGTGACGGTGGAAATCGGGGATTGCCCCTGGAATGAGAAGACGAAGCTGATGCTGATCGGTCTGCAGGCGAAGGAAGTAACGAAGGCGGACCGTCCCGGACATAATCTGGTTTTCCTGATTGACACCTCCGGCAGCATGTACGGATCGGACCGGCTGGATCTGGTCAAGCGGGCGTTCATGATGCTGCTGGACGAGCTGGAACCTACGGATACTGTGAGTATCGTGGCATATGCCAGCCAGGATCGCGTCGTACTGGAAGGCGTGCCTGCAGCGGATAAGACCCGGATTATGGAAGCAATCTCCGAGCTGGAAGCCGGAGGCGCCACCAACGGCAGCGCGGGTATCACCCGGGCTTACGAAATCGCCTCAAAGTACTACAAGGAAGGCGGCGTGAACCGTATTCTGCTGGCGACAGACGGCGACCTGAATGTCGGGACCTCCAGCGAAGGGGAACTGGCGGAGATGGTGACCGAAAAGAAAAAATCCGGCATCAGCCTGACCTGCCTGGGTGTCGGCATGGGCAACTACAAGGACAACAAGATGGAAGCACTGGCGGATTACGGCGACGGCAACTGCTGGTATCTCGACACGATCCATGAAGCACGCAAGGCACTGGTCAGCGAAGCCGGCGGTACCTTCATCACCGTGGCGAAAGACGTCAAGATTCAGGTGGACTTCAATCCCTCACAGATAAAGGGCTATCGTCTGATCGGCTATGAAGACCGGGTTATGGCGGCAGAAGATTTCGCCAATGATGAGAAAGACGGCGGAGAGATCGGCAGCGGCCATCGGATGACGGCACTGTATGAAATCGTGCCCGCGGATTCCGACTTCGACTTCGGTGAAGCGGAAAGTCGGTATCAGAAGACTCAGGATAACAACAGCGCGGAATGGCTGACCGTTGCCATCCGGGCCAAGGAACCGGAAGGAACCGAAAGCAAGCTGTATGAATACCCTGTGGGTCTGGAACAGATCAAGGAAACCCTGAGCGATAACCTGAAGTTTGCCTCTGCGGTGGCGGAAGCCGGGATGCTGATCCGGAACAGCGAGTGGAAGGGAACGGCAACCTGGGACAGCGCACTGGAACTTGTTCGTGACTGCAAGAGTGTGACAGGGGATCCGTATAAGGAAGAGTTTGTATATCTGCTGACGCTGCTGCAAAGGGAAAACTGATCATAAAAAACAAATGACAAACAGACGGTAAATGAATATAATGGCATGGATGTGAACCGGAAGGAGAAACGCCATGCCGTTTTTGTATGAGACCCATATGCATACCTGCCAGGCAAGCCGCTGCGGGAAAAGCACCGGGAAGGAACATGCCCGGTTTTACAAGGAACAGGGATTTGCCGGGATCATTATAACCGATCATTTTTTCGGCGGGAATACGTCTGTGGACTGCACGCTGCCCTGGGAGGATCGGATTGATCGCTTCTGGAGCGGATATGAGGACGCGAAGGAAGAAGGAGACCGGATCGGCCTGGATGTTTTCTTCGGGCTGGAGCAGAACTTCGGCTTTGATGAGTATCTGATTTACGGCCTGACAAAGGAATATATGAAAGCACATCCGGAGATGGAGCGGTGGACTCGAAAGCAGCAGCTGGAGGAGGTGCACAAAGCCGGCGGATGTGTGATTCAGGCGCATCCTTTCCGGATGCGCTTCTACATGGACCGGATCCGTCTTGGCGCGGAATACGCGGACGGCATTGAAGTCGCCAACGCGGGGAATGAACCGCTGGATGATGCCCGGGCCTGGCGTTACGGGCAGGAAAAAGGCCTGGTGATGACCGCAGGATCAGATAATCATAGGTCTCCCGCGGAAGAGCTGTTCGGCGTGGCGCTTGAAAAAAGATTGACAAGCATTGATGATTATGTCAAAATAATTCTGAATCGAAATGAAATCGGATTATATGTTCCGGAAGACCGGTTCGAACTGACCGGCAAACCGGAAATTGATGAAAGACATAAAGCATACCTGTCGGATCCGTCCGGACGGGATATTCCCGCTCCCAAGGAATGGATCGACTGAAAATCTGATCAGAAAGGACAGACGACGATGAATTATATACTGGTTCTTCGGGCGGAAATCGTCTGTCTGATTATTCTGATTTATCTGACAATGGTTTCCCGGACCTACCGAATGGGGAAGGATGCCGGGATTTTCAGACAGATCCTGCTGTTTGCCGTTCTGCATGTTGTGATGGACATTGTGACTGTATGGACGGTAAATCATACGGAGACCGTTCCCGTCTTCTGGAACAATCTGGCGCACGGCGTTTTTTATATTTCCGCGATCATGTTTTCATATGCGATATGCCTGTATACGGTGAATCTGTCACGCCCGCAGCAGCTGAGCCTTGCGAAGAGATGGCTTATGCTGATCCCGGTCGGAATCTATCTGATTCTGCTGATCACCGGCGTACTGAAGATTGAGTATGTCCAGCTGAACGGCACCAAAGCCAGTTCCGGGCCGGCGGCTGTTGTCGGATATGTGATTGCTTTCGCCTATTTCGCAGTGAGTATTCTCGATATTTTCTGGCATTGGAAACGGATCGGCGCCCACTTCAAGAAGACCATGCTGCCGATGCTGTTTATGCTGATCATTTCCGAACTGATCCAGACTCAGGTAAAGGAATTCCTGTTCACCGGCTGCGCGATTACGGTGATCACGGTGGCTTTCTTCTTTACGCTGGAAAATCCGGCAGCTGTGCTGGAACGGAAGATTATGATGGACGCGCTGAGCGGCCTGGGTACCCGGTCCGGTTATGAGCACGACATGGAAGAATATGACCGGATGTTCGAGAAAGACAGGAATACCAAATTCACGTTCCTGTTTGTGGATATCAACAACCTGAAATCCGTAAACGGCCTGTACGGCCATCAGGAGGGTGACGCCTATATTGCCAACATGGCAGTGCTGCTTGTGACCAACCTGCAGAATGCCGAGCATATCTACCGGATGGGCGGGGACGAATTCCTGGCAATCTACCGGAAAACGGATGAAAAGACGGTTATCAAGGATATCGAGCGGGTTCAGAAGGTGTGCAGCAAGGAAAGCAACAGAGGCTATACACCGGAACTGGCAATCGGCTACGCCATCTCCGACCCGAATTACAACAGCCTGCGGGATGTGCTGCGGGTTGCTGATTATATGATGTACCGCAACAAGGCGGACATCAAGCGGGAGATTGCCGAGGGTGTGATGCATCATACCGGTACGAGACTGAACCTGTCCGGACTGACGGACCGGATCTTTGATGCGATGTGCCTGACCAGCGAGGAGTACTATCCTTACCTGACCAATATGGAAACCAATGTGACACGCGTGGCTCCGGCTATGGCCGAGTTCTTCGGGCTGGGCAGTGAATTTCATGATGGCTTCTCTGAGGTCTGGATTCCCAAGGTGCATCCGGATGACCGGAATGAATATATCGAAGACCTCATGGCGACCATGAAGGGGAGAAAACAATACCATTTCTGCAAATACAGAGCGCTGGCGAAAAACGGGGAGTATGTCGATGTGACCTGCCGCGGCGGTATCTATCACGGGCGGGACGGCGAGCCGGATATTTTTGCCGGCTATGTGGTGAACCATGGGGCGACGAACCGGATCGACCCGGCAACCGGACTGCTGTCGCATCATGTGCTGTTTGAACGGCTGGATGAAGCGATCCGGGAGAAGCGGAAAGCGGTGGTTCTCCGGCTGGCGATCCGGAATATGAACCGGATCCGGATGCTCTACAGCGGAGAGATTGCGGCGGCAACGATCAAAAACATGGCTGCCGACTTTCAGCGGATGATCGGGGAGAACGGGGAAGCATTCAGCAGCCAGGGATCCAATTTTATCCTTTTCCTGCCGGACTTTGACGCTGCGAGAGCCAATGAACTGTATGCCCAGATCAGGCGGCACTGCGCGGCCGGAATCCTGGCGGGGGATGCGGTGATCCCCGTAGACCTGATCGGCGGCGCGGTCATGCTGCCGGATCCGGTGCTGGCAGATCCGGGTGAGATCCGCCAGGCAACGGTGTTTACAATCGAAGTGGCCAGCCTCGGCAACCGGAACAGCGTGACATTCTTTACGGACTCCAGCGATATCAGACAGGGTGACAGCAGGGATCTGCTCAAGACCATCCACCGCGACTGTGTGGCAAACCGGACGAATTTCTATCTGCGCTTCCAGCCGATTGTCCATGCGTATACCGGGCAGGTGGCCGGGGCTGAAGCGCTTTTGCGCTGGAAGTCCGAAGAATTCGGGGAGGTCTCGCCGAATCAGTTTATCGGCTTCCTGGAGAACGATCCCGCCTACGAACCGCTTGGATACGATATTCTCCGCGAAGCGGTGAGAAATGCCGGACAGTTCCGGAAGACGATTCCGGATTTCCGGATCAACGTGAATATCACTGCTCCGCAGCTGCTGGCTGAGGACTTTATCCCGAATGTACAGAGGATCCTGGAAGAAGAGCGGTATGATCCGAACGGCCTGATCCTGGAACTCACGGAACGCTGCAAGGAGATGGAGTTCGAACTGCTGAACCAGCGGGTGCAAGAATTGAAGAATGCCGGGATCCGGGTAGCGCTGGACGATATGGGCACCGGCTATTCCACGCTCGACCTGTTACTGCATCTGCATGCCGATGAAATTAAACTGGACATGAGTTTTACCAGCGAACTGCAGGGTGACGAAAATCATGAGCTTCTGGCTTCTGTACTGTGCGAGACCGCACAGAAACGAGGGATTGATATCTGCTTTGAGGGTGTCGAAACAGAAGATTTGCTTACATACCTGAAGAATTACGGCGACGTGCTTGTGCAGGGGTATTACTTTGATAAACCGCTGCTGCCGGAAGAATTTAAGCGAAAATACTGCGGATAAAGAAAAGAGAGCGCAGTCCGACAACGGACTGCGTTCTCTTTACAGGTGGCTGTCTCTCCGGAGCTGCCGGAGACCCCAGCGGGTCGGCTCTTTCCGGTCCGGCGTATCCGGAAGGTCAAACTCATAGGATGTACTCGCGTTGATGACGGGAATGCCGTTCCAATCCAGCTCGCGGCGGAAACAGGGGCCGGCATAGGACTGATGGACATGACCGTGGACCATGACTGCCGGATGCCACTGATCCAGCAGCGGCCCGAAACACTCGAAGCCGCGGTGGCAAAGATCCTCCTGGTCGCCGACCCCGCGGATCGGGGCATGGGTCAGCAGAATATCAAATCCGCCAGCCGACCGTATCCGTCTTTGAAGAGCGGAAATCCGGCGGGACATTTCTTTTTCCGAATACATATAGACCCCATCCGGGCGGTAGCGGAGGGAACCTCCCAGCCCCAGGATCCGTACGCCTTTTACCATGACGAGTTTGCTGTCGGCGCACAAGCAGCCTTCCGGCGGCTCTTTCAGGTACCTGTCGTCATGATTGCCGGGGACATAGACGATGGGTGCATTGGTAAAACAGGTCAGGAAAGACAGATATTTTGCCGGAAGATCGCCGGCGGAGAGAATCAGATCCACACCGCTGAGCGCTTCCCGGCACAGTTCGCCCCATAACCTTTGGGAGGGTTCGTCTGAAAGAGCCAGAATCCTCATCTCACACGCTCACTTTCTGTTCCAGCTGAAGGCAGACAACTGCGGTTTCAGTTCTCCGTGAATCCCC
>Ga0265298_10008346_pt1 | contig 12455 bp, 2 predicted proteins | sample AusTroGonzalo_MG_3_FD_193486 | JGI IMG/M metagenome (GOLD analysis project Ga0265298, IMG submission 193486) | Bovine rumen microbial communities from tropical cattle in Woodstock, Queensland, Australia - Gonzalo_01 | ecosystem: Host-associated > Mammals > Digestive system > Stomach > Rumen ... | reverse complement strand
AAGTCCTACCAGCGGATGCCTAACCTCGTCGAGACCATCAATAAGGTAAATGGACCTTGGACGCTTTGCTTCGATGCAGGAGGTGGTGCACCTCAAGGTGCGCAGACGCTTCCCACGCTCAAGTCGTGGACTGATTTTGCAGAACCCGGAATTCGCTACTACTCCGGAACGGCCACTTACGAGACGACGCTTGACGTTCCCGAAGGGCGTGAATTTGCGCTTGATCTCGGCGATGTGCGCGACGTTGCGGAGGTGTTTCTTGACGGAGAGCGCATTGGTGCGCTTTGGCATGCTCCGTATCGCATCGAACTTCCTCGCTCGGTCAAGCCCGGTCGCCATGCGCTCAAGGTGCGCGTGACGAATGCCTGGACGAACCGGCTCATTGGCGACGAAAAGGAGCCGGACGACTGCGTCCTTTCCAAGAAGATGCTTGGCTTTGGCGTTCAGCTCGTCCAAAGCGAAGGCAAGACACGCGACATTCCGCTTGGTCGCGCCGTGATCGCCATCCCAGAGGAGATTCGCGCGAACAAGCCGCGCAAGGTCGCGCGATATACGTTCAGCTCGTGGCACTACATCCTCTCCGACAAAGATCTCCGTCCGGCCGGGCTTCTCGGCCAAGTCAAGCTCATCACAAGAAAGGTGGCAAAATGAAACACGCTTCGAAACTCGCCTTCGCCGCGATTGCGGCGGCAGTCGCTGCATTCTCTGCGCGTGCGGAGGACACGATTGACATAACGGAGGACTGGCAGATTTCGGCCGTGAAGGCGGCGGGAAACGCCGATAAGTCGAAGCCGCTTCCAGAGGGCGGCGAATGGAAGCCGGGAAAGCTCTCGGGCAAGATTCCTCTCGCCAACGGCGCGAAGGGCGGCAACTCGTTTGAAGGCGACTACAACGCCTGGTATCGCAAGACGGTAGACGTTCCTGCGGATTGGAAGGGGAGCAGCGTCCGATACGAGCAGCAGTTAAACTGGTGCTCTGCCGTCGTGTTCGTAAACGGCAAACGTGCCGGCGTCGCGCACTTCCCCGACGGAGCCGTTGAGCTCGCGCCATTTCTCAAGTTCGGCGGCTCGAACGAAATAAAAATCTTTGCCACGAACAGGGGATATGGAACTGGCGAGAAGGGCGTCGTGTATCGCGGACGCGGCGACTGGGGGCGCGGCTTCGGGGCTGACCACTTCTGGCGCAAGGCGTCGCTCGTCCGCCGGTCTGCGGCGTTTGTAGACGACGTGTACGCGATTCCTTCGTGGCGCGAAAAGAAGCTCACGACCGTAGTCGAGGCGGAATCGCTGTCGGACGGAAAGGCAGAGATCGAGATCGTCGTCGCCCACGAGAACGGCAAGGTCGCCGTTTCGAAGAAGACCGAGGTCAAGCTCAAGCGTGGCTCAAACGCGGTCGATGTCGAGATTCCCTTCAAGGACGCCGAGCCGTGGGAGTTGGTGCCGGGGGCGAAACTCTACACATGCAAGGCCAACATGCGCTTCTCTGGCGCGTCGTGCGACGACAGGCGCGGCAAGTTCCTCTTCGGCTTCCGCGAAATCTGGCTTGAGGGCAAGGATGTCATGATGAACGGGCACGTGCAGCGCTTCCGTGGCTTCTGGAACCAAGGCATGCCAAAGAACTTGGCCGATCTCCACAAGTACGGCTACAACCTCTCCTACGAGACGCACAAGCACTGGGCTGTCCTTGAGGAAGACTCGAAGGTGCTGGAGGCGAAGAGCCGCGCTGGCGTCGCAGTCTTCTCCGGCATGCCGACGATAGTCTACGCGGGCGCGGCGATACGCCACGATCCCGATATGGCCGCGCAGTGGAGACGTTGCCTCAAGCACTGGATGAGAACCGCCCGCAACTGGCCTTGCGTCGTGGCGGTGAGCTGCGGCGTAAACCAGATATGCCCCGAGCGCAACATGCGCCCCGAGTTTCTCGGTCAGGAGCGCGAGACGAACGGCGTCGCGCAGAACATCGAGTTTGCCCGCGTCGAGGCACGCAAGGTCCATCCCAACTGCCTCTACTTCTCCCACGCCGACGGCACCGAGGCGGACATGTCGTCCTCGAACCTCTACTTCAACTTTACGCCGCTGCAGGAGCGCGAGGAGTGGCTGTCGCAGTGGGCGACGAACGGCGTTCTCCCGTGGTATGCGGCCGAGTTCGGCGCACCTTACTACGCGTGCTGGTTCCACAGTCGCGTTCCCGAGATGACCGAGTGGCTTGCAGTCTACTACGGCGAGCGCGCATACGAATCTGAGTCCGACGACATGCTGCGCCTCTCCGGTGCGTTTGCGAAGAGCTGCCTGAGAAACACCCACGGCGGTTGGGTTGAGCCGGGGCACCGCGACCTCTACGCGTTCAGTCCACTCGCAGAAGAGTATTCACGCATGCTCGTCTACCGCACGAACCGCGCATGGCGCCGCTTTGGGCTCAATGGCGGGCTCATGTATCTCACGAGCTGGAAGTGGGATGAGCCAAACGCGATGCGCGACAGGCAGATGCTCGCCAACGGCGACATAGTATGCTGGCTTGGCGGCGGCAGCGAGCCGACAGACAGAACCCATGCGTATCGCTCGGGCGACGAAATCGCGAAGCGGCTCGTCTTCGTCTGGGATGGGCTTGGCGAGAATTCGTTTACAGCGGAATGGAAGTTCGTCGACACGTCGGGCAAGAAGCTTGCGGGCGGCACCGAGAAGGTGACGCTGCGCCAGGGCGAAACGCGCGACGTCGCAATCTCAGTCGTCGCTCCAAAGGTCTCGCGTCGCGAGTCGTTCCGCTTCGAGGTCGCGTTCTCCGCCTCTCGCGGCATGGACTTGCCCGCGAACGCGACTTGCAAGACGGACAGCTTCGACGTGGAAGTCCACCCCGCCGCCGTTCCGTCGCTCGGCAAGTCCGTTGCGCTGTTCGATCCCGAAGGAGAGACGGCAAAGGCGCTTGCAGAACTTGGCGTGAAAGTCGAGAGCTTTGACACAATCGAATCGGCGCTTGCCGCGAAGCCTAAGTTCCTTGTGGTCGGCATGCGTGCGCTTTCTAGGGCGCAGGGGCTCGAAAAGGCGGTTGAGCGCATTGAGGACGGGATGAAGCTCCTCGTCATGCAGCAGCGTCCGGACGTGTGGAAAGCTCTCGGCTTCTCGGTCGAGGATTCGATGGCGCGCCAGATGTACAATGTCGCGCTTCACGGCGTCGACGACCTCGATTTAGCGCACTGGGCAGGAGCCCCGATTGCCGATGCGCAGTTCGGCAACGTGATGAAGCACGACACGCGCCGCGGCCCGAGGTGGACCCACACCCACGCCGTCTCCTCGACTCCGATCCTGATTCCCCAGCGCGCCGGCATTGTGCCGCTTGTGCGCGGCGAGTTCGACATGTCGTATTCCGCGCTCCTCAAGGAGCGGCGCGGCAAAGGCGCCGCGTACTTCTGCGCCTTCGACTTCGAGGGCCGCGTCGGGCGCGGCGGATGTGCCGCGGCGACGGCCGTCTTCGCTTCGACGCTTGAGGAGTTCTTCTCGAAGGAGAAGACGTCCGAGGCGAAAGTCTATTTCGACGGCGCTGCTGCCGAGCGCATCGCGAAGACGCTTGGACTTGACGCGAAGAAGTACGAGGGCGGAAAGATCTCCGACGCCGTGCTCGTCGTCGGCAAGGACTCTGCGCTCGCGCCAGACGCGCTCAAGAAGGCGCTTGGTGGAAATGCCCACGCGCTTGTTGTTGCAAATGCCGCGATATCAGCTGCGTTGGGCGGCGCGTCGGGCGAGGCGAAGTTCCTCCGTGCGAAGGATTTCCCGGTCGCGGGCGTCGGCAAGTCGCTTTTAAGGTTCCGTGAAGAGGTGGACTTCGTGCCGCTCAAGGGCGGCGCGGCTTTTGCGCTCGTCGAGGGTGGAAAGATCCTTCTCGATCAGATTGACCCGTTCCAGGCAGGCGACCGCTACAGGACCGGCGATGGAAAGGCGGCGGTCCTCGCCCGTGGCGGCTGGGGGTCGGTGCCGAAGGGTGACAAGGACCTTCTTCTCAGAAGCACCTCGCAGAGCGAAGACAACTTCATGCGGCGCTACTCCATCGTGCTTGCATCGTGGGGCGTCCAGGCCGGTGCCTTTGTGTTCGCGCGCTCACTCTACACGAAGCCGTCGGCCGCCTACGACCCGATCGCGCAGTACAACGTGCTCGGGCCTTGGCCGAGTCCGCGCGACGACGATCACTACATGGTCGACACGATCTTCCCCGTGGACAAGTCGAAGGGCGGCACGTCCGGCGCCGAGGCCGAGGCGATGGCAGTGCGCGGCGACGTGCAGCCAAACCCGCGCTTCTACCCCGAGGGGCTTGTCTATCTCAACGAGACTCCGGCAGACCTGAGGTTTGTAGACTGGCGTCCTGTCGTGAAGAGCAGGGAGGACGGTTTCGTCGACTATTCGACGGCGCATCCGTTGATCGCGGCGCAGGCGTTCTGCACTTGCTACTGCGTCGGCTTCCTGCCGCGCCGCACCGACGGTGAGGTCACTGTGCGCTTCGGCGTCGACTGGCGCGGAAAGATCTGGATCAACGGAAAGCCCTTCGACCCGATCTACGGCGGCCACAAGGACGAGGGCTCGGTCATCTACGAGCATGTGAAGCTTTGGGGAATGCCGCCGGCGGGAACAGACCTTGCGAAGTTCGACCGCGAGCACGGCACTTTCGACGGAAAGAACGTGTTTACGATCAAGGCCGGGTGCGGCATGTCCGCGAAGACGTTCTGGCTCAACGTCAGCCACGAGCCGCAGGAGGGCGAGGTCGTCCGCAGCCGCGTTCCCGAACTCGACGGCGTTGAGCTCTACGAATCGGCCAACACCCGCTTCGACCCTTACGAGTATGTCTACTGGTAGACCATGTTTACTAGCATAAGAGCAGGAGGAACAAATGGACAGAATTATGAAGACGCTTGTCGCCGCCATGATAATTCCGGGCGCGCTAATCGCGGCAGATTCGTCGCGGACGCCTGTTTCCATTGATATCACGGAGGGGTGGCGTTGGCAGCCCGTCGCCACGAAGGGTGTCACCGACAAGTCCAAGGTCATTGGCCTACCTGAGGAGACGGACTTATTGGAGCTGGAGCCTAGCAAGGCGGACATCTGGCTGGAAAAGGGTAAGCTTGCCGGAAAGCCAGGTCGCGAACGTGGCGAGCCAGGAGGCGACAACGAAAAGGCCGCCTACGCCTGTTGGTTCAAGCGCACGCTGGATGTGCCGAAGGAATGGGCGGGACATTCCGTCCGCTTCGAGCAGCAGCTCAACTGGTGCGCCGCAGTCGTGTTTGTGAACGGCAAGGAGGCGGGCGTGGCGCTGCACCCCGACGGCGCGGTAGAGCTCGCCCCGTTCCTCAAGTTTGGCAAGAAGAACGAGATCAAGATCTTCGTGACCAACCGCGGCTATGGCACAGGCGAGCCGGGGATAGTCTATGCCGGTCGCGACGACTACTGCAAGAACAGGGATTTGTTCTACTCTCCCGCGATGATTCGCGTTCGCTCCTCGGCGTTCGTGGAGGACGTGTGGGGCATTCCCTCGTGGCGGAACAAGAACGTGACTTGGCGTTGCAAGCTGCCGTCGCTTGACAGTCAGAAGGTCGAGCTTGTGGCGAGCGTGTGGGAGGACAAGGGCCGCGATCCGTCGAGCAAGAAGCTTGTGAGCGAGCTTGGCGGCGACAAGCCGATTAAGACATGGCGCCAGACGTTCGACCTCAAGGCGGGCACGAACACAGTCGAGTTTGTCTGCGACTGGGCGGATGTCGTGCCGTGGGAGCTTGACGACCCGCACCTCTACAATGTCCGCGTGACGCCGATCTTCAAAAATGGCAAGGAGGGTGATGCGCCGGAGCGCTTCGTCTTCGGTTTTCGCGAACAATGGCTCGATGGGCGGATCGTGATGGCCAACGGCCACCCGCAGCGTTGGCGCGGCTTCTGGAGGCAGACCTTGCCGAAGGACATCGCGGACGTGAAGAAAAGCGGCTTCAACATGGTCTATGCGACGCACCAGCACGAGTCGCGCTACGAAGAGAACGCCGCCTTCCAGGAAGCGCTCGCCCGCGCCGGCATCCAGATGTTCACCGGCACGCCGACGATTGCGCAGCGCAAGGGCAAGATCCTTTCCGACCCTTTTGTGCGCGCGCAGTTCGAGCGCTGCGTAGAGCACTGGGCTCGCTCGCACCGCAACCTCCCGACGATTGCCGGCGCGAGCGTCGGCGTGAACATGATGTGCGCCGCGTGGTGGATGATGGGCGCGTGTGACATGGGGCGCCATCGTGACGCCGAGAAGGGCGAAATTCCGCGCTGCATGAACGTTGCGCGTCCGTTCGTCAACCCTGGCACTCTTTTCTTCGCCCATGGCGACGGCAACCTCGGAGACGTCGGCAACTGCAACTTCTACTTCAACTACGTTCCGCTGCAGGAGCGCGAGGAATGGTATTCGCACTGGAACAAGTTCGGCGAGATTCCGTGCTATCCGGCAGAGTTCGGCGCGCCGTACTACGCAGTCTGGTTTGGTTATGTACACAAGCTCCCCGAGATGACCGAATGGCTCGCGAAGGTCTATGGCGAGCGTGCCTATCGCGAGGAAGAGGACGCGATGCTTGAGCATAGTCTCGAGTTCGCCCGCTCGTGCGCCCGTTTCACGCATGGCGGTTGGCTCGAGCCGGGGCGTAAGACGCTCTACGACTTCAGCCCGCTCGGAAAGACTTTCAACGGGCTTCTCATCGACCGCGTCTCGCGCTGCTGGCGCGCGTTTGGCCAGGGGCCGAGTCCGATGTACCTGGACTCGTGGAAATGGGATGACGACCCCGAAAACTGGATGCTCCGCAACCACGAGCTTTCGAACCGCGACCTCGCCTGCTTCCTCGGTGGCGCGCCTGAGTTCACTGACAAGACGCATGCCTATGTCTCCGGTGAGAAAATCGAAAAGACACTCGTCTTCGTCTGGGATGGTTCGAAGCCGACGTCCGTCGACGCCGGGTGGCAGCTTGTTGAAAGCGCCACGGGCAAGGTCGTCACGAAGGGCATGCGGCGCATCGAGCTGAAGCCGTTCGAGATCCGCTTTGAGCCGATTTCGTTAGTGTCTCCAGACGCTAAGGGAGCGCGTGTGGATTATCGGCTCGAAACCGCGTTTCGCGGCGACCAGGTCGCGCCGGACGACCGTCGCGACGCATTCGACATCTCTGTCTATCCCGCGTCCGCTCCCGCGGCGGCAGGCGAAGTCGCGCTTTTTGATCCGCGCGGAGAAAGCGCGCCTATGCTCGCCGCATGTGGTGTCGCCACGCGCAAGGCCGATTCGCTCGCGGCGCTTCTCGACGCCGGCGAAAAGCAAGGGCTCCGCCTCGTGATCGGCCGGCGTGCGCTCGACGGGCTCGTCGACACGAACGCCCTCGACCGCGTCGCCGCCACGAACGCCTTCGAACGGCTCGCCGCGTTCGTGGAGAACGGCGGCCGGGTGCTCGTCCTTCCGCAGTCGCCCGACGTCTGGAAGGCGCTCGGCTTCCAGTTCGAGGACTCGATGCCGCGCGCGCTCGCGAACGTCGGGCTCCCCGGCGTCGACGACACGGACCTCTCCTACTGGCGCGGGATGCCGCTCCCGCTGCGCGACGGGAACGCGTGGACCTACGGTCCCGACTGGGGACACATCCAGCGCGACGGCCCGACGAAGGGCCGTGGCTGGCGCTGGAAGCACACGCACTCGCTTTGCTCCGAGATACTGCTGATCCCGCAGCGCGCAGGGTTCCGTCCGCTCGTGCGCGGCGATTTCGACCACAGCTATTCGCCGCTTCTGCGCCTTACGAGCGGGAAGGGTGCTGCGACGTTCTGCACGTTAGACTTCGAAGGGCGCGTCGGCACCGGCACGACAAACGACTGCCCTGCGGCGACGGCGGTCGCTCGCGCGACCTTCCGTGAATTCCTCGCCGACCGTTCGACAGCCGATGCGCCGGTCTTTGTCTTTGGCGAAGAGTCGGAGCGTCTCTCTGCTTCGCTTGGGCTTGATGCGAAACAGTGGAATCCGGCAGATTCACTGTGCGGCGGCGTCTTGATCGCAGGCGGCACCAACGTCGTTGTACAGTTGAAGGACGTGAAGCGTGCCGTCGGATCGGACGGCCATGCGTTGCTGTTGCGATGCAATGAGGCCGCTGCAAAAGCTGGGCTTGCGCCATCGGGCGGCGCCACCCTGTTGCGTGTCGCAGATGTGGACTTCATTCGCACACTGCCGGGCTTTGCCGACGTCGGCCCGTCGCTTTTGCGCCTTCGCGACGCAGTCCCTGTCGACGTTCTTCATCCCGCTGCCGGCTGGAAGGTCGACGGGAAGGGCGCAATTGCCGTCTCTGACGACGGTCGCATTGTCTTTGACCAGATACCGCTCTATTTAATTGCAGACCGAGCCCGTGCTGCAAAGGACTCGGTCTGTCATCGCAATTGGTCGCAGAGTCAGGACAACCAGTTGCGTCGTCACGCGTTGCTGCTTGGCAAATGGGGTGCCGCGCCGTCCGAGGCCACGTTTGAGCGAGCGCTGCATCTCGCCGCTGAGAAAGAGGAATCCAAGGCCAACCTCTATTGGAGCGAGAACCTTGGTTTCGATCCGTTCTTGTTTATCTACTGGTAGCCCCGTGCATCACGAGAAGCCAAGTTTTCTTAGAAAAGTTACAACATGCTAAGGAATTTTTTTTTGTAAAATTGCGATGTGCCGAGGCCAAGCCCATTGGCACTGTCAGTTGTCGCCTTTCGAAAAACATACACCACCCACAAATGCAAAGACACAGCTAAGGAGATAAATGTTATGAAATCAATTCTTTCCGCGCCGCGTTTCCTCGCATTCCTTGCTGCTTTCGCGGCGTTTGCGACGCAAACCGCCACGGCATCTTTCCTTGAAGATCTCGCGGTGAATCCGAACAAGGTCGCCTCGTCGCCATACGCGACCGGCGGCGACGTGATCCTGCAGCTCGGCACGAGCGAATACGTCCACATCTTCACGAACACCGCCGCAGCCGCGACCTTCGCGCCATCCGAGAATCTGACGGCATGGGTGCTTCTGGTTGGCGGCGGCGGCGGCGGGAATGCGTGCAATGGCTCGACTTATCCCGGCGGCGCGGGCGGCGGCGGTTTCGTCGAAGAAACGGGTGTCGCGCTTGCGGCCGGCGATTATGCCGTCACGGTCGGCGCGGGTGGAGCTGGAGTCAAGTCGAATAGCGGCTACAAAGACGGCGGCGCATCCACATTGGCCGTTTCGGCGACCGAGACGATTACCGCCTACGGCGGCGGCGCGAGTACGCGAGCGGCGGGCCGCAATGGGGCATCGCCATCTGGCGGCGCGTATGCGAGCGGCACATCCTACGACCCCGGCTCGCCGACGCATGGAACGCAGGGCAACGCCGGCTACAAAGGCCATTCGATGGGCGGCGGCGGCGGCGGTGCGGGCGGCGCGGCCAAGGCACCCTACGGAACGTCCAAGAGCGACACGAAACGGTACGGCTCGGCTGGCGGCGACGGCAGGGCGACAGACATTCTCGGCTTCACGCAATATTTCGGTGGTGGCGGCGGCGGCGCCTCGTCGAACAACACGGACTACCGCACCAATCCCGGTGGCATGGGCGGCGGCGGAACGGGCGGTGCGGCCGGCCAAGCGGACAGGACCAACGCCTACGGCGGCGAGAACGGTCTCGGCGGCGGTGCGGGCGGCGTCTACCAGGCATCCAACAGCGGCGTCGCGGGCAAGGGCGGCGATGGCATTGTGGCGATCCGCTACGCAGTGAGCGCGACGGGTGCGCCGATCGTCCGGGACGTGTCGGTCTCCTGTGCGGGCGGGGCGTCGGCAGCCGTTGCGGCGATTGTCGCGAACGCCGGAACGGCTGATGCCACCGTCTATTTCAAGGCGTGGCCCTCATCGGGTGCGGAAGGCGGCGCGGGGACGGTGACAAAGACCGTCGGATCGGTTCTGGCGGGTTCGACGTATGTCTCGCTCTCTCCCGTCGTTGGCGGTCTCTCCTTCGATACGACATACGACTGGAAGGTGTGGGCCGAGAACTCCTCCGGGACGTCTTCCGTTGCGACGGGGACGCTCTCCACGCACTCGACGAGCCTCGCCGCGACGGCGACCGGCGCGACCGAGACGACGCTCTCCGGTGGTCTCTACAGGATATTCACCTTTGCGGAAAACGGAACATTCACCGTTCCTTCCGGCAAGACTGGCTTCGCGAAGATTCTTGTGGTTGGCGGCGGCGGCGCGGGCGGCTTCGGCGGCGGCGGCGGCGGCGGCGCGGGCGGCGTCGTCTACTCGCCGGAAGCATATCTCACAAGCGGGACATACGCCGTGACGGTCGGCGTGGGCGGGACCGCCCCGACGACGTACGGCTCGAACGCCGCGAACAGGGGCGGCTCGTCGTCCTTCGGCGATCTCGTTTCCGTGTCCGGCGGAGGCGCGGGGCCCAATCCGGCTAGGGCAGGCAACAACGCATACGACGGCAACGTCTCTGGCGGAAGCAGCGCAGGAACGTTCAGCCTCAAGTATTCCGTCTCTGGCATCGACGGACAGGGCAACGCCGGCGGCAACGGCCACAACGCATCGACCGCGACCCAAGTCAACGGCTCCTACGGCACGTCGGGCGGCGGCGGCGGCGCGAGTTCGCCCGGCGGCGACGGTTCGTTGTCCGCGGGCGGCGCGGGCGGCGACGGTCTTGCCTGCGCCATTACCGGCGAGACGCTCTACTACGGCGCGGGCGGCGGCGGCTCGATCTACTATCTTGCCTCCGGCACGGGCGGCGCGGGTGGCCAAGGCGGTGGCGGCGCGGGCGGATCGGTGACGTCCGAGGCCGAAGAACGCAATGGTTCAGCAGGAACGTTCTATGGCGCAGGCGGCGGTTCCGGCGCGCTCAATTCATCCGGCCAAGGCGGCGCCGGCGGGGCGGGTTATCAAGGCGTCGTGATTGTGCGCTACACCGACTACTCTCAGGCCGGCGACACGCCGCTCCTCGAAATTTTGGGCGTTTCGGACATCGGCACGGACGAAGCGGCGCTTTCTGTCTCCGTCCCCTACACGGGCTCTGCGGACAGCACCGTGACGCTTTCGCTCGCGCTTGCCTACGAGGAGGGGGGAACGGCCTTCTCGACCCGGACCATCCAGGACTTTGTCGGTTCGCAAACCGTCCTGCTCGATTCCCTTTCGCCGGGGCGCACCTACTATGTCACCGTGACCGGGACAGCCTCGACCGGCTCCGCGATTGCGTCGACTTCCTTCACGACCGCCCCGATGTTCGGCGAGCCGCTCGCCTACACGCCGGCAGGCGGGGTGCTCGGCTACACCGTCGATGGCGTTGCCGCGGCCGATTCGCAGCGGCTTGAGCTCTGGGTCGGCGCGGACGCCTCGTCGATGACGAACCAGGCGACCTACACGGACGCCGCGCTCCTCGCCGCCGGCGCGCACACGGTGCAGCCGTTCGCGACGGAGCAGTTCGGCGAGACGCTCTCGATCCTCCTGCGCCACGTCGCCGTCGTGGGCTCTCTCGCCTTCACGAACGACACGGCCGTCCTCTCGACGACGATTGCCGACGGCGCGACCTACACGTGGAGGAGCGACGTCCCGGACGGCCTCTGGTGCGACAGCGCGAACTGGACCTCGTCCGGCGGCATGCGCGGCTGGCCGACCGCCGGCTCGACGGCGAAGTTCCCGGCCATGACGGCGACCGCCCGCGTCGATCGCGCCGTCACGGTCGCGCAGACGCAGTTCACGGCGAACGGCGCCGTCACGCTCAAAGGCACGGTCGCCGCCGCTTCGCTCACGACCGGATTCAGCAACGACACGACGTCCTTCCCCGCCGGCAACTGGACGCTTGACGGACTCGCCCTCGTCCGCAGCCCGTCGGTCAAGGTCACGATGAACGGCAACACCGCGACGCTTGTTTTGACGAACGGCGCCTCGTATGCGAGCGCCGATGATTTCGTGCTCGCCAATTCAACCGCTTCCGCGACGATTCGGAAGGGCTCGTCCCTGTCGATAAAAACCCTCGGTGGAGCCGGCACGGCCGGTGGCGCCCTGCCGACGTTCCTCCTTGATGGCGGGACCATTACTACCACGGACGGCGTCAACCTCTCGTACGGCGGCGCCGTGAACAAGCCGGGATTGCACCTGATTCTCGCCGGTGCCTCGGCGCGCATCACGAGTGGCAACGGCTCTTTCTTCTCCACCTACACGAACGCCGTCGTGACACTGGAGCTAGATGCGGCTGGCGGGTATTCCCGAACCGACGCGCTGATCAAGGCGACCGGCGGCTCCACAATGATGGCGGCGAGCGGTTACACGCTTGTATTCGAAGCGCCCTTGTCGAGCGTGTCCAAAAAATCCCCTCGCTGCGATATCATGGTTGCCGACTGGTCGAGGAGCAGCATCAACACCTCGCTCGTCGCATTTGGTGAGCACGAGGAAAATGCCGATTGCTACTTCTTCTACACGACCGATGCCGATCCTTCGGGGACGCGATA
>Ga0265298_10008344_pt1 | contig 12458 bp, 10 predicted proteins | sample AusTroGonzalo_MG_3_FD_193486 | JGI IMG/M metagenome (GOLD analysis project Ga0265298, IMG submission 193486) | Bovine rumen microbial communities from tropical cattle in Woodstock, Queensland, Australia - Gonzalo_01 | ecosystem: Host-associated > Mammals > Digestive system > Stomach > Rumen ... | reverse complement strand
GATAAAATGGGACGCGGGAGACGATGGGTCGGCCGGCTTCAGAGCCGCTTAGAGTTGTTCAACACCGTCACACCCAACAAACACTCTAATTAACTGGTTCGTCCTTAATCGGACTATGATCAGCTGGACCGGAATGGGTTTCCTCTTTCTGATGCAGGACATCAGGGAGTTGTATCCTATCATAGGGGACATCGCCGTGTTCTTCTCGTCCAGGCTGTTCTTCGCTTTCGTTCCAGTCGCCATCATATTCCTGATCTACTGGTTCGTGGACAAGAGATCGGGGGAGATCATAGGGCTGTCATGCGGTTCGTCGATGCTGATAGCCGATATAGTCAAGTTCGGTGTGGCCCAGCCCCGCCCATGGGATCTCAATCCGGGCATAGAGAAGGTCGTCGGTTCCGAGGCCTCAGGATACTCCTTTCCGAGCTGGCACGTCGCCACCTGCGCCGGGACATACTTCCCGGCGGCCATATTGAGCAAGAGCTTCCTCATAGGTATTCCGTTGATCATCCTGACGTTCTGCATAGCGTTGTCGCGCATGGTCCTGTGCGCACACACCCCTTTGGACGTCTTCGGCGGATTCCTGTTCGCTATAGTATGCATCTTCTTCGCCTGGAGGTCCATAGACTATTCGTATCGCGATGAGCGCAGATTCCATTTAGTGAACTTGGCATACGTGATCGTATTCGGGGCCCTGATAATCATAGCCTTGGTGTTCTGGAACGGCGATCTGGAATATATCATGGGGAGGTCCGGCCTTCTGTTCGGGATGATATTGGGGAGGGAGCTGGACCACAGGTTCCTGAACCATACGGTCGAGAGGATGCCTACCAAGCAGATGGCCAAATGGGCGGTGCTCGGTACGGCAGCCATTGCCGTGATCGTCGCCGTGCCATACCTGCTCATCCCTGGTTACGGAGGTTTCATCGGGTCGTTCTTGGCGATGATATGGGGATTCTATGTGTTCCCGAAGATCATGGCCGACAAGCGGAAGCAGTGCGGATCAGAGGCCGTCGGCGGGCAATGATTCCGCATGTGCCAGGCAACTGTATCCGTCATTTATGGATGGGTATCATCCAACTCTAAGGGCTTAATATATAAGCCTTTATTTAGGGAACGCTAAAATTATTATGATTTACCAAAATATTGGACGATTAATCCAACTTAACAATCCAGGATTTTAGGTAAATGCTTAATACGAGGAGAGCTGGATGCATGCGCAATCGAGAGGTTAAGAAAATTAATCAATCGAAAGACCTATTCCATAGGTCTATCCATTGGATGGTGAATAAATGCACATTATGGAAGGATATTTGGACCCTATATGGTGTGTAGTTTGGTTCGCGGTAATGATTCCCTTCTTCGTGTTCGGAGTCATCAAGCTCCGCAAGATCCTTGCGGAGCACCCGGAGCAGAAGATGACAGTGGCCCTTTCCGGAGCCTTCATCTTCCTGATCTCCTCGCTCAAACTGCCGTCAGTCACTGGGTCAAGTTCGCACCCGACAGGAACGGGTATCGCTGTTGTATTCTACGGAGTCGGCGTCTGTGCCGTCCTCTCTACTATCGTCCTGCTTTTCCAGGCACTTCTCCTCGCTCACGGCGGCTTCACAACACTCGGAGCCAACTGTGTTTCGATGGGTATCATCGGACCCTTCTGCGGTCTGGTGATCTGGAAGCTTCTCAGGAAGGCCAACGCTGGAGTTTTCGTCAGCATGTTCGGTGCAGCCGCTATCGCTGACCTCATGACCTACGTCGTCACTGCACTCCAGATGACCCTGAACGTCATGACCGCCACCGGCGGAGACTTCATCAGCTGTTTCGCTGACTTCATGTCTGTCTACGCTGTGACCCAGGTTCCTCTGGCGATCGTTGAGGGTATCATCTTCGGTATGTTCGCTCAGTACCTGTCCACCGCAAGGCCCGACATCTTCGAGATCGCTGACTCCAACCAGATCAACCCCTTCAAAACGGAGGTCTGAATATGGCACTCTCTAAGAACGCAAAGATATACATCGCAGGATTCACGATCATCGCGGTCCTGGTCATCGCGACGCTGCTCCTGGTCCCCGGAGACTTCGGTGGATCGGACGACGCGGGCGGAAGCGAGGCCGAGGCACACGGATATGAGCCTTGGACAGACAACTGGATGGCGGATCTGGGATTCGAGCTCCCCGGCGAGACCGAATCATTCCTCTTCGCAGTCCAGGCAGCTATTGGTGCGATAATCATCGGATACTTCATCGGTGTCAACGCCGGAAGGAAAGAAGTAGCCGAGGAAAAGTCCAAGAACGAGGCCTGAAAACCAAACTGAGAGTGGGGCCGTGTCCGAGCAAATGGAAATGGATGAGCTGTCTTACAGCTCGCGTATGGTCAACTGGTCCCCTCTCGGCAAACTCTTTTTCGTCATGGCCCTTCTCATAGTGGGCCTCATCACCGACAGTATTGTCGTTCCTTTGATAACATTCACAATCGGAGTGGCCCTGATGGCCTACTCCACGAACCTCAAGGTCCCGCTCATCCTGGGTCTGGCGATCCTGGAGGCCATCTTGATCATGGTCCTTGGAAGCGGTATGATCTCCATAATGGGAGATCACAGCGCCCCTGCCATCTGGGAGGGGAAGATCTTGTGGTTCGACATATACATGACCGAGGAGAGCTTCAACAAGGCTTGGCTCATATTCTTCCGTGCAGTGGCCGGAGTGACGCTGATGTTGGCATTCGCATGTTCGACCCCCATCCCTCACCTGGCACAGGCATTCAGGAGCCTTCATTTCCCGAGCGAGATTACCGAGCTCATCGTCCTCGTGTACAGATACGCATTCCTGCTGCTGGAGAAGTTCCTCGTCATGATAGATGCGGCCCAGTGCCGTCTGGGATACAACGGTACCATGACCACCATGAGGTCATATGGCGGTGCCATGGCCGGGACGTTCATATTCTCCATGGAGCTGGCTGACAAATCCGAGGCCGCATTGGCCTGCAGGAATTACAACGGTTACTTCCCGATATTCCGCCCGCCGAAGAGCATGTCCTGGGCATGGGCAGTGGTCTCGATCGGCCTTGCGGTCCTCCTATATTTCGTCGGGGAGTATACCAAGGGTTGGATCAACATGGTGCAGTTGTTCGCTCCCTTATTCGGGTGGTAAGATGGTCGAGTTATTCAGGATGGAGGATGTAACGTTCGCCCACAACCCCAGTCTGCCGCCCGTTCTGAACGGTTTCAACCTTTCGATAGAGGAAGGGTCCCGTACCGCCATACTCGGGGCCAACGGGGCCGGGAAGACCACGCTCTTCTATACGCTTACAGGGGTGTATAAGCCCCAGCAGGGACAGGTCCTCTTCAAGGGATCTCCCGTGGAATACACGAAGGAAGGCCTTCGCAATCTGAGATCCGATGTCGCAGTGGTCCTCCAGAATCCCGACGAGCAGATATTCTGCTCGCTCGTGGAGGAGGATGTGGCCTTCGGCCCGCTGAATCTGGGGGTCGACAGGGATGAGGTGGAGGAACGTGTCACCAAGGCCCTCAGGGATGTGAGGATGTCCGAATACGCCAGGCGCCCCCTCCAGCAGCTGTCGGGCGGGCAGAGGAAGAGGGTGGCCATAGCCGGCGCCCTCGCCATGCACCCCAAGATCCTGATCATGGACGAGCCCACCGCGGGCCTGGATCCCCAGGCGTCCATGGAAGTCATGGAGATGGCGGAGAGGCTCCGCCTCAGCGGTGTGACCGTGATGATATCCACCCATGACATAGACATAGTCTACAAATGGGCCAGCATCTCCGATGTCCTCAACAGCGGCAGGATCGAGTTCTCCGGCAATTCGGAGGAGTTCTATTCCGATCCCGAGAGGGTGTACCGCTGCGGATTGCTGACGCCCACAGTGTTCAACATGAATCTGGACGTCTCGTTCATCAACGGTATCGATCCGTCGCCGTATCCGCGCAACTGCTGCGAGTTCACGGCGAAGTTCTCCGGCGCATCCAGGTCGGGCACGATCCATTGCATCCCCGCAGGGGAGGAGGACGCGCTCGCCAAATACGAGGCGGCGATAGCCGACTGCAGGGATGTGGATGTCGGGGTGTACGGTTCCAATTCCAGATACGCTCTCAGGGACAGCCGCGTCAATTTCCGTTTCGATGCCATGGATGCATGTTTCACGGATGCGGTGAGGGGAAGGGATTCCGTGCTGATCTACGACTCCGTGTTCGAACCTCTCATCAAGGAGCAGGCGGCCAGGCTGAAGGAGTTCGGTTTCGATACTTCGTTGGAGGGATGTAGATGAGCGATATCCTGTTGCAGACCGAAGATGTGACTTACGCTTACAGCAGGAAGGGCCCGAAGGTGCTGGACCACATGTCCATATCCATAGGGAAGGGCGTGAAGACCGCGATCCTCGGTTCCAACGGAGCGGGGAAATCCACGCTGTTCAGCGTCCTGAACGCCCTGTACAAGCCCGAGAGCGGGGTGGTCAGATACAAGGGGGAGCCCCTATCCTACAGGCACAAGGGCAAGATCAAGATGCGTTCCGAAGTATCCATCCTGTTCCAGAATCCCAACGACATGGTGTTCAAACCCTATGTGGAGCAGGATGTGGCCTACGGTCCGGAGAATATGAAGCTCCCCAAGGACGAGGTCGAGGCCAGGGTCAGCGAGGCCCTCTTCGCGGTGGGCATGGAGCGGTATCGCAAGTCGCCCATCATGAAGCTATCATACGGTCAGAGGAAGAGGATCACGCTTGCCGGTGTCCTGGCGATGAAGCCCAGCGTCCTGATCATGGACGAGCCCACCGCGGGTCTGGATCCCCAGATGGCGTATGAGGTCATGGAGATAGCCGAACAGCTCCATAAGACCGGGGTCACGGTCATCATGTCGTCCCACGACACCGATCTGACCTACGCCTGGGCGGATGAGATACGTGTCCTCAACTCGGCCAAGTGCGTCTATTCGGGACTGCCCGAGCCGTTCTATTCCGATTATTCCCTGGTCCAGAAATCAGGGCTCTTGACGCCATCGGTGTTCAAGATGAATGCCGCCATGGCCGACCTTGGCAAATGCTCTCTGGAACCCTATCCGAGGACCCAGACGCAGATGTCCGTGAAGATAGCCAACAAGGGCAGGGACTTCGGAACGCTCTATGTGATCAAGACGGACAAGGAGACGGATGCGGGCACAGTCATCGAGAACGAAGGGCTGAAAGGACTCCACACCGGACTCTATGGGATGTCCGCGAGGATCGCTAGGAACTCTTTCGGATTCGATGCGGATTTCCTCTACAACGGGCCGGAGAACTGTACGATGAAGTGTCTGTCGGGTACCGACTCCGTCCTCATATGCGACCCGTTGATGCTCGACAAGGCCGTCTCGTCGGCGAATTTCATCAACGACAACGGTTACGGGAAGATCGACATCAAGGTCATATGATCCGCTCCCACATCTGACGGATCCGTCGCCGGGACCGAGGGCATACGTTCGATCCATCGCATGGTCCTGATGCCCATCTCCTTGGCAATCTGACGGATCCTTATCTCCGCTTCCATGGAAGGGCCCACATTCATCCTGTCCATCCTGCTCATGTCGACCCCGCGGGGGTTGAAGGGTCCGACGAATATCTTGTCGACCCCTGTATCCGATATGAGTTCCATCAGCTCCTGTTCGCGCCCGTACAACGTCGATAGCACAGGTTCGATGAAGAAAGCGGTATCGATACCGGAATCATGCAGCTCTTTAGCGGCCTTCAGACGTTCCTCCGGGAGGGGAGCTCCAGGCTCGGTCATCCTGGAGAGCCTCGGATCGGGATTGGTGACCGTGACGGCGACGGAGACATCCATCCTCTTGAGCAGATCCAGGTCCCGGAGCACGAGGGGCGATTTAGTGATGATGAAGACGCGGCGCCCCTTGCGATGCAGGACCTCGAGGCACATCCTCGTCAATCTGAATCTTCCCTCGGCCGCCTGATAGGGATCGGTAACGGTGCCAAGGCCTATGGCCCCTTCGGTATAATCGATCTCTTTGTACAGACGATCCACTATGTTCGCCTTCACCTTCACCACCCTCCACGTGGAAAGGTCGGAATGGGTGTGTCCAGGCGCATAGCAGTAGATGCACCCGTGCTCGCACCCGGCGTATGGGTTGAGGCTGTAGGCGGTCTCCCCTATGGAGGTCGGATGGAGCGCCTTCTTGCATTGGACGATCTCGCAGGGCCCGTCCCAATCCGTGGATTCCACATCGTAGTCGAGGAGGGTCGGGAGCTTCATGTTCCCGAATCGTCCTGTTTCCATAAAGTCGCTTGCAGTTGCAAGTGAAAAGGTTGCGGGCCGGTTCCTGATCCGCCGGCCCGCGTTAATCGGTTTACTCTTCGTTCTGGTCCATCGAGGCGCTTATGCAGTCGAGGTCCTCCTTCCCGATCTTGTACGCGACGATCGAGAGCAGAGCGGTGATCACTGCCATGATCAGAAGCGTGGACATGAGTCCGGTGTTGAGGGCATCGGCCGCATATTGGACATCCTTGACGAGATTGGTGACGAGCTGTTTCACCAGGTCGGTGGTGATGTTCAGGTCGATGATGGTCGGAACGTAGTTCGAGCGGACTATCTCGCCTATGTACGCGCCGACGATGGCGTTACCCACAAGGATACCGATCATACGCACGGCCATCAGGTTCCCAGTGTGCTGTCCCATGTCCTTCTTGTCGACCAGCGTCTGAAGGGAGCATAGGATCTCCGTGACGATGCATCCGAGTCCCGCACCGAATAGGAAGAGGGACAGGGCGAAGTAGACCACGCCTGTGCTGGCCAGGAAGTGGGACGCTATCAGCGAGATGGTCACGAGGACGGTACCTACGAGGAGCCATGGTCTGATACCGGTCACGAACACCTTGCGGCTTCCTATGATGGACGGGCCGGCGGCTCCGAGGATGAGGTACATGAACATGAAGCTGGCATCGTAGATGTCGAAATCGTAGTATGTCAGGTACAGCTTGAAGAAGTACTGGATCAGTCCCAGTCCGCACAGGCTGAACATGAACATCAGTAAGATGAGCTTCTTCTCGAACGCAGATATGCCGATAGGTATGACCGGGTTGTCGCTGGTCCTCACCTGTCTGAAGAGCAGGACGAGGAGCACTATGATGGCGGCGACGAAGGCGAACGAGGGCAGGCTGATAAGGTCGAAGTCCGCGTTGACCATCTGTGTGTAGGTCGCGGCGGTCCCGAACAGGAGAGCGACGAGGATCATGCCGGGCATGTCCACCTTGGTGCCGGACCCCTCGTCCTCCGGAAGGTTCTTCAATGCGAGTATTAGGCCTACGGCCATGATGATGCTCAGGACGATGAAACCGCATCTCCAGTTGAACGTCTCGGTAAGGAAGTATCCGATAGCGGAACCGAACAGGGATCCGAATGCGAAGGACCCGGTCATGAGCTCGTGGCATTTCCCTCTCTTGGTGGGTGCATACAGCCTTCCGACCGCTGTGAAGGCGAGCGCAAGGACCATTCCGGCTCCGATACCCTGGATCAATCTGAACACTACGAGCATCTCCACGGAAACGGAAAGGATGCACAGCATGGAGGCTATGATGAATATGATAGGTGCTATCACCAGGATGCGTTTGCATCCATAGATGTCTATGAGCTTTCCGCCGACGGGGATCATGGCGACCTCGGTGATGATGTAGGCAGGGACGATCCTTGTGATGTTCTCCGATTCGGGAAGGTCCGCGACGGACCAAGCCTGGCCGAACCTCATGAACATCCATCCTGCGGCGGCCGCGAACAGGCATAGGGCTATGCCCCACATCGCTATGGCGCGGGACCTCTCTTCAGGCGTCATATCCAGCGCCTCCATATGAGCACGAACGCAGCAAAAGATCCGAGCAGTCCTGCGATGCCGATGGTCAGGTATTCGGCGGGGATCTTGAATGTGTACTCCTCGTCATACTTCATGATATTCTTGACATAGGTGAAGACATTCTCGCACTTGCTCTGCATTACCTTGTCATCTGTGATATCCCCTATCTCCACCGTTCCCCAGCCGAGGACGGTGAATACGACGTACAGGATGTCCTTCACGGCGTCCGGCAGGATACTTGAAGGCACCAGATAGATGAGGACCGATGTGTTCAGAGCGTATCCGCCCAAGGGGAAGTAGAGGGTGGTCTCCGTGCCCTTGAGGTCCAATATGGTGTACTCGTAGCCATAGTCATCGGTGTACTTGGTGGCCGCGAGGTCTGCGACGAAGAACACGTCGGGGATGGACTTTCCAGTCAGGGATTTGATCGTGTCGAACAGGTCCAGCATCCTCTCTCCCGAGGATATTATGTGGAGTATGAGCTCGGGAAGGCGGGCCTTGACCTTCTCCACTTTGGGGTCGACCATTTCGAGCACGCTCTGCCAGAGACCGTTCGCGAGATCGGAGGATACGACGGACCTGTAGACGTGCTCCTTGATCTTGGGGTTCACACTCCAGGTGTCGGAGTCGTTGATGATCTTGAGCCCTTCTATATCCATCTTCACGCCGATATCGGTGTAGATGTTGCTTTCGCTGGTGGTTTTGTCGTAGGAGAAGGTGATGCTCTCGACCTTCTCATCCTCTTCTTCCGAGACCTTGCTCTCGACTATGTCCAAGTTGAAATTCGCTTCCTCATGCTCGACGATCATCAGCTTGAACCTCACGTCGACACTGGTGAGCTCTCCGGTGTTCAGGTCGATCTTGGAGACGACCGTGAGATCCGTGTAGAGGCCGAGGAAACCCTCGAAGTCATCGGTATGCTCATTCTTCGATTCCTGGATGAGTCTGAAGAGGAATTCCCATATCCCTTCGTCATCCTTAGGATAGTATGTGCCGGCATCCGGGAGGTTGCCTTTGATGTGGCTGGAGAGATAGAGGTTCACATAACTGCCAAAGTGGTCCTCTATGGTGTACTCGGACCCTGATTTCGTGGTGTTACGCTCCAACGCGAAATCCGACTCGAAGGAGGGGACGATGGAGATCTCGTAACCGGGGAAATAATCTGTCAACGATGCTATGAGCTCATCGAGCGTCTTTCCTGTCAGTTCTTTCAGGATCGAATCGACATCCTTCATGGTGACGGCGGATTCGTTCCCGTAGCATCTGTCGGAAGAATCCGCATCGACGTTATTTGACAGGAGAGGCAGGCTTGCGAGAGCCATGACGATCGCTATCGCGACCGCCAGCGCCTTCTTGTTACCAAAATACATGAATGGACGATATAAACATCCTATATCTTGTTTCGCTATGAGCAATCATCAAAAAAGGAAAGCGAGGGACCGAAGTCCCTCAAAGGTTTCAGACTCCGAAGAATTCTCTTACACCGGGTCTGCTCAGATAGAACAGGATGAGCAGATCGATGATCAGAGGCACTATTACTCCGATGGTGATTCCGGAGAATCCGCCCGTTATGAGGCCGGCGATCTCCAGGATTATGCTGATAACGGTCACAATGAGACCGATGTACCACATGATCTTCCATCCGTTCCAGAATCCGCCTGCAATGATCAGGTAGATTATTCCTACTACGATCAACGCTACCCCGCCTGCAGATCCGAGGTTCTGCAGCTCCGGCTCAAGCTCAGAGACCGACAGCACGCCCGTGAGGAGCAGAGCTCCGCCCAGTACGAGTACCAGTCCTACGATGAACTCCAGAATGGCAAGGATAGCGATCAAGATTGGACGTCTTGCATTTGATGCCATGAGCCCAAAATCTGTTTTAATCTATAATAACGTGTCGAATTCGGAAGGATGTTCCAAACATATTATAAAGGGATTTGACCTGTTCATCCAGAACAAGACCGCAGTGGATGCGAACCGCCCTGGATCGGGCGGTTGGTATGATGCCCGCTGTCACAGAGATTATCGGTAAAAACAACTAGTCTGGAACATGTTCCAGCGACCACGTATGGGTCCTCAGAGCGTCAGGGCAAGATCCTCGAGGCGATGTGGGCCATCACCGCACTTATCGCCATCCATACATGATGAGAACGGATCCAGTCGACCCTGCCGATGGGTCCGGTGATAATCGGTGAAAGGTGTTTTCGGCCGGCCATGACGATCATGGACCGGCCTTGTTGGCAACGTGGCATTCAAGGTTGGATCTTGAATGAAGCTGTGTATTCGTCCTCGGAATCTTCCTTAGGGGTCTCCTCCGGTTTCTTTTCGGATTCGGTCTCCTCACCTTCGGGTCCCTGTTCTCCGGATCCTTCCTCGGTATCTTTGTCCTCGAGCCTTTCCTCAGTCTCCTTTTCTTCGAGCCTTTCCTCAGTCTCCTTCGTTTCGTCGGAGCCTTTCAGGGCCCGGATCTTGGGACGACCGCTCTTCTTGGTCATGGCTCTGGATCCGTCATCGCCATCCTTCTCGACAGTGGCGTTGACCAGGATGTACTGTCCCTTGCTCCTTCTGGACATTATTATGACGAGGGCCAGGATCACCAGGGCGAGCAGCACGACGATCCATATCCAGGGGTTGTCCTCCGTCACGACGGGTTCCTTCTCGAACACTATGGCGAAATCGGAGAAGTGGGTGGTGCTGAACCAGGCCTTTCCCTCGTCGTAGAACGCGCCGCTCATGGGCTCGGTCTTACCGCTGGTCACATAGACGATCTGGATCTTGTCCGCGGACTCTCCCTTCTGGAGGGTGTAGTCCGTGCTGACGATGACCTTGTCGCCGAAGTTGACCGCCTTCTCCTGCTCATCGATGATCACGCACAGCTGAAGTCCGGCGGATGCTCCGAGATTGGGGTATCTGGCGGCCGGGTCGTAGTTGTCGATGGTGAATTCCAGCGAATTCTGGACGGCCAGGGTGCTCAGGGCGGCGGATGACAGCCTCAGGGTGCCTGCGGGGGTCTGGATGGTCAGGGATGCGGTGTTGTATCTCTTGATCTCGTTGACTATGTCCACATCGATCAGCACATCATCGATCCCGGCGGGGACGGTGATGTTGACCGGTATGCCCTGCGAGGAGTACTCGTGGATGTGGTTCACGACCTCGTCTATATTCGTAACACGGGCCTTGCCGCCAAGTTCGCTGACCTCAACCTTCAGCTCCTTGCTGACGTTGATGATCGCGGAAGCGGATACGTTGCCGGCCCTGGCGGTGACCTTGACCTTTCCGGGCGATATTCCGGTGAGCACTCCGTCCATCGAGATGCTGGCCAGTTCCGGGTTGTCAACGGACCAAACGGCCATCCTCTGGGTGGAGTTCTCCGGCAGTATCTGGGCCTTCAGCTTGATGCTGGAGCCCACGCTGACCCATCCGGGCGTGAACGTCAGTTCGATGCTCTCGACTTCGATGATGTTTGTGGCCCATATGGCATACAGTACCAGGTTGGGGGCCGAGCTCCTGAGGGTCACGCTCGCTCCTGAGGGAAGCACTGCGGTGCCCTCGGGGGAGGTGGACCATCCGAGCAGATCGTATCCGGACCTGGTCGGCTTGACGGTGGACAGGTTGACGGTGATGGTCTTCTGGTTGCTCTTAATCTCCTGCATCGGCGGTGCGCCGGTACCTCCGTTGGGCATGTAGGTGATCGTGTACACGATCTGATCCGACCATACCGCATAGAGCGCGACCGTCCTGTTGTCGTAGGTGAGCGTTATCTTGGAGCCCGGCTGGTACTCGGCCGTCTGGGCTGTCATGGACGTGCTCCATCCAAGGAACAGCTGGCCCGATTTGGTGGGTGTGACCTTGGAGATGGTGAAGGTGTAGGTCGCGTTAGTGGAGTAGACCACCTGTGCCGCAGGCTGGCCTTTTCCTCCGTTCGCATCGTAGGTAAGGGTGTATCTGTAGGACCACTGGGCGTAGAGCTTCATGTCCTCGTTGACGATGATCGTCTGTCCCACCTCGTAGGTGGTCCCGGTACCGTTGGCCTTGGTGTTCCAGTTCTGGAACTCGAAGCCCTCGCGAAGATAGGTGCATTCAGGGATCCTGAACGTGTCCTGGTACTTCACGGAGACGGGGTTCATGGTCCCGGTACCTCCGTTGGGCATGAAGGTGACAAGACAGGTGTCGGCGGACCAATAGGCCTCGAAGGTCACATCTTTGGTGGTGACCCATCTCTCGAACTTGTAGGACAGGGGATAGATGGTGCCCTCGTCCGACTTCCAGCCGGCCTGGACGTATCCGGGACGGTCAAAGGTCTTGTCCTTGAGCTGGAACGGCTGATCGTATACGGCGGTGTCGGTGATGTCGGTGGTATGCGTGGACCCATTGGTGTAGGTGATGGTGTACTTGCACGCAGCCCATTCCGCGTAGAGCGTCACGGACCTCATCTCGGAGTCGAGAACTATGGTGTCCTTGGGCTGGAACGTCTTTCCGGGGATATCCGGAGAGGCCCATCCCGCGAACTCGTATCCGGTCAGCGTCGGGATCATATCGGGGATCGTGATGCCGATCTGCTTGTCGACGGACGACTTGGTGATGGTGGCTGGTGCGCCGGTACCTCCGTTGGGG
>Ga0265298_10008343_pt1 | contig 12458 bp, 9 predicted proteins | sample AusTroGonzalo_MG_3_FD_193486 | JGI IMG/M metagenome (GOLD analysis project Ga0265298, IMG submission 193486) | Bovine rumen microbial communities from tropical cattle in Woodstock, Queensland, Australia - Gonzalo_01 | ecosystem: Host-associated > Mammals > Digestive system > Stomach > Rumen ... | reverse complement strand
CTCTGGATGGTGCTTCGGGGGCCCGTGGATTGACAAGGGGCACGCGGCGAGTTCCGGAATGAAGGTGAAGCGCGCGGGGCTCGGCGGCACGGGCTTTATGATCGATCCTTTCGATCCGGAGGCGATGAAGCTCCACATCGCGCAGTACGACAAGTGGTTCGGAAAGGGCGGCAAGGCGGTGCGTCCGCGTGCGTTCTACCACGACAGCTACGAATACTACGGCGCGGAGCCGAAGAACGGAGGCGACGTCGATGATTCGCAGCTTGCGTGCTTCAAGGTGTGGACGGACTGGTGCCGCGAGAACGGATGCATGACGCGCAACGAAGCGCACGGCGCGCCTTCGAACTGGCTCGACTTCTACGCCCTTGCGGACGTTCCCGAGACGGAGATGTTCGGCAAGGGCGACCGCGACATACTCGTCTCGAAGTTTGCCTCGTCCGCCGCCCACGTGAAGGGGACGAAGCTTGTCTCCGCAGAAAGCTGCACATGGATTGACGAGCATTTCCACGAGCGACCGGCGGAGATAAAGGCGTTCCTCGACCGGCTTTTCCTCTCCGGAGTGAACCACGTCTTCTATCACGGATGCTGCTATTCGCCCGTCGAAGCCGTGTGGCCGGGCTGGTGCTTCTATGCAAGCCTGGAGATGAATCCGCGCAATCCCATCTGGCGCGAGATGGGGGCGCTTAACGCATACGTCACGCGGTGCCAGTCTCTCTTCCAGACATGGACGCCGGACAACGACCTTGCGATTCTCTGGGACCCTGCGCCATATCGCGCGAAGCATCCGGGCAAGGTGATGAACATGTCGATCCACAACCGCGCAGAGTGGTTCTACGGAGAGAAGATCGGCAAGGTCGCAAAGGAGCTCTACGAGGCAGGCTATGCGTTCGACTACGTTTCGCCGCGCATGGTGAAGGACGGACTTGCGAAGAAGTACGCCGCGGTGGTCGATCCGGAGGCGCCGAGGCGCGGAGAAGAGTTGTTCAAGGGCGTGAGGCGGATGCCGTTTGACGCGAAGTCGGGGCTGTTGGCGACGCGTTGGAAGAAGGGCGTCGAGACGGCGTATTTCGTCGTCAACACGGGAACGGTTGCTCGCGTCGTTGCGGCAGGCGGCAGGCCGTATGGCCTTATGAATCCGCTTACGGGCGGAATCGAGACGGCGCGGCGCGAGGCGGTTGAGATTGCGCCTGCCCATTCACTTTTCTTCGTTGGCGACGGTTTCGAGATTTCAAATGCAAAAACTGGGACAACGGGCATCTTGCCCGTTGCGTCTGCGATTCCCGGTCCGTGGAATGTTGAGCCCGTTTGCGGCGGCCCGGCGATGCCCGAGCCGCGCACGCTCGATGCGCTTGTCGGATGGGAGACATTCGCCGAATTTTTCTCGGGAACGATGCTGTACAAGACGACGTTCGATTCGGTAGAAATCAATATGGACGAGAGACGTGAGACGCGAGACGGGCGAGTTGTGCTTTCCCTCGGCGAAGTACGGGAAATCGCTCGCGTGCGGCTTAACGGACGCGACCTCGGCGTGAAGTTCATGCCGCCCTACGACTTTTCGGTTCCTGCAGGCGTTCTGAGGGAGAAGGGCAATGTGCTTGAAGTAGAGGTGACGAACCTCGGCGCAAACCGCCTGCGGTGGAACGACATCAACAAGGTCGACTGGAAGTACTTCAGCGACATCAACATGGTCGGCCTGGACTACAAGAAGCTCGACGCTTCGAAGTGGAAGCCGCTTAGGTCCGGACTCATCGGGCCCGTCGGGCTTTGCGTCCGGAAATGACCTGTGCCTTTCGCCATGCGTCGGGCGTGGAGCCGAAGGCCGACGAGAACGCGCGGGAGAAGTACTGCGGGTTGAGAAAGCCCGAGTCCGTTGCGATTCTCGCGGCGGTGTGGTCCGTCTCCCTCAGAAGCCTGCACGCGAGCGCAAGGCGCTGGCGCAGGATTTCCTGGTGCACGCTTGTCCCGAGCTCTGCGCGGAAGGCGTTGTTAACGGCCGTGTGCGAATAGCCGAGCCGCGCGAAGACGTCTGTCGCCGTCACTCCCTTCGCCACGTTCCTTGCGATGTACACCATTGCGTCCGAAAGCCAGGGCGTGCGGAAAGGATAGATCTCGGTCGAGGCGCGTTCGACGACGCGCCGCGGCGGATGCAGGACGACCCGCGGCGACGAACCCTTCCGGAGGCGCATTCGCTCCGCCAGCATCTCTCCGGCCTTTCGCCCCAGCGAGAAGGGGTCCGTCTCGATGCTCGACAGCGGCGGCCTCGTGAATGTCGCGAGAAGGACGTCGTTGTCCACGCCAAGCACCGCCGCCTCGTCCGGAACCGACACGCCCGCCGCCTCGCAGACGCGCATTAGCTGAAACGCGCGCATGTCGTTGCAGCAGAAGACGGCGACCGGCTTCGGAAGCGACGCGATCCATTCCCCGAGCGCACGCGCGTCCGGCACGTACTCGGCGCGCTCGTTGCGGAAGAAGGTGTCGTCGAGCCGCGCGGACTCCTCGCCGGCGTACGAGTAGCACGGCCGGCCGGACTTTCGCACCGCCGCCGCGAACGCCTCGCCGCGCGCGGCGGAGAAGCGCGGGCCCGCAAAGCCGCAGAACGCGCACTGCTCGAACCGATGCTCTGCGAAATACGAGGCTGCCATTCGCGCGATTGCCTCGTCGTCGAGCCGTATCGTGTCGAAGGGCGAGCGGTCGACGCGTCCGTACGTGTCAACGACGGGCTTGCCGGATTTTTCAAGCGCGGACGCGGTACGGTCGTCCATGACGCGGACGACAAGTCCGTCGTACTGCGCAATCAGGCGGCTGTCGACGCGGTCGTTCGGGTCGATGAGGTCGAAGCGCCAATCAGGATGCTCCAGGGCGAAGTCGGCCATCCCGGCGAGCAGTGCGCGTCCGTGCTCGCGGGATTTCTCGATCTGTAGTCCGATGCGAATTGCCATGTTGCAATAATCATAACATAAAGTTTCCATTATGACAATAGACACGTAGTCGATTATAGTGTAGAATAGCGGCAACCATGAAAGAAGTGTTTGCATATGTAATCGGACTCGGCGCGGCGGTGATGATGCCCGTCATCTTCACCGTGCTCGGGACGCTCATCGGCATCAAGTTCTCGAAGGCGCTGAAGTCCGGACTTCTCGTCGGCGTCGGCTTCGTCGGTCTCGGCGTGGTGACGGCGCTTCTCACGACGAACCTCGGTCCGGCGCTGAAGGGCATGACGGACCTCTACAACCTGAACCTTCCGTTCTTCGACCTCGGCTGGCCGGCTGCCGCGGCGGTCGCGTATTCCTGCGCGGTCGGCGCGTTCATCATCCCCGTCTGCCTCGGCGTCAACGTCCTCATGCTCGTCACCGGCACGACGCGCACCGTGAACATCGACCTCTGGAACTACTGGCATTTCGCCTTTCTCGGCGCGATGGTGTTCTTTGCGACCGGCTCGCTCGCCTGGGCGTTCTACGCGGCGATCGTCCTCTACGTCATCACGCTTTGCATGGCCGACTTCACGGCGAAGGGGTTCCAGTCCTATTACAAGGACATGGACGGAATCTCGATCCCGCAGCCGTTCTGCCAGAGCTTCACGCCGTTTGCCGTCGCGATCTGCTGGCTCCTCGACCGCATCCCCGGCATCTCGAAGCTCGACATCGACGCGGAGGGGATGAAGAAGAAGTTCGGGCTTCTCGGAGAGCCGCTGTTTCTCGGACTCGTCATCGGCTGCGGAATCGGCGCGCTACGGTGCGATTCGTGGAAGGCCGTCGTCGACTCGGTTCCGTCGATACTGAAGCTTGGCGTCACCGTCGGCGCGGTGATGGAGCTCATTCCGCGCATCACGGCGCTCTTCATCGAAGGACTCAAGCCCATCTGCCAGGCCGTTCAGGAAAAACTCTCAAGAAAGCTAAACTCAAACAATCCAAACAATCAAACAATCCCAGGTCCTGATCAATCAAACAATCCAAACAATCAAACAATCAAACAATTCCACATAGGAATGAGCCCCGCGCTCGTCATCGGACACCCCACGACTCTCGTGGTGTCGATCCTGCTTATCCCCGTCATACTGTTTCTCTCGGTCTTCCTCCCCGGCAACAAGTTCCTGCCGCTTGCCTCGCTCGCGGGGATGTTCTATCTCTTCCCGTGCGTGCTGCCGATCACGAAGGGGAATGTTCCGAAGACTTTCGTCGTCGGACTTGTCGCGCTCATCGCGGGGCTGTTTTTCGTCACCAACCTGACGCCCGCCTTTACGAAGGCGATCGAGGCCGCGAACTGCGACGGTATCGCGGTGCCGGAGGGCTTTGAGGGCGGCGCGGCGCTGGATTTCGCGTCGGCGCTCTGGTGCTGGTCGATCTACCACCTCACGGTCACGCTCAAGTGGGTTGGCGCCGCTGCGGCTGGTCTCCTCGCGCTTGGAATGTGCGCAGTAAACTTCATCAGGATAAGGAGGATGAAGTGACGGCGCCTGCGTTGCTGGCGGCGCTGCTGGCGGCGGGTTCGGCCTGCGCACTGGCCGGCGGCGTCCCGAAGGACGAGTACCTCGACCTGATGGAGGCCGCGGTGTCGGCATATTCGGACGCGCACATCGAGCGCTACATTTCCGAGGTCGAGCGCGAGGGGGTCCAGGAGCACGGCTTCCCGCGGCTGGTTGCGAACCTCGGCGTTCTGGTCGCGAACGGTCGCATCCTCGGGCGGCGCAAGACGTTCCGCCGCATGATGGACCTTGCCTGCCGCGAGGCCGCGAAAAAGGCGATGAAGCTCGAGGGCAACGAGTTCTCCGTCAAGGAGCTGGTGGAGGCACTTCTGGCCGTCGAGAAGTCGGGCTTGTTTGGAAAGTCCGTCACCGACGGCTGGCGCGACGACCTGAAGAGGATCGACGCGGAGCGCTGCTACAGCTGCAAGCCGAAGCCGTGCGACAAGAAGGCCCACAACTGGTGCGTGTTCGGCTGCGCGAGCGAGCAGGCGCGGATTGCGGCGGGGCTTGGCGGCGACGCGGCGTTCGTCGAAAGATACGTTGCCGACCAGTTGCGGTTCTTCGACGCGAACGGGATGTACAAGGACCCCGGACAGCCGGCGGTCTACGACTTCGTGACGCGACTCCAGTTCATGCTGGTCCTCCACTACGGCTACGACGGTCCGTCGCGCGCGAAGCTTGAGGAACTTCTCGACCGCGCTGCGGAGCCGACGCTCGCGATGCTCTCCGCCGCCGGGGAGATTCCGTATGGCGGACGCAGCAACCAGTTTCTCCACAACCACACGTTCTACGCCGCCGTGTGCGAATGGTACGCGGCACGGTACCGTCGGCGCGGCGACGAGGCGACGTCCGCGCGGTTTCGCCGCGCCGCGCGCGCGTCGGTCGATGCGATCAAGTCGTGGCTCTCCGTCCGCCCTGTCCGCCACGTGAAGAACCTCTATCCGCGCGCCGAGGGCAAGCGCGGTACCGGAACCGGCTGCGAGAGCTACGCCTACTTCGACAAGTACATGGTGACGATGGGATCGTGGGCGGCGGCCGCACGTCTTTTCGCCGACGAGGAGGTTCCGGACGTTCCCGTGCCGGAGAAGGACCTGAAGCCGCTCGCGTTTGCGACGACGCGCGACTTCCACCTGGTCTTCCTCCGTGCGGGCGACTATTCGGCGCAGTTCGACTACGACGCCGACACGCACTACGACTGCGACGGCCTCGGACGCGTCCAGCGCGCGGGCGCACCTTCGACGATCTGCCTCTCGACGCCGTGCGCCGCGAAGCCGAACTACAGCACCGAGGCGCCGAACGCGTGCGCGCTTGCCATTGCGCCGGTCGGCGGCGGTCCACTCGTTCCCGCGGGATGTGGCCACGACGGCGAAGCGGCGTGGGCGGACTGGAAAGCTGGCGCATGCGACTGGACGTGTCGGCTGACGAAGGACGGGCTCGAGTCCGTCCTGTCCGGGGCGGGCGGCGTGGCGCTGCAGCTGCCGGCCTTCGCGTCTGACGGCGAGCGGGAGACGGAAATCGTCAACGGCGGCAAGACCCTTTCGGTCCGCTACCATGGATGGACCTGCACCTACTCGACGGACGGCGAGATTGTCGACACGGGGCGCATTTGCTACAACCGCAACGGCAAGTACCGCGTCTTCGAGGCACGCGGCGAGGAGTCGCTCAGGGCGACGGTCGCCATCATGAAGGAGAGATGACATGCACAGACTAACGCTCTTTTCCCTCATGGCGGCGCTCATTGCCTGTGGAACGCTCTGCGCCGAGCCCGAGCTCGCACCGCTCGGTCCGCATCCGCGGCTTTTCGCGGACGCCGGCGCGTTTGAAGCCGTCAAGAGGCGGCTCGAGACATCCAAGCCGTCCCAGAAGGCCTTCGCCGAAATCCGGCGGAAGGCGGACGCGGCGATCGGCAAGCCGGTCCTCGAGCGCAAGCAGGAGGGACGCCGGCTCCTTAGCGTCTCTCGCGAGGCGCTCGCCCGTATCGGCAACCTGGCGCTATGCTGGCGGATGACGGGAAACCGCAAGTACGCCGAGCGCGCGATTGCGGAGGCGAAGGCGGTCGCGGCGTTCACGGACTGGAATCCGTCGCACTTCCTCGACGTCGCCGAGATGACACTCGCGGTCGCGCTTGCGCGCGACTGGCTGGACGACGTCCTCGAAGATCCAGACAAGCGACTGCTTGCGGAGGCGATTCTCATGAAGGGCCTGACGAAGGGCGACGGCAAGACGCTCCACGTCGGCTGGTGGACGACCGGGCACAACAACTGGAACCAGGTCTGCCACGGCGGGCTCTCCGCCGGTGCGGCGGCTGTACGTGAGGATTTCCCCGACGTCGCCGAGGCGGTGCTTCGCCGCGCGCGCAAGAACCTCCCCTTCGCCCTCAAGGCGTACGCCGGCGGGAACTTCCCCGAGGGCGCAGACTACTGGACATATGCGTCGGGGTACACGGCCGTTGCGCTCGACACGCTTGCGCGCCAGTTTGCGGACGGCGCGCCGGAGCTGTTTGCGACGGAGGGGCTTTCCGAGCAGGGCGCGTATATGGACCTCATGACGGGTCCGACTGGCCTTCTCTTCAACTATTCGGATCCATTTGCGAGACCTGACGCACGAAGGTCGCCGAGCATGCCGAACTGCTACTTCGGGCTGAAGTTCGGCCATCCCGGCGCGTTCGCCAGGGAAGTCGCATTTCTGGACAAGTCCTGCACCTTCGGCCGCTTCGCCGCGTTCGCGTTCGTCTGGTCCGACGACGCCGAGGCTGCGTCCGCGCCGGTGCTCTGCCGTTCGCTCGGCGGGCCCAACCCGGTCGCGATCCTTCGCAGCGGACTCGGTCCTGACGACTGGTACGTCGGCGTGAAGGGCGGAAGCCCCTCGGCGAGCCACGGGCACATGGATGCCGGGTCGTTCGTCCTGGACGCAGGCGGAGTGCGCTGGGCGTACGACCTCGGCTGCGAGCCCTACAACCGCATCGAGCAGATGAAGACAGTAGACCTCTGGAACGGCTCGCAGGATTCGTCCCGCTGGTCGCTCTTCCGTCTCGGCGTCGATGGACACGGCACGCTCGTGATCGACGGGGCGCGCCAGAAGGTCAGCGGCCGTGCGACGATATCGCCGGTTGCGCCCGTGCCGCCGTGCGAGGCGGTCGTTGATCTTTCCCCGCTCTACCCCGCCGCGGCAAGTGTGACGCGCACCTTCTCGCTTGGGAATGGCGGGCTGGTTGTCCGAGACAGGCTTTTCGGACTGAAGCCCGGCGCGGTCGTTGCGTGGAACATGAACACCCTTGCGAAGGCGACGGCGCTCGGGAACGTGCTCGAGCTCGAGGCGAAGGGAACGGACGGCGCGACGAAGAAGATGACGCTTACCGCCGCGCCGGCCGACATCAAGTGGACGGTCTCGTCGATCGCCGCGCCGCGCATGCCGGCCGACTCGCCGAACCCGGGGATGAGCCGCGTCGCGTTTTCCGTTGTTGCCGGTGAAAGCGGCGATGTCGAGATGTCCGTCTCGTTTGCCAGGGGCGTGAAATGACGGAAGTCGAACAACTGCAAGGAGGAGAGCGATGATTGCGGCGGCGATACTGGTTGCGGCGATATGCAACGCCGAGGTGTGTCCCGAGAGGCAGAACGACTTCTGCTGGGAGAACGACAAGTTCGGAATGCGGGCGTATGGCCCCGGCGAACACCACAAGTGGTCGGGGTGGGACGTCTTTAACAAGGCGGCGAACGCCGGGGCGACATGCAGCCACGTGCTGCACAACCACGACAAGTGCGGCAACTGGCACGAGACGCCATACAAGGGCGTTCTCGACAACTATACGATGGGGGCGTCGCGCGGCGTAGGCGGAATCGCCATGTTCGCCGACGGCGAGTGGAAGACGTTCCCGGACTGGGAGAGCTGCCGCGTCATCACGAACTGCGACGAACGCTGCGAGTTCGAGCTTGTCTATCCCGCGTTCTCTGCCGTCGGGAAGATGACCTGCCATGTCACTCTCAGGCGCGGCGAGCGTTTTTTCCGCAACGACGTAAGCTTTGAGTATCCGAAGCGCTTCCGCAAGGACTTCCGCGTTGGCCCCGGCATCGACCTCGACCCTAGCCGCGACCACAAGGGCGTGCTTGTGGAGGAGAAGGGTGTCGTCTCGCTCTTCGAAGACCCTAAGGGCGGCAACGGCTCGACGATGGAGGCGATCTTCGTTGCAGACCCGGATGACGTAGAGTCGATGACCGACCGGATGAACTGCAGGGTTCTCGCGTTCAAGAAGCCCGGCTTCACCTATTGGGCAGGGGCGACTTGGTCAAATGCAGGCGAGATCACGACGTCCGAGGCGTGGATAAAGGCTGTCAGGGATTTCCGAGCGGCGGTTTGCGAAGATTTCAAAACACAAGAGAAAGGCAAAGACAAATGAACATGATTGCGATAATGCTGGCGGCGGTTAACTTCACCGTGCAGACTGCGGTCCATCCCGACGACTTCAAGACCTATGACACGGCGAAGATTCGCGACCGCTTCGTGATGGAGAAGGTGATGGCGGCGGACGAGATCAACCTCACATACACGATGTACGACCGCCTCGTCTACGGCGGCGCGATGCCGGTTGCGAAGGAGCTGACGCTTGACACCTTCGAGGAGCTCAAGGCCGAGCACTTCCTAGACCGTCGCGAGCTTGGCGTAATCAACGTGGGCGGTCCTGGAACGGTGACTGTAGACGGCGTGAAGTACGACCTCGAGTTCAAGGAGGCGCTCTACGTGGGCTGCGGCAAGAAGGAAGTCAAGTTCGCGTCGAAGGACGCGAAGAACCCCGCGAAGTTCTACCTCAACTCCGCGCCCGCCTATAAGGAGTTCGTCACGCAGCGCATCACGAGCGATCAGAACTGCAAGAAGCCGGGCTACACGATCGGCAACTACATCAAGGCCGGCAAGATGGAGGAGTCCAACGACCGCGTCATCAACCAGCTGATCGTCAACCCGGTCCTGACGAAGACTCCCGGCGGCGGCGTGAACCAGCTGCAGATGGGCCTCACCGAGCTTGAGCCGGGGAGCGTCTGGAACACGATGCCGCAGCACACGCACAACCGCCGCATGGAGGCCTACTTCTATTTCAACGTTCCCGAAGGCCAGGCGATCTGCCACCAGATGGGGCGCCCGCAGGAACAGCGGCTCGTGTGGCTCCACAACGAGCAGGCGATCACCGCGCCCGAATGGAGCGTCCATTCCGCCGCGGGCACCTCTAACTACATGTTCATCTGGGGCATGGGCGGCGAGAACCTCAACTACGGGGACATGGACAAGGTGCCTCTCAACGCGATGCGCTGAGAGATTGTTTGGATTGTTTGATTGTTTGATTGTTTGATTTAAAAGGAGAGATGGCGTGGAAAGAATGGATCCTGTAGAGTTCAAGCAATGGCTTGAGGCCCGGACGCGAGCCTTTGCCGTTGCGTCGTTGAAGTTCCTTGACGCGCTTCCGAAGAAGAATTCAACAAAGATAGTTGCATTTCAGCTCGGCAAGTCGGCCACTTCGATAGGTGCGAACTACAGGGAGGCCAATCGGGCTGAGTCACGAGTGGATTTCGGGCACAAGTTGCAGATTGCAATGAAAGAAGCTTCCGAAAGCGTCTATTGGCTCGAAGTGCTTTCCGGACTGTATCCAATGCATGAGACGATCAAAACACTGGAGCGAGAAGCGATTGAGCTGCGTAACTTGCTTCAGAGCATTTCCAGCTCGACCCGCCGCAAATCACGCGTGCACTAAGCCAATCCAAGCAATCAAACAATCAAGCAATCAAACAATCCCCACGAGCTATTTAATCAAACAATCAAACAATCCAAACAATCAGATAATCCCCACGAGCTATTTAATCAAACAATCAAACAATCCAAACAATCAAACAATTCCCTATGATAACCTACAATCTCTCTGGAAAAACCGCCTTGGTCACGGGTTCCAACCGCGGCATCGGCAAGGCGATGGCCGACGCCCTCGAGGCGGCCGGCGCTAAGGTTGTGCGCACCTGCTCTAAGGACTGCGACCTCTCGGACCGCAAGGCCGTCTATGCGTTCATCGAGCGCATCAAGAAGGAGCACCAGATCGATATCCTCGTCAACAACGCTGGGATGATCCTCAGGAAGCCCGCAGCCGAGCATCCCGACGAGTGGTGGGACAAGGTGATGTCCGTCAACATCGACTCGCAGTTCATCCTTGCCCGCGAGTTCGGCAAGGACATGGTCGCGCGCGGCTACGGGAAGATCGTCTTCACCGCTTCGCTCCTCACGTTCCAGGGCGGGATCACCGTCCCGGGCTACGCGGCGTCGAAGGGCGCGGTCGGACAGCTCGCGAAGGCGCTTGCGAACGAGTGGGCGTCGAAGGGCGTCAACGTGAACGCGATTGCTCCCGGCTACATCGCGACGGACAACACCGCGGCGCTCCGGGCCGATCCCGAGCGTTCGCGCCAGATTCTCGAGCGCATCCCCGCGGGGCGCTGGGGAGAGGCGTCGGACATCGCGGGCGCGTGCGTGTTCCTCTGCTCGCCCGCATCAGACTACATTAACGGAATCGTCCTGCCTGTCGACGGCGGATGGCTCGCAAGATAAGGTAAAAAGCCATGATACTCTCAACACTGCTCGTTGCGGCCGTGCTGGCCAGTCCGCAGGAAGCCAAGCTCAATGCGATGCTGCCCGAAGTGTTCGCGAAGTGCGCGGCGCACTACCGCGCGCTCGATGCGGCGGCGACGCCGCTCATGAACTCCGGCGATCCCAAGCGGGTAGACAAGCCGCACGGCGAGCGGCTCGTCCCGCACGGATGGAAGGCCGCCGAGGGCAAGCTCGACATGCGATCCATCTACTGGTGGACGTCCGGACACTTCCCCGGCTCGCTCTGGTACCTCTACGAGGCGACGGGCGATAAGTTCTTCAAGGACCGCGCAACGGTCTGGACGGAGACGGTCGCGCCGAACTCGAAGGTTTCGGACAACCACGACGTCGGCTTCATCATGTACTGCTCGTTCGGCAACGCCCGTCGGCTTCTCAAGACCGACAAGTACGACGCCCTGCTTCTCGAGACGGCCGATTCACTCTCGAAGCGCTTCCACGAGAAGCTGGGGCTCATCAGGAGCTGGGGCGAGATCGGCGAGAAGAAGAACTTCCTCGTGATCCCGGACAACATGATGAACCTGGAGCTTCTCGAGTGGGCGGCGAAGGCGAAAGGCGGCGAGAGCCGCTTCGACAAGATCGCGCGTTCGCATGCGGCGAAGACGATGGCGCACCACTTCCGTGCGGACGGCGGCACGTACCATGTGCTGGACTACGACCAGGAGACGCTGCGCGTGAAGGGCATCATGCGCGGACAGGGCGCGAGCTGCGAGACGGCGTGGGCGCGCGGACAGGCGTGGGCGGTATACGGCTACACGATGATGTACCGCGAGACGAAGGATCCGTCCTACCTTGTCTTCGCGCAGAAGGTGTCGGACTTCGCGATCAACCATCCGAACATGCCCGAGGACGGCGTCCCCTACTGGGACTTCGGCGCGCCTGGCGAGGAGCGCGACAGTTCCGCCGCGGCGGTGATGGCGTCCGGGCTTCTCGAGCTGTCCGGCTTCGTCGGCGGCGAGAAGGGCGCGAAGTACCGTGCATTCGCCGTGAAGCAGCTCCTGTCGCTCTCGTCGGACGCCTACTTCGCGAAGCCGGGCGAGAACGGGAACTGGATTCTCAAGCACGGCGTCGGACACAAGCCGGCCGGGAGCGAGATCGACACCCCGCTCGACTACGGCGACTACTACTACCTTGAGGCGCTCCTGCGCTTCAAGGCGTCCGACTGAAGTCTGCCCCCTTGTGTCTTCTCCAGCGCTTTTACAGCGGCGGCCGATTTTGGTATAATATCCGAAGTTTTCATCTTAAAAGAAACAGGAGTGAACAAAATGGGCGAAGTAATCGGAGCCGGAGAGCTGCACAAGGGCGTCAAGCTTCTCATCGACGGGGAGCCGTGGGAAATCACGGAGTTCTCCTTCTCCAAGCC
>Ga0265298_10008342_pt1 | contig 12458 bp, 13 predicted proteins | sample AusTroGonzalo_MG_3_FD_193486 | JGI IMG/M metagenome (GOLD analysis project Ga0265298, IMG submission 193486) | Bovine rumen microbial communities from tropical cattle in Woodstock, Queensland, Australia - Gonzalo_01 | ecosystem: Host-associated > Mammals > Digestive system > Stomach > Rumen ... | reverse complement strand
CCATGTATCCACCGCCACTCTGGTCGCGCCGGTTCTGCACCAAAACATCTGCCGCAACATCCACGGTGCGGCGCTTCGAGAAGTCTAGCGTCCCGTCAGCGCGCCGCACCACGGCAAACGCGGCGGCAACGCGCGCAGAGACCGGACGATACGAGTTCCGCGCGCCGCCGGTCATGTGGTCGGTCGCGTCGTTGAACGTGTGCGTGAAGGCGGCAACGCCATTCGTGGGCACGGCGGTGACGACAACCGCGATGCCCTGCATGTCCTTCGGCCAACGCGCGAGGAACTCGCGGCGCGCGATGCGCGGATCCGTGTCCATGTACACCTTGATGCCGGCGGCATGGGCCTTTTCGTTGACCGCCTTGGCGGCGGCCATCGTCTCAGAGTCGCCAAGTTCAGGGTTGCAGCGCAACGTGAGCGTTACGCAGTTGTAGGTGCTTTTGACCACGCTCTCGTCGATCATCCGGTTGACGGCTTTCAGACCATCCGGAAAGTCGCGCGTGCCAAAACCCCAGAACACATTCTCCGGCACCACGTCCACCGGCAGGCGGCGAACCGTCTTGCCGTCGTTCTCCCGCCAGAACCTGGCGAGCGGATCGGAAGCCGACGCGCCCTCCGCCGCCATGCATAGCGCTGTGATGGCACACAGCATGACTAGATTCATGCGCGCACGCGCTCGACTCTGAATAGGCAGATTTCCCATAAACTTACCTTGCTTTGCTTGTTCCGTGCATATTCTATTACATCTTGCCGCGCCCAGTCCATTCAAATATGATACAATCAAAGCATCAGATTCTTGAATCGCTTCTCGGACAGCACCATGGCGAACATACCTACGACATCGACGACGCTCCTGCGCGACCTTGCGCAGGATTCCCAGCACGCCCGCTGGGGCGAGTTCGTCGCCCGCTACCGCCCGATGATGGAGGCGTTCATGCGCGAACACTTCCCGTCCGTGGAGGCGGACGACATCATCCAAGAGACTCTTATCGCGCTTTGCAGGATATTGCCGTCCTATCGATATGCGCCTGATGAGAAAGGCCATTTCCACAACTATCTTACGGGCATTCTCCGCAACAAGGCGATGGCGGCATTGCGAAAGCGATGCCAACAAGCAGACCTCATGAATGAACTGCGGCATGTCGAGGACGGCACGACTGAGGAACATTCCTACCATGAAGCCATATTTGAAATTGCTCTGCGGCAATTCCTGGCCGATGGATCTGTGGCCGACCGCACAAAGCGCATATTCGAACGTGTGGCAATAAACGGCGAATCGCCGGAATCCGTTGCGGCGTCGTTCAAGATGAAGCGCCATGCCGTCGATCAGGCTAAAAGTCGCGCCATGAATCGTCTCCGTGCACTCGTGAAGGAACTGGAGGCACTATCAGATGGATGACCGGTCTGGCATTGCTGGTGCGCGTTGCACTCCGTCTTCAGATTCCATTGCGGCAATGTGCGCCGCGCATGGGCCGGTTAGTTCCACTGGTCAATTCTCAGCGGGCACGATCTTCGGCGACTGGCGGATTACAGCGTTCATCGGGCGCGGCGGCAACGGCGAGGTATATTGCGCAGAACATGTCATGCTCGGCATTCCTGCCGCACTGAAGGTTCTGGTGCGTGATGACGAGCGCGCCAAAGTTCGTTTTCGGCGCGAAGCCAAATTGCTCGCCATGCTGAAATCACCAGCCTTTCCGCGCTTCTTCGCATACGGCGAGGCAAACGATGTTGCGTATCTGGTGATGGAACTGCTGGAACCTGGGGAGCTGCCGAAGGGCGACCGCGCAGTTGCGGCGTTCATGCTGAAAGTCTGCGACGCCGTCGGCGAACTTCATTCTCTCGGCTATATCCATCGCGACATCAAGCCCGGCAACATCCTCTGGCGGTCATCCGCAGAACCTGTCCTTGCCGATTTGGGACTCGTAAAGTCGCTTGATCCCTCTGACTCTCAAATTTTCAAGCCCTCAAACGCTCCCGCCACCCTTGGCGGCGTCGGCACGCCCGGTTACGGAGCGCCGGAGCAGATGGAGCGCGGTGAGGCTACGGAGGCGTCCGACATCCATGCGCTCGGCGTCCTTGCCGACCATTGCTTCAACGGCAATCCGCCGCGCGCGTGGAAGCGCATCATCGAACGCGCAACATCTTCTATCCCAGCACATCGCTATCAGTCGGTATCCGCCATCGCTGACGCGATCCGATGGCGGAACCTTCGCCGTACAATCGTTTCCCTTGCGGCCGTCGTGATTGCCATAGGCGGTCTTGCCGCAAGCATGTTCGTCTGGTGGGAACGTGGCGGCAATGAGGCATGGAGGTGGAATTCGCTCTGTAAACGTGGGGTGATCGAGAGTGTCACTACGCTCTATGAGCCGTTGGACAAGCGGCATCCCAAATATCCGGGGCATATCGTCCGCCAGGTCACGAACTCGACGGAGGGCGTGATACTGCATCTTTCCAGAAAGACAGTCTCGTTTGCAAGGCCGATTCAACTTAAGCCGGGCGAATACCGCATAATCGGACCAGGACGGATGGATGCCGACATTTCCGGATCGTCAAACGTAGTCGTGCGCCTAAAGAACTGCGTATTCAACAACATGACGCGACTTCAGTATCCCCAAAACGGCATTCGGTATGAACTTGAAGGCGGCGCATACCTCAATTTCGCGAATCAGAAAAATGCATATAAAGGCCATAAGTTCATACATTCAGACAGTGATGCGCCCAATGAAGTTCGTTTTCGCGGGCCGTTGTCGGTAAAAGAATTGAATGAGGAACGGAATCGCGAATTTGAAAAGATTCTTCTTGAGTCAAGAAAGTGATCTCGCCGCGTGACATTTCGCCGTGTGGCGACAGTATGGAATAGAGGATCTGGCTGTCCTTTCCATGGAAGAAGATGCTTGGCCAGGATTTGCCACCGCAAAAAAATTGCAGATTCCCGCCCACAACGGGGCGGAAATCTACTATAATATGCGGCGGACAACTCAAGGCTTTGCGTTCGACGCATCGTTTTGGCACAGGTGGAATGTAGGAGTTCAACCAGTAAGAGCCAAGACGGAGTGGAGAATGCGCCCGTTGGGCGCATCTTCTTTCCGTGGTTCTTACTGGGCATCCTACAGCCTCACCTGAACTGCGGCAGGGGATTGCGCCCTCTTTCTTTTGCCGCGATCGAAACAAGGGCCAAAGAAAGGAAATAGTCACATGAAAAAACTATCAATGGCTGTCGCGCTTGTTGCGATGGCAATTTCGGGTTGTGTTAGCGTGGAAGGCACGCGGACGCAACTAAACTCAAAAGATGCTGCCGAGGTCAAGAAGGCAGAGGAGACAATATACGCGATTGCCACCACGGGGAAAGACCCTGTTGGGATTGCCAAATTCACTTCCAAAGAACAAGCCGAGTATGTAAAGCTCACGTCTAGCAACGAACTGCTGGAGCGCATTGTTGACAATGCACGCGACGCTGAGGTGATCGCTGTTGCAGTGGACCGTATCGATTTTTCGAAAAAGGGCGTGGCCTATGCATTTGCAAGGCAGCGGTTCGGGCGGCTGATGAGGATTGGCGGCCAGCGCCAGTATGAGATGAAGAAAATGATTGTCTCGAAGATGACCCAGGAAGAATTGCTCGCGCTTCTGGACGGCAAGGCGGCTGGCGGCGATGGGGGCGTCCGAAACGTGAATGCTGGCTCAAGGGGTGGAATCCGCATGCCGGATCAACCGCTGAGTTTTGAAGAACAGGACTTGGTGGCAGACCGGCTCAGCGAGATAACAGATTCGCCTGACGTGCTTGTTCGCATGTTTGAAAGGAGCCTGAAACAAGGCAGACATGCGAACCGCCTGTTGACGATGCTTGACAAAGTGACCGACGAGAAGACGATTGAAAAACTTCTCTCTCGCCAGGCTGACCCCTGGCCTCGTATCGAGAAACCCGACGACCGGATTCTTCTCTTGAAGAAACTGTCGCAGGAAAAAATGGTCGAACTTGTACTGCGGGACATAGATGGATACAACGCCAGCTATTGGAAGCAGGGCGATCTTTCGGCCCTTGAGACTGGAATCGGCATAATTGCGGATGTCAAGGATGAGAAGTCCGCCGTGAAGATTGTAAAAGGCATTTTTTCCAAGATTGCGGAATGCCGTGAACAGTATAAAAAAAATCGACAGCGTCTGGTCGTGGGGAAAGAGCGAGTGGGAAAAAGTAGAGAAATTGCTGGCGAAACTTCCAGCCCTTTCCGACCCTGCGATCGCGGAACTGGTCTGCTTCAGCGAATTGACATGGGATTATCTGATCGCCAAAGTGACACCCGACAATGCTTACGGCATCCTGACTCAAGGGAAGGCGAAATACGGGGATCTTGAAGTCGCGTTGGTCAAAAAACTGCAGCCTGAAAAGGTTGATTTGAAGGTCTTTGCCGGCGTCAAGACAGATGCCGGCAAGAAGGCGGTGCTTGCGGCCATGCCGCCCGATGTCAAGAAGGCTGCGCAGGAAATCAAGGAAAAAGCCTTCGCCGCTGTCATGGCCAAGGCCAAGATGGCGCGCAAAGAAACTTTTGAAATGCAAGGTTTTTATCTCGGCATGGATTGGGAGGATATGAAGATTGTGCTGACCCACCATTTCCCGGATGGCAAAATCGAGGAAGATCGTCATAAAGACGGCGAGGAAGAGGCATACGTCGCCGTCTATGTCCAAGGACAGAAAACGCCATTTTGCTACGCCTTGGAAAAAGACAAGAAGGTGTATCAGTTCAACTTCGGAAAGAAGATTCTCAAGAAGTGGTATAAGTACGACGTGCAAAGTTACAAAGAGTGGGCTAAGATGTTTGCGCGAGAAAAAGGGGTTGACATGCCGTATAAAATGCTCAGGGAATCAACAGACCTGGCTTGGTTCCATCAAGAGACGTACCAATACAAGCATAACGCCAACGAGTACCGACTGACCTATTTTGGAGAGGAGACGTACGGTGGTGACAAAAGTATTTTTGCATACGACAAGCGCAAGGGCTATTCGGTCATAGATTGGAAAGTCCGCTACATCCGCGATGATCCAGGCACGCTCCGCGCCGCGATTGAAAGGGACTGAATGCAGACCGTGTTTGCCTTGGCACGATCTGCATTTAAACAGGCAAGGCAAAACAAAAGGAAAAACAATGAAACAGAAAGTAATGGTATACGTCATCGCAATAGCCATCTGCGCTGTTGGATTCCCGTTTTATTACGGATTCACGCACGGACCCGACCATACGATTGACAAGATGTTCACTTACCTGATGGTCAACAACTTCATTGACTCCCACGGGAAGAAAGCGAAGGAAGCGAATGACGCTATTGCGCCAATGTGCGCGTCCAAGGAAGCCGCCGAAAAGATCGCGCTTAGCGTCGGCATGATGGTCATGCCGATCGTCGGCAGCGATGGCTACGAATACGACATCCTAAAGACGATCAAGGATGGAGATTCCGCAACTGTGTCCGTCAAGTTGTACAGCGGCGAGAAGTCTGTCGTCGCAGACTTCAAGCTTAACAAGGTGAAGAATGGCGACCCTCTTGAAAGCTTCTTCGGCAGGTGGGTTCTGCAAGGAGTGGAAAAAGGGAAGTAATCGTTCCGCGACTCGGAGGCGGAATGCTCCCTCGTTCCGCCTCCACAATCAACCCGAGGGAATAAGGAGTAAAGAAAGATGAAAGTCATAGATGGATTCAAGTCTGAATACAAGGTCAGCATGCCATTGAGCGGCATTGCCACATCGTGGGTTGAGCATGACAAAAACAAATTTGCCTATCTTGACTACGACGTCAAGAAGGGGCTCAAGTGGAACATGAAGTTCTACTCGGACGAGGCTAAAAAGGATGTGCTGATCGAAGCCGACCAGGAGAAACTTTCTGCCTTGGCAGGACAGTCTGGCTATGTGTTCAAAGACGCAAAGAGCGGAGAAGTATTAGGAACGTGGGTGCCGAAGAAACGGGTCCTCAACATTTTTCTGCGCGCATCGTACAAGTTAATAGTGAACGATGAAGTCGTAGCCGTGTCGCCGGGGGACGGTTTTTTCAAGTTACTAATTCCAGGGGCGATACGAAAACTCATGTCACGCAAGGTTTTGATGGCGGATGGCAAAGCTGTCGCAAGAATTTCTGCGCAATCTACGCTTGGATGCGGAGTCGTGAAGGTCAAGCCTGAAGGCGGAATGATCGCTGATGATAAACTTGCAACGGCAACTGCCGTATTTGCGGCCATCTGCGGACTTCAGGATGTTTGATACATAACGATAATCAAGAAAGGAGTCAACTAATGTATTGCAAAAAGTGTGGTACCAAGATTGCCGAGGATCAACAGTTCTGTCCATCGTGCGGAGTAGCTGCAGCGGGAAAAGCGACTTCGGAAGGTGCGTCCGTTGTCGTGGTTAAAGAGAAAGGAGGATGTCTTAAAGGCTGTATCATCGCACTAATTCTGATGGTTATTGCCGGAGTGGCACTTGTAATGATAATAGGTGACGCGGCATCCGAAGGTGAGAAAGCGGCAATGTATGCATCATCGTCTGTCACAGGCGAAGATGCGACCAAAAACGGAGAGGACTTGGTCGCTTGGATCAGAAGCAAGAATGGCATGACCAACATGGCACGAGATGATGCCTTTGCGAAGCTTAAGGGGAAAACTGTTATGCTACGTGGCAAGGTGCGTGAAATTGGCAAGACGGCAATCTCGGACGAGGTGTATGTTTCCCTGACTGTAGGACAACTTGACATGATGGAAAGAATAAATGTCCAGTTCAATGTTCGAGAATCGCTTGTAGAGAAAGTCAGGATGTGGAATAAAGATGAAGTACATACTATGCGAGGCCGAATTGCGAGTAAAGGTGATCTTGAAGACGATGCTAAGTGTGACATTGCTGAAATAGTAGAATAGTGCTTCCGCTTGTTATAAATCGTTTCCGTAGGGAAGATGGGCTAACCACTGTAATTTCTGCGACGTTGCAAAGATCAACCACTAGGTGGGGGATATAGCGCAGGCGAGGAGAACATCGCTGTAAGATACTCCATGAGTTCTGAGAAGTAGGTTAATGCAAATACGGCTCAGACGCCTACGCCCAAAAGCGGCGGGCGTACCCACAACCATTCGGCGCGGGTACGCCTCATCTATTTTTTGCTGATTGAGAATAGTACCGATTACATCTTGCCGCGCCCAGTCCATTCAAATATGATACAATCAACGCATCAGATCCTAGAATCGCTTCCCGGACAGCACCATGGCGAACATACCTACGACATCGACGACGCTCCTGCGCGACCTTGCGCAGGATTCTCAGCACGCTCGCTGGGGCGAGTTCGTCGCCCGCTACCGCCCGATGATGGAGGCGTTCATGCGCGAACGCTTCCCGTCCCTCGACGCCGATGACGTTATCCAGGAAACGCTGATAGAGCTTATCAGGGTGTTCCCGGTATATCATTATTCTCCAGAGGAGAAGGGCCACTTCCACAACTACCTTACCGGCGTCCTGCGCCATCGCGCCCTCCGCATGATGAACGAAGAGGAAACGCGCGCCGCCCGTCAACGCAAGTGCGCAGAAGAGGCATCTTCGGGAGGGACGCAATTTATTGCGTCCGTCACGGGAGGGACGCGCTCCTGCGCGTCCGATGAGGACGCCGCCTGGCGCGAATCACTGCTGGAAATCGCCCTTCGGCAGTTGTTGTCCGATCCGTCAATCCACGAGCGCACGCGCCTCGTGTTTGCCCGCGTGGCCGTCAACGGCGAGAAGCCAGACGAAGTTGCCGCCTCGTTCGGCATAGCGAGGAACGCCGTCGACCAGATGAAGTCCCGCATGATGGCACGTCTCAAGGAACTTGTTGCGGCCTTGGAGAAAGCCGATGGAGCCTGACGTAGACAACCAAGGCATAGACTCGTTTCTCGCCGCGCACGATCCAGTGGATCCCCATGCCGCCTTTGCGCCCGGTGAGATGTTCGGCGATTGGCGCGTGACGGCGTTTCTAGGACGCGGCGGCAGCGGCGAAGTTTATCGAGTAGTCCATACCACGCTCGGCACGTCGGCGGCGCTCAAGATGTGCGTAAGGAGAGCAGATAGGGATTCCGCACGCGATAAGGCGGTATGTGCCCGATTCCGGCATGAGGCGGAACTGCTTGCGAAGAACAAGCATCCGGCATTTCCGCGTTTCTTTGGATTTGGCGAACGAGATGGCCGCCCGTGGTACGTGATGGAACTGCTGGAATACAGGCCCCTTCCGACGACTGGGCGCGAAATCGCCCGCTTCCTGCTCGCGGTCGCGGCAGGAGTCCGTCACTTGCATTCGATTGGCCTCATCCATCGCGACATCAAGCCAGGCAACATATTATGGCGAACGGTAGGGTCACGCGTCCCGCGTGACCGCGAATGCGATGGACTTGTGCCTCAGATGGACGTTCCCGTCCTTATCGATCTTGGACTGGTCAAGGACACATCCGCCGTACGTGGTCACGTAGGCGAATCGTTTTCGATCGTCGATGGCCAGGCCTTAGGTGTGGGAACGCCTCGCTATGCCGCGCCGGAGCAGATGTCAGGCGACGACGTGTCCCCGGCTACCGATGTCTATGCGCTAGGAATGCTTGCGAACGACTGCTTCGGCGGCAAGCCTCCGCGAGCATGGCGGCGCATCATCCAACGCGCCACGGCGGCCATCCCAGCGCAACGCTACGCGAATGTGGATGCATTTGCCAATGCAATTCAACGGATGATGCTTTGGAAGAAAGCCGTCCGAGTGGCGGCATGTTTATTTGGCGGCATGGCTATAGCCGGTCTAGTGGCAATTGCATCAAGGCCACCACTACCCTACAACATGATTCTGGACGGCAAGAAGGTAGTGATCACCAAACCTGTTGTTCTGACGGGCGGCAAAACATACACCGTGACGGGGCCCGGTACGCTGGATGCGGATATTTCCGGGCCGTCAAATGCGGTATTGAAACTGAAGAACTGTGTTGTATTGAACAGGACGAAACGGCTTTATCCGGAAAACGGCCTTCAGTATGATTTTGACGATGGGGTCTATCTCAACTTCGTCAACATCAAAGAAAAGCCGCTTGGCCTAAGCGAGAGGGATTTCGTGGGAGCGTACGATGGCGCCTACAACGACATACGATTTGGCGGCCCGGAAACCCTAGAAGCGTTGAACCGCACTCGTAATGAAGAAGCTGTAAGAGAAATAATGAAGATGGATGAATTGCCGTAAAAAGACGCTCCGCCCGTTTCTAGTGAGAACAAACAGGAATTCGCAATTCCCTGCGTAAGATCTCAGCTCCCTGCCAGCAGTATGGAGTAGAGGAACGGCTTGCCCTGTGCCTCGCAAAAGAGATAGCAGGATCCGCGAGTCTACTGCGAAAGATTCAGATTCATGCGCACAAACGCACCGGAATTTGGTATCATGTCCGCAGACAGATTCAAGAATCTTTGCGTTCTACGCATCGATTGGCACGTCTGAAACCTGGAAAGTTCAATGTGTGTGCCAAACGAAGTGGAGAATGCGCCCGCTGGGCGTATTTCTCTTCCGTGGGTCACACAGGGCTTTTCCAGGGCCTCAGACGAAACGCGGACAGGGAGTGCGCCCTCTTTCTTTGCCCGCGATCGGCAAGAGGGCAAAGGAAAAACGAGTGGCAAGAATCGGCATAGCCGCAAGAAGAACCGCGCAACGGGCATCGCGCCCGCTGCTAATACCTCCCACTGGCCTCAACCCGGAAGCGACTTCGCGGGGTTGGTTAGAGCTGTCTAGGCGTATCGATTCGCATCAAACAGTGCCGGACAGAAAGAATCTCGATTACATGCTTTTTGACACGATAGTAGATCCAGTATTGATAATGGTCGCAGAGGATCTTGCGAATCTCGGGGCGATCAATCTCAGGGAAAGCCTCTCGCCCCATTTCTGGATTGTCAGAAAGACGCCTGATCGTTTGTACTACCTTGTCTTCAAACCATCTCCCGTATTCGGGATAGAAATTGTCCTCAAGGTATTCGCGGTTGGAGGCAATACGCTTTTGTCCGCGTTTTGTGATGACGAGTTTCATACGGCGGCGCGAATACGGTTTGTCTTTGACTTCGCCTTACGGTCTTCGCGGGCACGACGCTCGCGGATTTCCTTCTCGAAATCTTCAATGGACATTACCTCGTCACGATCAGCCTCACCCTCTGCTGCAAGGATATCTTCGAACGCCTCCATCTTTTCGAGCTTCTCGCGGATTTCCTCAAACGCCGCAAGATCCATGAACACATACGAGGCACGTCCATTCTGCGTGAGAAGCAAAGGGCGGCCACTCTTGCGCGCACGGGCGGCGCAATCCGAAAGGGTATTTCTAAATTCGGACATTGGAACAATGTCTTCGCTAGGATTAAGGCTGATCATGGATTCCTCCTATTGTTGCTTTGTTGAGAATATCGTACAAAATATTGTTGAATCGGTCAATGGCGATTTCGTCAAGTTAACATCTTTCTTCAGCAACACTAGAATTAGACGATTAGGAATTTCAACAACCCGGAAGCGGCTTGCGCCCTCAATTCGCCTCCGCAATCAACCCAAGGGCATGAAGTGAGAATAGGAAAGAAACAGCGATGAACTTTAAACGAATAAAGAAGGTGGTAGTGGTGTATGGTAAGGGAAGTCATGGGAAATCTACTGTGCTTCGCATGTTGTGTCAACAACTTCTGATAGGTAAGGCATCATCGGATTACCAATTATGGAAAGCAGATGCGTACAACGACCTTGTAAATCCTCCCAATGGAATCCAGGATAATCGCCCTGATGTTATGTTGGCCGTTAAACATGATAGAAAACTCGTTGGGGTTGGTACCGCAGGTGATAGCATAGATGCAGTTTGGAAGAACTTCATGTTCTTTGATAAGTGGTACCCCGAATTGAATTTTGATATTGTGTTTGTTGCGGTGCGGAAACAGGAACGACGAGATGGCCTTGGTGATTGTGGACGATCATTCCCGTTGATTGGGTTTGAGGATTTGGAGTGTAGATCTGGTTTGAATGTCGTCCGTCCGTTTGTGCAAGTGTCCTATCAAGGCAAAAGCCCTCCGTCTATCGCATCACATCAGACAAAAGTGGCATTTCTGCAACAGTGTGCTACGGCAAATGCTCAAACAGTACAACAATTGATTAAGATGATTTAAGAAAAAAGGAACGACCATGAATAGAGAAGCACAAGAAAGAATCGAACGTATTTATTTATATCTGAAAACACATGCAAGCGGACAATTGCATCGGGATATGACGATTGATGAATTTAAGATAGCGATAGATCTTGCGCACAATGGGAATAATGCAATATTTGTGCCAGACAGTCTTGTTAAACGCATGAAGAATAGGGATTGGAAGCGACTCTCCCAATGGATTAACAAAGATTTGTAACGTATTTAATGTTTGCAAATAGCCCGTAAAATGGTTTCGCCGCTTTTAAATCTCGCGTTCTGTTTTCTATCATTTCCGCGCTGCGTTTCGTCGCGTGGTGGGTGGGGTATTACGTGGAATGCGCTTGGCGAGAGGTAGGGCATATCAGAAAAAAATCTTTCAGAACTTTCAACAACACAGAAGCAGATTGCGCCCTCAATTTGTTTCTGCAATCAACCAAAGGGCAACAAGGAACAAAAGAAGATGAACATTAAACGAATGGTCGCTTTCTCGCTTGTTGGCGCGGTGGCGATGACAGGATGTGTCAGTGTCGAGTCGACAAAGATGCAGCTTCAATCAGGTAACCCTGAACTGATATCACAAGCAGAAGAAAACATTTATAGAATTGCCACCCAATCAAGGGATTATTCCACTAAAGAGAGGATTGATTACATCAATCTAACATCGAACCAAGATGTTTTAATGAAAATATTTTCCCGCATCTGGCATGATTATTATAAAGATGATGTCTGTATCGCAGTAGTAAAAAGGATGAACTTCTCAAAGAAAGATTCAATCATATCTTTTATTGAAAAAAATAAAGAATTCGTTGGTGATTGTGGTGGTAGCCTCAAACCACTACAGAAAGAAATTGTTAATGCAATGCTTTCTACGGCGACAGTCGATGAACTGGTGAATGCTGGAAAGTACTTGGCATCACATTATATGTGCTTCTATGAGCTGTGCGATCCCTTAGCCATGAAATTGGCAAATGTCGCTACTGATCAGGAGGTATTGTTTCAACTTGTAGATGGTACGTGTAGTGGCGCTCCGCTATGTATTGGCGGAAGGGACGATTCATTTAGAGACATTGCCCTTGCGAAATTAACGGATCAGAAGAAATTGATGTCATTATATTGCAACTACCATTGTTACGCGGAAGATAAGGTCTTGGCAAAACTTGAAGACGCGACTATTTGTGATTTCATCCTGAATGATCCAAGGTATAAAGAAGTTTCAGAACGTAATAATCAACGTGATAATCGCAAACTTATTGCTCGAATTAAGGATGAAAAACTACTTGCTAAGATATTGATAGAAAA
>Ga0265298_10008341_pt1 | contig 12459 bp, 6 predicted proteins | sample AusTroGonzalo_MG_3_FD_193486 | JGI IMG/M metagenome (GOLD analysis project Ga0265298, IMG submission 193486) | Bovine rumen microbial communities from tropical cattle in Woodstock, Queensland, Australia - Gonzalo_01 | ecosystem: Host-associated > Mammals > Digestive system > Stomach > Rumen ... | reverse complement strand
AAAACGCCGGCAACATAATAATGAAAAACTTAATGGACTTCTGCATAGGCACCGTGGTCTTCGTGCTCCTCGGCTTCTCGCTTATGATGGCGGAGGATTACGTGCTCGGTATAGTGGGAGTTCCGAATTTCAGGATTTTAACGAATTTCGGCGAGTTTTTACAGAGCGGCGAGGCTCCGTCGTTCGTGTTCAACCTCGTGTTCTGCGCTACCGCGGCGACGATAGTGTCGGGCGCCATGGCGGAGCGGACGAAATTCATATCGTACTGCATTTATTCCGGCGTAATATCGCTTTTCGTATATCCGATCGAGGCGGGCTGGGTCTGGAATTCGCAGGGGTGGCTCGTACAGCTCGGCTTCCATGATTTCGCGGGCTCCGCGGCGATACATTCCGTCGGCGGTCTTACGGCGCTTATCGGCGCGATCATGGTCGGTCCGCGTCTCGGCAAATACGTAAAGGACAACGCGGGCAAGGTAAAAAAGGTAAACGCGATACAGGGTCACTCGATAACGCTCGGCGCGCTCGGCTGCTTTATTCTATGGTTCGGCTGGTACGGCTTCAACGGCGCGGCGGCGTGGGACGGAAACTCGCTTTCCTCCATATTCGTAACGACGACGATCGCTCCGGCGGTCGCGACGTGCACGACTATGATATTTACGTGGATTAAAAACAAAAAGCCCGACGTTTCTATGTGTATAAACGCCTCGCTTGCCGGTCTTGTCGGCATAACCGCGGGCTGTGACGCGCTTGACGCGGTAGGCTCAACGGTAGTCGGTATAGTTTCCGGTCTGCTCGTCGTGGGCGCGGTCGAATTCCTCGATATCAAACTTCACATAGACGACCCGGTCGGCGCTGTGGGCGTCCACTTCGCAAACGGCGTATGGGGCACTATCGCGGTAGGTCTGCTTGCCAACCCCGCGGCTCCCGCCGGACTTAAGGGCTTGTTCTATACGTGGGATCTCACCCTGCTCGGCGTTCAGACGCTCGGCATGATCTGCATACTCGCGTGGACGGGCGTTATGATGACGCTTACGTTCTTCATACTGAAAAAGACCGTCGGGCTGCGCGTCTCCGCGGAGGAGGAGGTCAAGGGACTTGACAAGACGGAGCACGGCTTGCCGAGCGCGTACGCCGACTTCGCTCCCGCCGTCGAAAGCATAGATTACGGCTACGAGGGCGCGGTGACGGTTGACGGCGACACGCCCGAGGCGGAGGCGGTGCCGGTGAAGAAGGTGCCGGTATTCGACGACGGTTCGCCTAAGTTCACAAATGTCGAGATAATCTGCAAGGAGCCGAAGTTCGAGACGTTAAAGAACGCGATGATGAACATAGGCATAACGGGCATGACGGTGTCTCACGTTCTCGGCTGCGGCGCTCAGAAGGGACAGCCGGAATATTACAGAGGCGTACAGGTAGAGGCGACGCTTCTGCCGAAGATACAGGTTGACATAGTGGTCAGCAAGGTGCCCGTCAGACTTGTCATAGAGACGGCGAAAAAGGTGCTTTATACAGGTCACATAGGCGACGGCAAAATATTCGTCTATGACGTTGAAAACGTCGTCAAGGTACGCACGGGAGAGGAAGGCTACGACGCCTTACAGGACGTTGAATAGGATTTATATATGTGTTCGATCATAGGTTACTGCGGCGCCGTGTCAGACAAAGCCGCGTTTGAAAAAGGCTTTTATAAAACCAAATCGCGCGGTCCGGACGACAGCCGCATAGTAGATGCGGGCAAAGGCCTGCTCGGTTTTCACAGATTGTCGATAATGGGCTTGACGCCCTCCGGTATGCAGCCGTTTGAAAAAAACGGCTGTTATGCCGTTTGTAACGGCGAGCTGTACGGCTTTGAGGCGGAGAAGCAGAAGCTTATAAAAAAGGGCTATACGTTTGAAAGCGACAGCGACTGCGAGATAATTCTGCCGATGTATTTTGAGTACGGTACCGATATGTTCGCCATGCTCGACGCGGAGTTTGCCTGCGTTATTTACGACGGCAACAGCAAAGAATTTATCGCCGCGCGCGATCCGATAGGCATACGCCCGCTTTACTGCGGCCGCGACAAAAACGGCGTGATGATCTTTGCAAGCGAGGCGAAAAACCTTGTGGGCTTATGCAAAAAAATAACGCCGTTCCCGCCCGGTCACTATTATAAAAACGGCGAATTTATTTCATACTGCGATATTGCAAAAGTTGATGAAATATGCTATAATGATATAGAAACGGCGTGTAGGAACATACGAGAAAAGCTGATCAAGGGCGTTGAAAAGCGCCTCGTCGCCGACGCGAAGGTAGGGTTTTTGCTCTCCGGCGGGCTCGACTCGTCGCTTGTCTGCGCTATCGCGGCAAAAAAGAGCGAGACCCCGATCAAAACGTTTGCGATAGGCATGACCGCCGACGCGATAGATCTGAAATACGCAAAGCAGGTCGCGGACTATATCGGCGCGGAGCATACGGAGGTGTATATGACGCCCGACGAGGTGATATCGAACCTCGAGCGCGTCATAGAGCTGCTCGGCACGTACGATATTACGACGATACGCGCGAGCATGGGAATGTATCTGGTCTGCCGCGCGATACACGAGCAGACGGATATACGCGTGCTCCTTACCGGTGAGATATCGGACGAGCTTTTCGGGTATAAATACACGGATTTTGCGCCGTCCGCCGCGGAATTTCAGCGTGAGGCGGAAAAGCGGATAAGGGAGCTTCATATGTACGACGTGCTCCGGGCCGACAGGTGCATTTCCGTAAACAGCCTGGAAGCGCGCGTCCCATTCGGCGATCTCGATTTCGTCAGATACGTCATGAGCCTCGATCCCGAAATGAAGCAGAACAAATACGGCAAGGGCAAATATCTGCTCCGCCGCGCGTTCGAGGGGCTCGGGTATCTGCCCGACGGGATATTATGGCGTGAAAAGGCGGCGTTCTCCGACGCGGTAGGCCACAGTATGGTCGATTATTTGAAGGAATACGCGGAAACGAAATACACTGACGCGGAATTTGAGAAAAAGCGCAAAAAATATAAGCACGCACAGCCGTTTACTAAGGAATCGCTTTTATACAGGGAGATATTTGAAAAATATTATCCGGATCAGTCGGATATGATCGTTGATTTCTGGATGCCGAACAAAACGTGGGAGGGGTGCAGCGTAAACGACCCGTCCGCGCGCGTGCTGTCAAACTACGGGGACAGCGGAAAGTAATAAGGAGGATAAGAATATGACAAAGTATATTTTCGTTACCGGAGGCGTCGTATCGGGGCTCGGCAAGGGCATAACCGCCGCGTCGCTCGGCCGTCTGCTCAAATCCCGCGGTTTAAAGGTCGCCGCGCAGAAGCTCGATCCCTACATAAACGTTGATCCGGGCACCATGAGCCCGTATCAGCACGGCGAGGTCTACGTTACAGAGGACGGCGCGGAGACGGACCTTGATTTAGGCCATTACGAAAGATTCATAGACGAGGACCTGAACAAATATTCAAACCTCACCACCGGCAAGGTATATTGGAACGTGCTGAACAAGGAGCGCAGGGGAGAATATCTCGGCTCCACGGTCCAGGTCATACCTCATATCACGAACGAGATAAAGAATTTTATATATAACGTCGGAAAGCACTCCGACGCGGACGTAGTCATAACGGAGATAGGCGGCACGATAGGCGATATAGAGTCTCAGCCGTTTATAGAGGCGGTGCGCCAGATATCGCTTGAGGTCGGGCGCGAAAACAGCCTTTTCATACACGTCACGCTCGTTCCGTATCTGCACGCGTCCGAGGAGCACAAGACGAAGCCGACGCAGCACTCGGTAAAAGAGCTGCAGGGAATGGGCGTCAATCCGAACGTGATCATCCTGCGCTGTGACGAGCCGCTTGAAAAGTCGATATTTGACAAGATCTCGCTTTTCTGCAACGTAAAGCCGGACTGCGTTATAGAAAATATTACGCTGCCGAATTTGTACGAAGCGCCGCTGATGCTTGAAAAATCGAACTTCTCCGCGGTAGTCTGCCGCGAGCTCGGACTGCAAACGCCGGAGCCGGACCTCGCCGAATGGTCGGCTATGGTGGAAAAGATAAAGTCGAGACCCTACACGGTGCATATAGGTTTAGTGGGCAAGTACGTGGGACTGCACGACGCGTATCTTTCCGTCGCGGAGGCGATGCGCCACGCGGGATATTTCTACAACACCCATATAAAGATACACTGGATAGACTCGGAGGAGATAACGCCCGAAAACGTTGACGAAAAGCTCCGGGGACTTCACGGGATAATCGTCCCCGGCGGCTTCGGCAGCAGAGGGATAGAGGGAATGATAACCGCGGTGAAATACGCGCGTGAAAAGGAGCTCCCCTTCTTCGGCATCTGTCTCGGTATGCAGATAGCCGTCATAGAGTACGCGAGGAACGTCGCGGGCATAAAGGACGCGAACTCCGGCGAATTTGACGAGCAGTGCAAAAACAAGGTCATAGATTTTATGCCCGGTCAGAGCGAGGATATAGACAAGGGCGGCACGCTCCGCTTGGGCGCATATCCCTGCGTAATAAAGGCGGGCACAACTATGGAGCGCTGCTACGGCAAACGTGAAATAAGCGAGCGCCACCGCCACCGTTATGAATTCAATAACGATTACAGACAGATACTGCAGGAAAACGGACTGACGCTTTCCGGTATGTCGCCCGACGGGTTCCTCGTCGAGACGTCGGAGCTTTCCGACAGACCGTTTTACGTCGGCGTGCAGTACCACCCCGAATTCAAATCCCGCCCGAACAAGCCGCACCCGCTGTTTCTCGGCTTCATCGGCGCTTCGTTTGAGAGGATGAAAAAAGAAAATCAATAAAACCAAAGGAGGCTAAAACCTCCTTTTTTTATACCGTAAAAACCGAAAAATCAAAAAAAGTATAATTTTGTCCGTATCTGAGCATAAAAATGACTTGACATTACGGTAAAAAAGTTATATTATTGATATAGAGTAATATTAAAGGAGAAAAGAAAATGTATTTGAAAAACGAGAAGATCAAATTTGCAGGCAAAGGAAGTAAGGACCCGTTTTCGTTCCGTTTTTACGACAAGGACAAGGTCATAAACGGCAAGACCATGGGCGAGCATCTGAGGTTTGCCATGAGCTGGTGGCATACCGTGAACGCCTCCGGCACGGATATGTTCGGCGGCGACACGATGGACAAGACCTTCGGTCTGTCCGGCATGGAAAAATACAAGGCGAAAGCGGATTTTGCGTTTGAATTGATGCAGAAGCTCGGCATTGACTTTTACTGCTTCCACGACGTGGACGTCGCGCCGGAGGGCGAGACGCTCGGTGAAAGCGTGAAAAACCTTGAAATAATGACCGATTATCTGCTTTTGAAGCAGAAAGAAACGGGAATAAAGCCGCTTTGGGTCACCGCCAATATGTTCGGTGACAAAAAGTTCATGGCGGGCGCGGCGAGCAGCCCCAACGCCGACGTTTTCGCCGTCGCGGCGGGCAAGGTTAAGGCGGGGATAGACGCCGCCGTCAAGCTCGGCGCCAAAGGCTACGTTTTCTGGGGCGGACGCGAGGGCTACGACACGCTGCTCAACACCGATATGGCGCTGGAGCTGCACAATCTCGGCAGATTCATGCGCATGGCGCGCGATTACGGACGCGCCCACGGCTTTGACGGCGACTTTTACATAGAGCCGAAGCCGAAGGAGCCGACAAAGCACCAGTACGATTTTGACGCGGCGACGTGCGCGAATTTCTTACGCGCAAACGGACTTGAAAAGGACTTTAAACTGAATATCGAGGCTAACCACGCCACGCTCGCGGGACACACGTTCAACCACGAGCTGCGCGTCGCGGCGGTGAACGGTATGTTCGGAAGCATCGACGCAAATCAGGGCGACACACTTCTCGGCTGGGACACCGACCAGTTCCCGACGAACGTTTACGAAACGACGCTCGCCATGTACGAGGTGATAAAGGCGGGCGGCTTCACCAACGGCGGACTTAACTTTGACGCAAAGGCGCGCCGCCAGTCGAATACGCTTGAGGATACGGTCTTGTCGTACATAGCCGGCATGGACGCGTTCGCGCTCGGACTCATCAAGGCGTATCAGATCATAGACGACGGCAGGATAGACGCATTCATCAAGGAGCGTTATTCATCGTATGAAAGCGGCATAGGCAAACGTATAGTTGACGGCAAAGAAACCCTCGAATCCCTCGCCGCCTACGCCGCCGATTTGAAGGATATAAAGGTACAGAGCGGCAGACAGGAATACCTTGAAGCCGTGATGAACGATATACTGTTTTCCCAATAACGGAGTAAAATATGAAAAAACGCGTATTACGCCGGGCGCTTCTGTTCACGCTCGGCGCGGTAATGCTCATCTCGGTCTCGTGCAATAACGAAAAAACCGAGGAAACGACGGCGATCATCGGCACGACGGAAGCGGCGCAGAGCGAAACGGAAGAAGAAAACAACGAACCGGAAACTCCGCCGACGCTGAGCCGCGACCTTCTCACGTTCACGCCCGCGTCGACCGAGGGGCAGATTTTGACCGAAAAAGGCGCGTCGCCGCAGATAATTATAACTAACTATAATGAGGTCGCGACCGACGCTCTCGGACGCGTTTTACCGACCTCGGACGAGGCGGGGCTGCCGAAGGCGGGCAAGTACGTCGGGTTGTTTTATTCGCTTTGGACGGTCGGCTCGACCTGCGACAACGACAACGCAAAATCGCTCGCGGTTAACCCGTACAAGCCGGATTTCGGTCCGCGCTGGAGCTTTTGCTGGTGGTCGGAGCCGGAGACCGGCTATCACCGCGCCGACGACGTGTGGCAGATAAGACGCGATATGTATTATTTCGCTATGGCGGGCGTTGATTTTCTGTATTTTGACATGACGAACGGCTATCTGTATGAAAACGCGATGAAGGTGTTTTTAGACACCTGCTTACAGCTTCGAGCCGAGGGGCAGATGACGCCGTACGTCGTGCCGTGGTGCTTCGGCACGTCTATTGAAGGCAACGGCGACACCGGAAAATTATATAAAACGTTCATGACGGATGAAAAATACGCCGATCTCTGGTTTTACTGGGAGGGCAAGCCGCTCGCGATGATAAAGCCGACGGACGACGGTACTTTCCCGATACTTGACGACGGATCCTATAAAGACAAGCTGACGTTCCGCAAAGCGTGGGTCAGCCCCGAGCAGTACAGCGAAATGTACTGGGAGGACAACCGCATAGTCAACTTCGGCTACGGCTACGGCTGGGTCGAGAATGAAAAAACGGCGGAATGCACCGGCATCGGCTGCGCGGGCTTTGCAAATTACGGCAGCGGCAGAAGCGGATCGAAGTCCGCCGAGAGATTTTTAAACGCGTTCTTTGAAACGGACACAATGGGAAAAGGCACGGTGTTTGAAAACGCATACAAGCAGTTAATGAAGAAGAACCCCGAGTGTCAGGTGCTCCTTATCTCCCGCTGGAACGAGTGGGTCGCGCAGAATTTTACATACGAGCACAACACGGACACCGGCTTTGTAGATCAGTTCAACCCCGAATTCTCCCGCGATATAGAGCCGATGAAGGGCGGATTTACGGACAACTATTTCTATCAGATGTGCTCGATAATCCGCCGTTTCAAGGGCGTGTTGCCCGCAGACGGCGCGTCGGGCGCTCATACGATGAATGAAACGGACGGGGACGTTTTTGAAAAATGGGAGAATATTTACCCCGTATATACCGATTTTGAAGGCGATACGTCGCGCCGCGACCACCCCGACACGACGGGCAAAATACAATACGTAAACGACACGGGCAGAAACGACATAGTCGAGGCGCGTATAACGGCGGATAAGTCAAACGTGTATTTCTACGCGCGAGCTGCCGCCGGCATAACGCCGTATAAAGACGCGTCAAATTGGATGCTTTTGTTCATCGACGCGGACAACGACAAAACGACAGGCTGGGAGGGCTACGATTATCTGATAAATTACGAGGTGATATCGGACACGGTCACGACGCTCTGCGCGTATAAGGACGGCGTATGGCGGGAGACGGGCTCCGTTTCCTACGCGGCAAAGGGTGACAGAATGATGATAACGGTGCCGCGCTCTCTCCTCGGACTTACGGGCGAGGCGGTCAACATCAATTTACACTGGCTTGACAACGTCAGCGATATTTATGACCTTGAAGCGTGGTTCACCACGGGCGACAGCGCGCCGGAACGCCGCAACGATTATGCCGCACGGCTTGAAATTGCGTATACCGGCGAGGGCGAGAATATATTGCAAAAGCGTGAAAACGGTATCTGCGGTATGCGCGGTATCGAACTTACTGACGAGGTGAAAAGCGGACTGCTTTTGTCGCTTTATCCTTTGCCCGAAAATTACCCGGCTCAGCCCGATTTCAGACTTATAGACGCGCTGTTTTCGGGTTATACGGAAACGGACAAAATATCAGCAGACGCGCTGCCCGATGGCGGCAATACGGGCGCGGTGTTCGAGGGATATTTCAGCGCAAGTGAAAACAAAAAATATGATTTTGAAATAACTTACTCGGGCGGCGTAAAGCTGTTTATCGACGGAAGACTTATCGCCGACGGCTCGTACGATCCGAAATCGACAGACAAGACAAAGACGGTAAAAGGCGGCATCATCCTTGAAAAAGGTCACCATAAAATCCGCGTCGAATACGCGGAATGTAAGGGCGAAAAGCCGGTTTTGACACTTAACGGCGACTATGAATTTTGTTATATAACGCCCGACGGGGGCTTGACGGAGCTGCCCGCGTGGACAGTTGATTTTTCAAAAATGAAAGATCAGAAGGCGTACAGCGAAGAGGGCGCGCCCGCCGGGGTTTTTGACCCGTATATTTATCTGCAGATCGGCTATACGGCTTATCTCGGCAAGGTCGATTTGTCAAAATACTCGCGCGTTGAGATAGTCTATTGCTGTGACGGAAGCGACGTAACGCGTCAGCGGTTTGAAGCCTCGTCCTCGCTTGCGATAGGCTTAAAAAGCGAAAATTCTACCTACGGGCAAGATAAAACCGATAATTTTGACGGCGACTTAGCCCACACGGATATGGTGTTTTCAGATAAAATGTGGGCGACGGGCAAGCGGACGGCGACGGTCGATCTGTCAAATACGGATTACAGCGGCGACGTGTGGCTTGCGCTGCACAACCCCGCCGGCACGTTCATAGGTATACTTGAAATAAAATTCTACGCTTAAACGGAGGAGGAAATGAATTATTATATAGGCATAGACCTCGGCACAAGCTCATGCAAGGGCTCCGTAGTTGACAAAAACGGTAAGGTCCGCGGCACGCACAGCGTCAAATACGGCGTTTTCTGCCCCGCGCAAAATTACAGCGAGCAGGACCCCGCGGACTGGTACAAAGCGGCGGTCGAAATACTGAAAGTCCTGTCAAAAGGGATCGAGGACGAAATAAAGGGCGTCGGCATCGCCGGGCAGATGCACGGGCTTGTTATGCTTGACGAAAACGATGCCGTCATACGCCCCGCGATACTCTGGAACGACGGCAGAAGCGAAAAGCAGACGGCGTATTTAAACGGTATCGAGGATACTTTCAATGAAACGGGAAACACGGCGTTCCCGGGCTTCACCGCGCCGAAGATCCTTTGGGTGAAGGAAAACGAGCCCGAAAATTTTGCAAAATGTAAAAAGATATGTCTGCCGAAGGACTATTTAGCCTATATGCTCACCGGCGTTTTCTCAACGGACTATTCGGACGCGGCGGGTATGCTTTTGCTTGACGTGGAGCATAAAAAGTGGTCGGAGAAAATGTGTAAGGTATGCGGTATAAATGTCGGTATGCTCCCGAGATTGTATGAAAGCTATGAGGTCACAGGCAGGCTGAAGCCGGAATTCGGGCTTAAAAACGCCGTTATGTGCGCGGGCGCGGGCGACAACGCCGCGTCAGCCGTCGGCACCGGAACGCTCTCCCCGGGCGACTGCAGTATCTCCCTCGGAACGAGCGGCACGGTATTTCTGCCGTGCGACGAATACGTGTCCGGTGCGGGCAGGGTGCTGCACAACTTCTGCCACAGTAACGGCAAATATCATTTGATGGGCTGTATCCTCTCCGCCGCGAGCGCAAACGACTGGTGGACGAAAAAGATACTCGACACCGGTTATAACAAATTCACGCTCGAAAAAGCGGCGGAAACAGGCGTGTATTTTCTGCCGTACCTCACGGGCGAGCGCTGTCCGCATAACGACGTGAACGCACGCGGCGCGTTTATCGGACTGTCGGCTGAGACGAGCCGCGAGGATATGTGTCTTGCCGTTTACGAGGGCGTCGCCTACGCCTTGCGCGACTGTATCGAGGCGGGCGGAGTAAGCGTCAATTCCGCCGTTTTGTGCGGCGGCGGCGCGGTAAGTCCGCTATGGCAGGCGACCGTTTCAAACGTGCTCGGCGTTGATATTTACGTCACCGAGACCGAGCAGTTCGGCGCGGCGATGCTTTGCATGGTCGGCTGCGGTGAATATCCCGACCTTGTATCGTGCGCGGACGCGACCGTCAAAAAGCGCCTCGCGGTAAAATGTGACAAAGAAACACACGAAAAATACAATAAAGGATTTGAAGTTTACAAAAAACTGTATCCCGCGCTGAGAACAGTTTAAGGTGTAAAAATGTATTCCGAAAAAGATATTACGGTGATACGCGATCTGTGTAAAAGATATATGGAGATCGCAAATTCCGACAGACACGTAAAGATGCGGCAGAGATTTATAGACACGAACGACCTTAAGGTCGTTCGTCCGCCGCTTATAATCGAAGAGATACCGTGGCAGCAGATGAATTACGAGCACGCCCTCGACTGCGTCTGCGAGGACGCGGGACTGCGCGGCGCGGAATACGGCTTGCGCGTCGCCCTTTTCCGCGAAAAATACTTTAGGTGCGACAATTTTATAGAGCCGTGCTGGGTGGTGAGAAAAGCGTTTTCGTCAACCGGAAACGGGCTTGACGGGCTTGTGAAGGAAAACGTGAAAAACGCGCTCCACACGGATATAAAATCGCACGAATATCAAGACGTTTTGGAGGACGAGTCGGCGCTTGAAAACTTCCACCTTCCCGTCGTCACGGCATATCCCGAAGCGGACGTGAAAAACGTGAACAATATACGCGAGATAGTGGGCGACACCATCCCCGTCGTTTTGCGCGGTCACGGCATATACGACGCGCCGTGGGACAGGATAGCAAGACTCCGCGGCGTTCAGAATATCTTATACGATATGTACGACCGCCCGGAGTATCTCTTAAAAATAAGACAGTTATACGCCGACGAATCTGAATCGTACTTATCGCAGATGGACGCGCTCGGTCTGCTTGAAAACGCAAGCCCCGACCTGCACTGCACGCCCGCGTACGTTACAATGCCGGAGGGCGAGCACGACAGAAAACGGCTGTCCGGCGCATGGTACCGCACGATGGCGCAGATGTTCTCAACAGTCTCGCCCGACGACCTGTACGAATACGACGTAAAATTCAGCATCCCCATAGCCGAAAAGTGCGCGTACACGTATTACGGCTGCTGCGAGCCCCTGCACGACCGGATAGATATAATAAAGAAAATACCGAATTTAAGAAAAATCGGCTGCAGTCCGTGGGCGGACGTTGGGCGGACGGCGGAACAGATAAAAGGCGATTTCGTTCTGTCAAGAAAACCGAACCCCGCGTTCGTCGCCTCCGTCGCAGATCGTGAGCAGATAAGAAAAGAGGCGGAGGAGACGGCAAAGGCGTGTTTAAAATACGGCTGTCCGTGCGATATTACGCTGAAGGACATAAGCACCGTCGGCGACAGACCGGAAAATCTTATAATCTGGTCCGAGGTCGTCTCCGGCGTGCTTGACGAATACTACGGTAAAGAATAAGGAGCAAATATGAGGATAATCCACAACAAAGGCGTGTGCGACCCGCACGTGCATATTTTTAACGGCAAAGCGTATATGTTTACTACTCACGACAGAGGACCGGGACAGCCGAATTTCAGAATGGACGACTGGAGAGTGTTTTCCTCCGACGATCTGTTGAACTGGAAACTCGAATATACGCTTCGTCCCGAGGACACGTTTTTAGGCAAATGCGAGGAGTGCTACGCGACGGACGCGGCGGAGCGTAACGGTAAATACTATATGTATTTTTCGTATCAGCAATACTTAATCGGCGTCGCGGTGAGCGAGAACGGACCGGGCGGACCGTATAAGGACGCGCTCGGCAAGCCGCTCATCCCTAAAAACATGGTCGACACCGCGTGCTACGACCCGACGGTGTTTATCGACGACGATGAAAACAAAACTCCGTACATTATGTTCGGCTACACGTGCCTCGGCAAAAAATACTACATAGCAAGGTTAAACGAGGATATGATCTCTTTAGCCGAGCCGCCGAGACCGGTAGAGCTGGAGCCGAACTGGGACAGCGACGCGTGCTGGATAGAAAAGCACAACGG
>Ga0265298_10008339_pt1 | contig 12464 bp, 21 predicted proteins | sample AusTroGonzalo_MG_3_FD_193486 | JGI IMG/M metagenome (GOLD analysis project Ga0265298, IMG submission 193486) | Bovine rumen microbial communities from tropical cattle in Woodstock, Queensland, Australia - Gonzalo_01 | ecosystem: Host-associated > Mammals > Digestive system > Stomach > Rumen ... | reverse complement strand
CGAGACGCATCAATCCTTGATTGCTTCTATATATAAATCCTTTGCTGTACGCGTCTCGATGCGATAGTCTGGCTATGCATTACACCAGCTACCACGTAGGTTTGTTAAATTTCTCTCGCTTTGACTTGATCGTATTTCATGTCATAGAAATCCCCGGTTCCGGTAACAAGGATTCTATCCATGTCATACAGTTGTCCAATGTCAGTCTCGATCGGCTGATACTGTATCGCTTCTTTGTCTATTTCATACTTATGACCGTTATACTCAAACACGCCGTCTGTATCAACTCTGCACCACGTCCCGTGTATTCCCAAACGGTAGTACTTATGAAACAAACTTTCACGCCGTTGCTTAATTGCTTTCTGCGTTTCATACTTCTCTGCCTTCGCATCAAGCTCATCAACCATTACTCGGAAACCAGCACATTCCTCTTTGTCTGCCGCGCTTGTCGTTCCTCCGGTAGAATACAACATATTCTCGACAAACGACGGACAGCTTGACATTGGAACCTCACGCTTTGTATGCATGACCTTTTTGTAGTCCGTCTCAATTCCGGCTGTATCTCCAATCAGGAAGTAGTACGCCAGAGAATCAAGAAAGCGTTTCACTTTTAATTCCGGCGAAAACAAATCGCCGCTGTCATTCAGCCAATTGCGTTCGCAATAGTCTGACCATTTCTCCTACATTTCGCAGACGCGCTGTCTTGCATGAAATCTGTCTTCGGATACAGCAATTGTCGCCTTGCCGGACGGTTCGGTGATTTTATATCCAAACGCCATAAAAACCCTTCCCTCTTATATTATTAAATAACTAAGCACTTTTGCAGACAAAACTGCAAAATTTAATTACGAAGGCTGTCGTACATCCATTTAAGTTCCTTATTTTCATTCATCAGTTCAATAATAACATCCCTGATTTCTTTAAGAAACTTCCCTTCAGGACAGCTAATACATATCTTTGTGCATGGCCCGCAACTCTCATCGAGTTCGTCAAGCAGTTCTTGCGCCGTCATGATATTTCTCCTTTAGATATTGATAGCGATCAAATATTTTCCGATACGCGAGATTGATCGATTCGGCAAATGAACGTGCGCCGTTAGTATTCCTGTTCATCTCGCGTTCAATAACGCCAAGGTTCTTTTCTGTTAGTGCAATGATCTCGACACTGTTAAACCTGTGACCGCATACACACTCACGACGGCGCAAGATATATTCCGGGCTGCGATGCCTCGTGCTGATAATCTTCTGTTGATCATCGACGCCACAATTAGGACAGATCATAACAACCTCCGTTAAATATGGCAGTCAACCAAATTTACATATGGATCGTCTGCGCTGTTAATCCACTCTTCCCATTCCTGCGCATACCGGTTTGCATCATCAGCCGTTTCATTGCTATAAGCAAACCATCCGACTCTGCCGGGCGCATGCCATACGCCATCCGGAGTAATAAACGCATACGGGACAACATACCTGTTTTCTTTTATATATTGTTCTTTTGTTTTATATCTATCCAGATAATACTCACGATTCCAGAAACTCGGTATGTCTTCGTTATCTCCGTCGATAAACTCGTCCCAGAATTCAGCCGCTTCATTTGCAGCTTCTTTATCTGGCTCAAACCAGTCGATGTCGCTTTTGCGATATAATTGTTTTATTTCAACTCCGGCCTTTTTATCGAACAAATAATCTTTGCCGTCCAAAGAATACCAGTCCCAATAGCCATGTGGGTTTTCCTCATATCCCCATTGTCCGTCTCGCTGAAAATATCCAAACTCACTAATGTATTGTTTAAACGTCCACTTTGGATTGATCTTTGAAAACTCTGCGAAGTCATTCTTTATTTTATCGTAATCAACAGGAATGAACTCAAAGTAATTCCTGTCGTTTTCATTATACGGCTTAAGCAATTCGTCAAAATTGTTTTTATACGAAAAAACAGCTACAGCATAATGGCTCAATGAGAACACTCCCCTCTGGCAATATCTGCCTGTTGTTCCAATACGGTTATCGGACATTCATCGCTTTCACGATAAGACGCGAATAAATGCGTATCGACAAGGTTTTTTATGTTTTTCGGATTACGCATGCATCCGATCAATGGGCAGGAGTAATCATCGCACCATACAACTTCCTGCCAGAAAGAAGACGGCAGTTTGCCGCCTTTAAACCCAACAGTCATTACACAACACCAAGCTGTTTCATCAGATACTCAGGATCCATTCCTGCAACCCTCTTCGCTGCCGCGTCCGGATTCTCTTCCAGATACTTCTGATACAGGAACGGCGTGGTAATTTTCTTCAGCAGTTTATTTGCACGACACTTCGTTGCGCAGTAATCAATCTTTCTGCACAGATTGCAATCGCCGCCATGTTTCCACTGATCAGCGCCGTCATTCGGCTCAAGCGCCTTATCCCACTTGAATCCGCTATCAATATGAGATCCCTTAGAAGCTTCGTATTCTTTTTTGATCTCGGCGAGATGCTCGCGAATCATTTGCCTCGTTTCGTCCTCGCCTTTATTCATTGCCCAATCGATAAACTCTGCCATCCATTCGGACACAGTAATTGTCTCATTGCTCATTGTGATCATCCTCTCTGTAATATTCTTCAATGCTTACGCTTCGACCGACTCCACAGTTTAAACAACAATCGTCGCAAAACGGAAGTATCCATCCAAGCGTAACCTGCGTCGCTTGTTTGCCGCATACGGCGCACGTCTTTGCGCTCAACTGTTCATACTTACGAACAATATCATGAACGCGTGAACCAACACGGCAACCATTATCATACCAGCGCAAAGCACCATACTTTTCTTTGATCTCAACAACTCTATAACTGTCAAGATCGCCGTCCTCAATCAGCGCCTCGCGTATCTCTTCGCACATCTTCTCGCCGAACGCAATACGCCATCCGTCCGGCATGTTGTCGAGTTCTGTATACTCGTAGTCATACTCCGGAATCTTGTTGGGTTCTCCCGGCCAGTATCCGCCGTCGCCCGATTCTGTAATTTTCTTCCCGCTCCACCGATTCCACGGAATCAGGAATGGGAATCTGTCGCATAAAGATTTGTTATATTCTTTGCTATTGTCCATAAAACTCCAAATCGTATAGTTAAAAAATCGCGTATTTTTAACTATACACGCTTGTAAATAATATATGTTATTTAAAAAATCGCTGTTTTTTAAATAATCACCAGATCGTCCACATATAGTCGAATAGTTTTTCGTAATCCGATCCGCTCAATGCCTGAACATCATCCATCGACTCTGCGTCAATTTTGTTCAGCAAATCACGGTATATCGCACGAATCGCCCGATTTGTACAATGCTTTGCATGCTGCCTCGCTCCAGTCAGGTAATAATGTCTCCAGTACTCATATCCGCCGTTCCTTGCATTTTTGCAATTGCCGTACTTATCACGATATTCCGTTTCCATCAAATACGGATTACTGCGATACCCTGTATATAAACCATAGCCGTATTTCTTTTTCAGGTTCCTTTTATGTTTACGCATCAAAGCGTGGCGGTTCAATCTCTGTGCCATTAGCTTCACATCCTTCGAGCCACTTAAGTCCTTTTTCTGTGATAACAAACCGATCGTCTTCGTCAATATATCCGTCATCCGCACGTTGGAACGCGCGACGAATTTCACTAATACTCATTGTCTTTGTTGCGCTGACGATCTTTCCATCACGATACAGTTTGACAAGTATCTGTATTTCAACAGAGTCTTCCGGAAGTTCTATAACAGCACGATGTACTTCAAGCTCAATAGTATTCTGTTCGTCCATATAAACCTCCAAAAAAAATGCTCCTGCTAACCACACTGGGCAGTTGGACAACTGCTAGCAAAACATCACTTCGCCCAAGCCATACAACTGTCACTATTGTGCCGTAACCTCGGAGCTATTGATGAGATTGTTACGATCCCCCGTATAAGCGCATGCCGGCGCGTCCGCCGCGCAGCGCCCGCCATAGAATATAAAAGCTGACTGCATCAGAAACCTTAACTTCCTCTATGGCGTACTGTTAAGTTTTTTGAACGATGCGGGGTGTGCAGTCACGACGGCGCTTTATCATATCGATCTTTCTCCGCCGTCGCTCAATCACACGCATGCCTGTTGGATGTCAACGCCTTGTGTCAGGTTTAGAACGTATTTTCATCCCGTCGGGTTGGCCCCCGATGTGTTCCAACATACGGCCTGTATTCTCTTCTCGGCTTTTACTTCTTGCCTACCCGCATATAAACTCAAACTTGTAACCAGTAGTCATCAAGGTCAAAGTCGTCTTCCTGAATAATCTCAGTCTTGTCACGGCGCCTACGCATCCACACAAGAACAGCGACAACAGGAAGCATATAAGACATTGCGCACCATGACGCTACTGCTATATAAGTAATAATCATTCCCATTCGTCTACCCTCCGTTAATCGTCATCAAGTCGAGCGCCTGTATGCTCTTCCCAATCCATTTCGTTGCGCTTCACTATTTTCTTAACAGCGCGTTTGAAAAGCATCTCGCACGTCTGTCTCGTCTTCTTAAAGTGATCCGCAATGTCCGGCAACGAATAACCTTTCATCAGATACATAATTGTTTCTCGCTCCATCGGCGATAACTCAGTTCGATCAATCAGTGACTCGAGATCTACATATATACAGATTATATCCTCGTTGATCGAAAACACGCCATCTGTTGTCAGGTAATGTTGCGGTTCTGTTGTCGGGTAGAACGATGCGTCCTACATAGCCCGATTCTGTATCAGCTTGGCGACAACCCTTTCCTCGCTGAACGGCACATACGCAAGCGCGGAATTGACATGATTACCCATTCACGGGTTCCGCAGTCTTTTTACTTTTGGTTGTCTTTTTCCCGGACAGTTCCTTGATGAGCTTGTCCTTTTCGTCCAGTTCTCGTTCAGCGTCCGCGAGTTCAACTTCCAGAACATGCATCTTCTTTTCAGCGTCTGCGGCATACGCAAGCGCTTCTTCGATGGCGGCGGCATTGTTGTACAGAACATTCTTTGTCTGTTCAATTGTGGCGCCGGGAGCGTTAGTGTTCCCAAGTACCCTCTTTAGCCTGAAATTCTGCTCACTGATTTTTTGGTAAAGTCCTTTGATATCCATGTTTATCATCCTCCAATTTATTTACGAAGCATATCAACCCATTCCTCGAAAGGAATTGCCGTATCCTCGTTATAATTATTTTCTTTGATTAGCCTGCCACGGAAATCGTCGAGTCCAGCTTTAATCACAACGTCCCCGGCAGCTTTAAATATGTAGTCGTACTTTTTGAGGAATAATGCGACGCAGTCTTCCATGTCCTGCATCATTTCCTTATTCTCCGGTTTATTCCAGCTTTTGCAGTTTACACGACAGTACGCATCAGTAATCGTCCTGCATACAATTCCCTTTGCCTGCACAAACATACCGCGCCGCAAGAACTCATCCGTCAGCGCACTGTTCTTCTTGACCAGCTGGTCATATGTCTGCAACACGAAATTGTCATACGACCTCGACACGCTCTTCTTATTGTATTGCCACAGATACAGCGGATCTTTGATGTACACGGTATTCTTATCGTTCATCAGAGACTTGGCAATCGCAATAAAGTATGTGTCCTCATGAAGCTTCAGATCGTCGTTAAACTGTACGTTATTGTCGAGCAGCCATTGGCGCCTGAACATCTTTCCATGAACAAATATATAGTCATGACCATTGTGCCATATCAAAACAATATGTCCATCGTCAAGCGACGGCGCTTCTTCAAAGAACGCGCTCGCGACCATCACCTTGTCGTCTGCCGCAAACCGCAGATACGTTTGGAGCGAGTATGTCGTTCCGAACGCATCGTCAGAATCGCAGAACATAATCCACTCGCCTTTGCTCGCCCTTAGTCCGGCGTTTCGTGTCGCCGATATTCCGCCATGCGGCACAGTGATCGAACGCACCTCGAACGGGCAGTCACTGCCGAACCCTTCCGGCAACACAATATCTTCGCCGTCATTTACAATCAGTACGCTGAAGTCAGACCATTTGACATTCCGCTGTAGTTTCAGAATGTCAAACATCGGCTTCATCAGCGCGGGATCCTCTTTATAATGAGGAATAATTATCTCAAGTTTCGGCATCGTCCTCTTCGGGATTCAAGTCGATAAAGTACTCGATATCAGCGCCGCAGTTTGTACACTTGCAAACGTGAACAATCCCTTCTCCTTCCATTCCATAATCCTCAAAAGAAAAGTCGGCCTGCCAGATGACCGACTTTGTGCAACAGTGAAAACATTCGTACATTTTAACAAGTAACTCCTTCCCCAGACAGATAAGGCAACGCGCACGAACAAATACCAGAACCGCCATTTAACGGATGATTGCTACATTCTCTGCAACATTCAGGAACATATTCAATCGAAGATCCCCAGTCATACGGCGCCGGTGGTAAAAACGGTATTCTTATATCCTGTATGTCAAGTTCCCCAGCGAACATCCATCCGCAATTGTTACACTTCTTTGCCGGTATAGGCGGATTGGATAGCAACATGATCTCATCAAGCGGTTCGCCGCACTTGGGGCATACGAATATTATGTTTATCCTACGAGTACCCATATGTCTTCCTCCATATCGCACAACTCTGCCGGCACAATAATTTCGCCGTATATATCGTATACGCCAACCGTCAGCTGCCCGAACGAGTCACGCATAAGAAATGGAGTGATCGACAGCGAATGATTGTCTACGCAATAAACATATACAATGTAAGTGTCTTTGTCGTATACCATGAACTCGTCTACAACATCGCCAGACGGGCATACATACCGTTCACGCTCAATCTCGATAAATCGCCCGAAGTCGTTGTTGTCTTCCGGTACGCCAATGTTGCGCACCAAAATCGGAACAAAAATAAGTCCCGATACAAGAATGATCAGGATAACAGCGAAACAGTAATCTACGATATCTGCGCTTATATAATGTTTTTTCATGTTATACTCCCCCGACAAACGTCCAGTTAATCTGCGGCGCCGGTGGCAGCAACTCGATCAGCATCAGCATCGTCATGTCGGAAAGTACATGGACCATATAATTTCTGTATACAATGTCCATGCCTTCCGTTATCTCGCCGTCTGCTATTCCCTGCTCATACGCTACGCTGTTCTGCGCAAATAAAAAACTCTTGACACCATCAGGTGTCTGTATCTTGATCTTCGGCAGCATATATCGTTGTCCCCTGTTTCAGTTTGTCTATTTGATCTTGCAGTTTATCGATCACATCGGCCATCTTGTCGATAATCGTCCAAAGCTGATGAAGCCCATCGCTCCACCCGTAATAGTTATCTCCCTTACCCGGAATCTTGATCCCCGTCTTTGTTGTTCTCATGCCGTCAGTTCCCTCGCCTTCAACACATTATCAAGCTCGCTTTTCGTAAGCTTCGACGCAAGATAATCTTCGGCGCATATTCCACCGAGTATTGCGCTGTAAATCTCGCCGAACTTCGCCGGATCATATTTATCTGTATACACAAACTCGTCTGCGATCAGCTCATCGTCTTGCAGACACGCTGCCTCCCGCCTTCGTGGCAGAGTGTATATATTTGATTTTTTTATCATCCGGTTGGAAGATATATGCAACCCGCCACTCTTCCGGGTGACGATCCGCGCCTTAACGATCTCCGATACCGCCGACTTCGCCGACGAAATAGAACAGCCGACGATCTCCGATATGCGGTCATATGATATATGAGCCTCGCAGTATATCTTGCACAGCGCATATAATAAGACCGCAACCTTACGCGAGGTCGCGGTCTTCGCTTTCATAATGTAATATATGTCGTATTTCGTAAATCTCAGCAACTCGTCTTCCGGTCTCTTTGTTCGGAGTACCGGTACCGATCTCTCCGCCCACGCAGCAATCTCCTCGGCATCCGCACGGACTTCATGTTTCGACGATTCAATAAGCGCCGGATCCTGTTCACTATACCACTCCATAAGCGTTCGTTCTATTGCTTTTGCCGACGCGCCAGCCAGTCGCTTGTTGCGCGCGATCTCGACCATCGTCGCATGCCGTGTATGTTTGTCGGTCAGGCGGTAACCTTCGGCATGAGAAAATTTCATCGGAATACCCGAAACTTTGTCTGTTGTACAGACGTCCGAAGAGTCTCCGAGTACCATCTCGGCATACAGGTCATTCCAACGTTTCTTATTCCACTTTTCTCTGATATCACGAAGAAAGTCGGCAGGTATTTTTTCGATCTCGTATATGTACTCGATGTTCTCGATCGGCTCAAGCGTGTTCTGGTCGAGATACCAACAACGCTTACGCGTGATCGCATGGACGCCCAATGGCAACTTTACGGCCTGCGTATTCGTCGGGCGGAACTCGATCTTCGATGGGTCTAACTTCGTTAGCCACATGACGAGGTCGTATATATTTCTTGCCCACTCGTTATAGATGAAAGGATAGAAGAACAGATCGACGTGGTAACCTTTCTTGCCGGATGTCGAGATATAGATCTTGTCGCGAGGCAAGCCCAAAGTCACAAGCGCGTCGATAATCTTGCGTACAGCAGTCTTACCACCGGCATCCACGTCGAACGTAATGAACTTCGTTGACTTTGGTCCGGCGAATACGCTGACGGCATATGACCCGCAAAGATGACTCTCGATCACCCTGTCCGTAAAGCAATGATTTACAGTCTTCGTATAGTGCTGAGTCATCATTACATACTTTTGTCGGAAGCCGCAATAGAGGTCGGAAAACACCCGAATGTGCGACTTTTCGTCTCGAGAGGGTTCTAAGCTTTGATCCATAAGCGATTGAAGCTCCTTTGATTTTTGGCCACAAACGTAGATAGGTGGGGATACCCAAGGGGAGGGAAGATAAAATACCCCTGCATATAATAGAAGGAAAATATATGCCGGCGTAAATTTAGGATCGCCGGCGCTTGAAAATTGCGGGGTCGGGACTCGAACCCGAAGTTGCGGGATATGAACCCGCCGTGCTGCCTTTGCACTACCCCGCGACAGCTCTATAATATATGGGTATATTTTGTGGCAAAAGTTTCCACATTGCGTAATAAAATTTTAATAACCCGGCGGCGGCAATGGCGGGACACGCCGATGGATGGCGTCGCCGAGGTTATATATATTATAGGGGGCATTTCGCGGCCATCTCTTCCCGCCCCCTTTTAGGCGTTAAAAACTCCGGCTACGGCAAACACTACGTTAATATGCAACAGGATCCCGGCAAAACCACAATGAAGTTCCCTTTCTTCGGCGTAGATTTTTTTGACATTCGGATGATATTGGCGTATATTTTTGTAGATTCAGGCAGGATGTTTTGGCATGAGATGACGTGGTGTTGATGTCAAATTGAAGTTTATATAGGATAGGCAGGTGGTTTGAATGATGTATATTCTGGGATAAAACGTAAAAGGCTTTACATAACATTGTATTATGTAAAGCGATTGCCTACAAAGTCAATAAAATCAACCGTTTCAGCGTTTGTATCGATCTAGTTGTATTATCCAGTTGTGCCTTTGACTATCTTTGCCTTTATCGGCTACAACGCTTGATTTTATTGGGTTTGTAGCTTTTGCATGTTGTTGTGTATAACAAAGTGCCAAAAACACGCCTTTTCCCGCCTGTTTTTGTGCATTGTGTTGCTCACAGCAACATACCATTTTCTGCCATTACATGGTATTTATTTCCATTGTTACTTGTGTTACTTTTCCATTATTTACCATGTTACTATCCATTATTTTCCAATTGGTTACATTGCGATATATGCCATAATTTGCCTTGTAACTTTCCATTATTTACCATTTAGTTACATTGCCTTTTTCCACTGTTTTTGCTTTGTAACCTTTTTCCATTAATTTCCATTTTATGGTATTTATTGCCGCCTTTCCTTTGGTTACATGATTTTAAAAGGCGTTTTTGCCTTGTAACTATTGCCATTTAATTCCATTTTTTACGACCGTACAACTTTGATCGTATACCATATTTGACATCATAAATTTGTATGTACTTTTTGTTTTGCCTATTTGTCTACTATGATTATATGTTAATACTTTTGTAATATGTTCAATCGGCTACTAATGGCTATTTTACATGCTTTGCGGTCGTTTTTCTTTATTTTGTAAATATTACGATATTGTAATATCTTTCTGAATCTTTTGTCATATTAGTTAATATTTGAGCGATTTTTGCTTCATTGCTTTAGTTTGTTAAAGTTGTACTGTCTTATTTGGTATGGCATTTTTGACGATTTATGGCAAGTTGACCAGATTGTACATTTTTAGTTGTATTGCCGTTTGCGTACAACTTTTTGTTTGTCAAGTGATATATTACAATTTAATTAATTTTGCATAGGCTTGTGGTTAATCATTGCTTATATACACTATACTTTGTGTTTTCTTATTTTTTGTCATTAATCTGTAACATATTTGTAAGGATATTGCAATATCTTATGTGATTCTTTGCCTTTTATCCTTTGGTCAAAGATAAAAAAAATCATTTCCTATTATAATTCGCGAAACGCGTATGCCATGAAACGCCGCCGCCAAAGCCGCCGAACACCGTCAACGTTGACAAGGCATGGTATGATTTGATCGTGATATCACGCTTTCATAGCATGATATCACGCCGAACCTTGAAAACGATACAGAACGCCCGCCGCGAAGCGGGCGAAGCGAACGCCGCCGAAGCCGTGAAAAGCCGAAGCACGCCGAAGCCGTGAAAAGCCGAAGCACACCGCGCCGCGTTCCTTCCGTTTCTGTATCGGCGTACATTGAAAAGAAGCGAAAGCCGATCAAAGCCACGCCGCCCGCCGTATTTGAAAACGGGCAACACACGAAGCACACCGCGCCAAAGCCGAAGCGAAACGAAGCGCACGCCGTGAAACGCCGCCGCCGAAGCCAAAAAGACCGAAAAAAGCGGGTATGCCCGCCACGGGGAAAGAAAACGAAACGCACGCCGTACGGAACGAAAACGCCGTGAATGTTCCCGCCGTTCTAATGGTAGAAGCACGCGAAACGCCACGAAACGCCGCCCGCCGCCGCCGTGAAAGCTAGCGAGTGAATAGAAGCCGAAAGCGCGAAACGCCCGCCCGCCGTAAAGCGGGCGGCGTGTACAGGAAACGAAGCCGCCGCGCCGCGTTTCCTGTACACGCCGCAAGGCGAATAACGCCCGCCACGGGCGAAAGAAGAAAGGAAAGAAGACCATGAACACGAACGAAACGAAGACCGCCACGAACGAAGCCACGAAGACCGCCACGAAGACGAACAAAGGAAAGGAAGGAAAGAAGACCATGAACGCCACGAAGAACACGCCCGCCGCGAACGAAGTCACGAAGACCGCCGAAGCCATTATTGCCGCCGCCGAACGCGAGCCGCTCGCCCGCAAGATTGCCGCCGCGATTGAACGCGCGAAGACCGCCGCCACGAAAGACGCCCGTGCCGCCGCCGCCGAAGAAGCCGCCGCGGTAATTGCCGAATATAATCGCGTTTCCTTTGAAAACGCCGCCCGCCGCGCTTCGTTCATTGCCGCCGCCGAAGCCGTGCGCGTGAACGCGCCGAAGAAAGACGAAGCCCGCAAGGCGAATATCGACTATACACGCCGCGCCGAACCTATCCAGTACACTTTTGCCGCCGAAGACGGAACAATAACGCTTCGCACGCTTTCCCTTCCCGCTTTCGCGGTTTGGGCGTTCAAGGCGGGAAAGACCGCAACACATGAACAGCGCGCGGCGTTTTGCGAAGCTATTTATGCGATTGAAAGATATCAAAAGAATGCCATTGAAAAAGACGGCGCGGAAGCGCGGGAAGGTTTGAAAGAAGCCGCCGCCGCTATCACTTCCCTTGTGAACGCGTGCGGCATTGACAAGCTAACAACAAAGACCGCCGAAAATGGTTTTATCGCGCCGTTCTTCGTACATCGTTCTTTTGTGAACGCGAACGCCGCCCGCATGAAATGCAATCGCGGCGTGTACACTTCGCACGCCGCCGCCGTGAACGAAGCCGCCGCCGCCGTTGTCGCGGCAAACGACAAAAATCACGAACGCGCCGCCGCCCGCCTTGAACGCGCCGAAGCCGCCGCCGTGAAAATGGTATTTTCAATCATAAACGAAGCCGCCGCCGCCGCCGTTGTGGGCGTGTGGAATGCTTCTGTATTGACTGTATCCGAAGCCGAAGCCGCCCGCCACGCCCGCGAAGCCGAAGCCGCCCGCAAGGCGCGCGAAGCCGAAGCCGCGAAGAAAGCACGCGAAGCCGCGAAGGCGAAGCGCGAAGCCGAACGCGAAGCATTGAAAAAGGAACGCGAAGCGAAGAAAGCCGCCACGCCCGCCACGAAGACCACGCCCGCCGCGAAGACCGCCGCGAAGAAGACCACGCCCGCCGCGAAGACCGCGAAGAAGACCACGCCCGCCGCGAAGAAGACCGCGTAACACGAACAAACGAAGCCGCGCCGCCCGCC
>Ga0265298_10008338_pt1 | contig 12464 bp, 10 predicted proteins | sample AusTroGonzalo_MG_3_FD_193486 | JGI IMG/M metagenome (GOLD analysis project Ga0265298, IMG submission 193486) | Bovine rumen microbial communities from tropical cattle in Woodstock, Queensland, Australia - Gonzalo_01 | ecosystem: Host-associated > Mammals > Digestive system > Stomach > Rumen ... | reverse complement strand
GATGCCCAGCTTCTTCTCGGTGAACGGAAGGTTCCTGAGCCACTGGATCTCCTCGCCCGTGAGCTGCTCGCGCGTCCACATCACGACGGCCGCGGCATTAGGGTGGAAGTCCGCCAGGTCACGGTCGGACGAAACGTAATCGTCATGGTTGCCCTTCACGACCGGGCACCCCAGGTCGCGGACGATCTTCATGCACTCGCTCGGCGAGGCATTGTAGCCTACGACGTCGCCCGTGCACAGGAAATCGGTGACCCCCTGGGAACGGCAGTCGTCAAGAACAGCGTTCAACGCCTCCAGATTGGCGTGGATATCTCCTAATATTGCAAAAACCTTGGACATTTCGACGTTTTCACTTGAGCAGCATGGATGCCAGCTGCAAATCCTCTACTGTTGTAATCTTGATGTTCGGAGCGTTGCTCTCAAGTATCTTCACGGCCCCTCCCGCAAGCTCCACCGCCTGGCAGTCGTCGGTGACCTCGGTCTTTCCAAGGGCCTTGTAGGCGTCGCGGATGGCCTTCATCTGGAAACCCTGGGGCGTCTGGACCGTCCACAGCTTGTCGCGATCCTCTGTCGCGACGACCGTAACGCCCTTGTCGACACGCTTGATCGTATCGGTCATGCGGCGACCGACCGTAACCGCAGGGGTGCGCTTCACGAGCTTCACCACCTCGGAGACGAGCTCGGACGTCACGCACGGCCTCGCACCGTCGTGGATGAGCACATAGCGCGTATCGAGGTCGCACGCGTCAAGGCCCGCCTGGACGGAGTCCTGGCGGCGGTTGCCGCCCGCCACGATCGCCTGGAGCTTCGAGATGCCGAACATCTTGACCACTGCCTTCGCGGCGACCTGCTGGTCCTTGCGCACGACAAGAACGATCCTGTCGACATCGCGGCAGCGTTCAAACGCAAGAAGCGACCATGCCAGGACCGGCTTGTTGCCCAGCGACAGAAACGCCTTGTCGGTCCCCGCACCCATGCGGGTCGACTTGCCCGCAGCGACTATTATGGCAGTTGTCATGCAATGTTCCTCCCACAGCATTTTTTGTACTTCTTACCGGATCCACAAGGGCATGGGTCGTTGCGCCCGACCGCCGGGGCGGTACGCTGCACGGGCGCGGCGCTTTGCTGGGCCTCGACTGCGCGGCGCCCGCTCTGGGACATCATGGAAGCGAACACATCGGCCACGGTCGCGGCCTTGGCGGGCGCCTTGACGGGGACATCGCGCTTCGCGGCATCGGCCGCCTCGGCTTCGGTGACGGTGATGGCGTCGGCGTTCGTCACGGCCTTGCGGCGCTCCATCGCCGCGAACATGCGTTGCATCCTCACGGCGGTCGCGCTCCTGAACTCGCTCGAGATGACCTTCGACTTGATCGAGGTCATAAGGCTCTCGAACATGCCGAATGCCTCCTTCTTGTACTCGACGAGAGGGTCGCGCTGGCCGTACGCCCTCAGGTTCACGCCGTGCCTGAGGTCGTCCATCGCCCTCAGATAGTCCTGCCATTCGCGGTCGATCACGTTGAGGAAGACGCCCCTTTCCATGAAGGGAAGCGTAGCCTGGTCCTCGCTCCTGCACTTCGCCTCGTACGCCTCTTCGACGCGCTTCATCACGAGGTCGCCGGCGGCGCCGGGCGCCCCCATCAGGGGACGTATCTCGTCTTCGGTCACCGTGACGGGGAACGTGACCCCGAGCCAGTTCATGAAATCGACGAGAGAGCCGTCCTTCTCGCTGAAGAGATAGCGCTCGGCCTGGGTCTGGATGACGTCGTTCATGACGTCGAGGATGAGGCTGTGCACCTCCTCGGGCGAGCCCTTGAGGATGCGGCCGCGGAGCTCGTACACGATCGAGCGCTGCTTGTTCATCACGTCATCGTACTCGAGCGTGCGCTTTCTCACGGCGAAATGCTGCTGCTCGACGCGGCGCTGGGCGGTCTCGACCGACTTGTTGAGCCAGCGGTGCTCCATCACCTCGCCTTCCTGTATGCCGAGCCTCTGCATGATGCTCGAAAGGCGCTGCGATCCGAAAAGACGCATCAGCTGGTCTTCAAGCGAGATGAAGAACTGCGATGAGCCGGGGTCGCCCTGGCGGGAGCAGCGGCCACGCAGCTGACGGTCGATTCTGCGCGATTCGTGGCGCTCCGACCCGATCACGTGCAGGCCGCCAAGCTCCGTGACGCCCTCGCCGAGCTTGATGTCGGTTCCGCGGCCGGCCATGTTGGTCGCGATGGTTACGGCGCCCTTCATTCCGGCGAGGGCCACGATCTCCGCTTCGCGGGCGTGGTTCTTCGCGTTCAGGACCTCGTGAGGCACGCGGGCGATCTTCAGCATCCTCGAAAGGATCTCCGAGGTGTCGACCGTGACAGTACCCAGAAGGACAGGCTGGCCCTTGTCGTGGCGGCGCTGGACGTCGGCGATGATCGCCTTGTACTTCTCGCGCTGCGTACGGTAGATCTGGTCGTTGCCGTCGACCCGGTTGACGGGCTTGTTCGTCGGGATCGAAACGACGTCGAGCTTGTAGATGTCCTTGAACTCGCGCGCCTCGGTCTCGGCCGTGCCGGTCATGCCGGAGAGCTTCCTGTAGAGGCGGAAGTAGTTCTGGATCGTGATGGTCGCGAGGGTCTGGGACTCCTTCTCGATCTCAACGCCCTCCTTCGCCTCGACCGCCTGGTGGAGGCCGTCGGACCACCTGCGCCCGGGGAGGACGCGGCCGGTGAACTCGTCGACGATGTAGACGTGGTTGTCCTGGACGACGTAGTCGACGTCGCGCTCGTAGAGGCAGTACGCCCTGAGAAGCTGGTCGACCACGTGGACGCGGTCGCTCTTCTCCATGAAGGCGCTCTGGGCGTCGCGGCGGCGCTCCATGCGCTCCGCGTCGGAAAGCGTGTGATCGCCGTCGATGGCGCTCATTTCGGCCGCGAGGTCAGGGAGGACGAAGAGCTTCGGGTCCCTCGGGCATATCTTCTCGCAGCCCTTGTCGGTGAGGGCGACCTCGCGGGTGCGCTCGTCGATCGTGAAATAGAGCTCGTCCTTCAGCTCGCGGGCGCGCGCCTTGTACATTTCGCTCAGCATCTGCATCTCGACCGTCTCGTGGTGCTTGCGCATGTCGGCATCCTCGAGAAGGTGCATCAGCTGCTTGTGCTTCGGCATCGAGTGGTAGACCTGGTAGATCTTCTCCTTGAAGGTCAGGACGTCGCCTTCGTCTATCGCCTTCTTCGCGTCGCGTATGAGGTCGTTGCACATCGCCGTCTGGACGCGAACGATGGCCGACACCATCGGGTTCACCTCCTGGTAGATGTGGGACGTCGAGAGCGTCGCGGGGCCGCTGATGATCAGCGGCGTCCTCGCCTCGTCGATGAGGATCGAGTCGACCTCGTCGACGATCGCGAAGTTGTGCCCGTTCTGCACGACCTGCTCCGGCTGCTGGGCCATGCCGTTGTCGCGAAGGTAGTCGAAGCCGAACTCGCTGTTGGTGCCGTATGTTATGTCGCACTTGTACTGGGCGCGGCGCTCCTCGGAGTCCATCGAGTTCTGTATGCACCCGACCGTAAGGCCGAGGAACCTGTACAGATGGCCCATCCACGAGGCATCTCGCTTGGCGAGATAGTCGTTCACGGTCACGAGCTGGACGTTCTCGCCCGCAAGGGCGTTCAGGTAGAGAGGGAGCGTAGCCACCAGCGTCTTGCCTTCGCCGGTCTGCATTTCGCTGATCTTGCCCTGATGAAGCACGATGCCGCCGATAAGCTGGACGTCGAACGGGATCATGTTCCACGTCAGGGTATGGCCGCAAACCTCGGCCGTGGTGCCCACAAGATGGCGGCACGCGTTCTTCACGAGAGCGTAGGCCTCGGGGAGGATCGAATCGAGGGATTCGCCCTTCCTTATGCGCTCCTTGAACGATTCGGTCATCTTCGGATAGTCTTCGTCGGCGAACTTCTTCGCCTCGTAATCCGCCTCGATCCGGTTGATTTCGCGCACTATCGGCCACAGCTTCTTGAGCTCGCGGTCGTTCTTTGTTCCAAACAGAAATTTAAGCAAATTCATACACTGGATATTATATCATATTTCAGGACTCCTGACTTGATGTTTCAGTCCAGGGAGCCCCTAGTCCGAAGACTTAGACAAACAATAGCGTCAAGAGTCCTGCGACAATGCAGTACGGGCCGAAAACCCAGAACCACTTGCCCTTCAACGCCTTGACAAGAACCTTAAGGGAGAAGTACCCGACGACCGCGGCGAGCGCCGCGCCGTAGAGCGTAAGCCCCCAGCCGATTTCCGCATCGGCCGCGGCCGGGGTCTTCATGAGCTCAAGCAGGGCCCCGCCGATGATCAGGGGGGCGGACATAAGGAATGAGAACTCGGCGGCCTTCTCGGCGTCGATGCGCCCGCCTCGCGCGCTCGCTAGGGTCATGCCGCTCCTGGAGACTCCAGGGAGAAGCGCCAGTGCCTGGAAGAGGCCCATCAGAAGCGCCCTCAGGAAGCTCACGTCCTTCGACCCGCGGGGAAGATACCTCGTACCTATGAGAATGGCGCCCGTGAACATGAGAAGAGCCCCGACCATCCGGGAGTTCTCGAACATGCCGCCGATGAAGTCGCTGAAGAAGAAGTATACGACAACGGCCGGCAGGGCGCTTATTGCGATCTTGAGGATGTACAGCCACTCGAAGTTGCGGATGATCCTGAAGATCGTCGCCCGGTAGAAGACCACTATGCTCAGCAGCGTCCCGACATGGAGGAAGAGGTCCAACCTCATCCCCGGCACCTCGACGCCAAGGAAGTGCTGACCTATCACAAGGTGGCCGGAGCTGGATATGGGCAAAAACTCGGCGACGCCCTGCAGAATGGCCAGTATAGTGACCTCCAGCATCGGCGTCGCCCCGTATTGCGTCTAATTCAGGCCATCAGTCCGCGGAGGCGCGGACCTTGCCCTCCTTGATGCGCTTCTGCACGACTTCCTCGGCGATTGCCTTTGGAACAGGCTCGTACTGCTTGAAGATCATCGTGAAGGTTCCGCGGCCCTGGGTGACCGTACGGATCGCGTTCGAGTAGCCGAACATCTCGCCTAGCGGGACGGTGGCCTTGATGAGCTTCACGCCGGCGCGCTCCTCCATGCCCTCGACGCGACCGCGGCGCTGGTTGATGGAGCCGTTCGCCGCGCCCATGTACTGCTCGGGGACGGCGACTTCGACGTCCATCATAGGCTCGAGAAGCTGGGGCTTCGCCTTGAGGAACGCCTGCTTGAAGCACTGCTGGGCGCAGGTGATGAACGCGAATTCGTTCGAGTCGACCTCGTGGTAGCTGCCGAAGTACACGGTGGCCTTGACGTCCACGACGGGGAAGCCCGCGAGCGGGCCCGACTCGAGCGCCTTCTTGACGCCCTTCTCGACCGCCGGGATGTACTCCGTCGGGATGACGCCGCCCTTGACCTCGTTGACGAACTCGAAGCCCTTGCCGGGCTCCTGCGGAGCGAGCTTGAGGCAGACGTGCGCGTACTGGCCGCGGCCGCCGGACTGCTTGACGTGCTTGTACTCGTTGTCGACGGGGACGGTGATCGTCTCGCGGTACGCGACCTGCGGGGCGCCGACGTCGCAATCGACGTTGAACTCGCGCTTCAGACGGTCGACGATTACCTCGAGGTAGAGCTCGCCCATGCCGGCGATGATCGTCTCGGAAGTCTCCTGGTCGAAGCTGACGACGAAGGTCGGGTCCTCCATCGCGAGGGCGTGGAGCGCGACGCCGAGCTTCTCGTTGTCGCCGCGGCTCTTCGGCTTGACGGCGACCGAGATGACGGGAGCCGGGAAGTCGATGGACTCGAGCGTGATCGGGTGCTCGGGATCGCAGAGCGTGTCGCCCGTGCGCGTCTGGGTAAGGCCGACGCACGCGACGATGTCGCCGGCGCGGGCCTCCTCGAGAGGCTCCTGCTTCGCGGCGTGCATGCGGAAGAGACGGCTGATGCGCTGCTCCTGGTTGATCGTCGAGTCAAGAAGCTCGGCGCCGAGCTTGAGCGTGCCCGAGTAGACGCGGACGAACGTGATCTTGCCCATGTTCTTGTCGGACATGATCTTGAACGCAAGGCCGCAGAACGGCTCGTCGTCGGAGACTTCGCGCTTCTGGCTGGGATCGTCGGCGCTGACTGCCGCGCCCGTGTCGAGCGGCGAAGGCAGGTAGTCGCAGATCGCGTCGAGAAGCGGCTGGACGCCCTTGTCCTTGAACGCGCTGCCGCAGAAGGCGGGAGTGATGGTGCGCGCGAGGCAGCCCTTGCGGATCGCCGCCTTGATTTCGGGAACCGTAAGCTCCTCGCCAGCGAAGAACTTCTCCATGAGCGCATCGTCCTGCTCGGCGGCGCTCTCGACCATCTTCTGGCGGTATTCCTTGGCCTTCTCCATATACTCCTCAGGAATATCCTTCTCGATGACAGTCTTGCCGAGGCTCTTCATGTCGAAGTAGAGAGCCTTCATGTTGACGAGGTCAATGACGCCCTCGAACGTGTCGGCGGCGCCGATCGGAAGCACCATCGGCACGGGGTTGGCGCCGAGCTGGTTCTTCATCTGGTCCATTACGTTGTAGAAGTTCGCGCCGACGCGGTCCATCTTGTTGACGAAGGCGATCTTCGGGACCTTGTACTTCTCGGACTGGCGCCACACCTGCTCGGACTGGGGCTGGACGCCGCCGACCGCGCAGTAGAGGGCGACCGCACCGTCAAGGACGCGAAGTGAGCGCTCGACCTCGGCCGTGAAGTCCACGTGTCCGGGAGTGTCGATCAGCGCGAGGCGGTAGTTGCCCCACATGACCGTCGTGGCGGCGGACTGGATCGTGATGCCGCGCTCCTGCTCCTGAACCATGAAGTCCATCGTGGCGGCGCCGTCGTGCACCTCACCGATCTTGTAGTTCTTGCCAGAATAGTAGAGAATGCGCTCGGAAGTCGTCGTCTTGCCACCGTCAATGTGGGCCATGATGCCGAAGTTACGTACTCTCTCCAGCGGGATGTCTCGCTTAGCCATTTTTTCTTTCTACCTTCCTTGATGGATGAAATTTAAGTGCATATTATACCGAAAACGGGCCCCTAAGCGCAAGGGGGTATTTTCAGGCAGACGGGCGACGGCGATTGAACGGCGCCGGGGGATATGGTAAAATACGCGCAATCGCAATGAACGACAAGGAGATTACTTAAGATGGACATAGTCATTCTGCTCGGAGCCCCCGGTTCGGGGAAGGGAACGATCGCCTCTCGCCTCGCGGAGACCCATTCGAACCTCAAGCACGTATCGTCGGGAGACCTCCTCCGCGGCGCAGTCGCCAAGGGCACGCCGGCCGGCATCGAGGCCAAGGACTACATGGAAAAGGGAAAGCTCGTGCCCGACTCCCTCATAGCCCAGATGATCAAGGATGTGATCGCCGAGACGACCGGCGATGTGACGATGCTTCTCGACGGCTTCCCGCGCAACGTCGCCCAGGCCGAGATACTTGAAAAGACCGGCGCGCCGATCAGGAGCGTCGTCCTCGTGGACGTGCCCGATGAAGTGATCCAGGACCGCATCGCCGGTCGCCGCACGTGCCCCCAGTGCAAGGCGGGCTACCACGTGACCGCCCTTCCCCCCAAGGTCGAAGGCGTCTGCGACAAGTGCGGCGCCGCCCTCGTGATCAGGAAGGACGACAACCCCGACACCGTCAAGGACCGTCTCGTCGTGTACCACAGCGAAACGGAGCCGGTGATCGCCTTCTACGAGGCGAAGGGACTTTTGAGGAAGATCGACGGAAACCAGGGTCCCGTGAAGAACGCCGAGGCGTTCCTCGCGGCGATGTGAAGATGAAAGTCGACATAAAGTCAAAAGCCGAAATCGACCGGATGCGCGAGGCGTGCCGGATGACCGCGGAGATCCGCGACATCTGCGCCGCCGCCGTCGCGCCCGGAGTGACGACCGGCGAGATCGACGACCTGGTGATCCAATACTGCCGGAAGCACAACGTCAAGGCCAGCTTCTACGGCTACGCGAACTTCCCGGGGCACATATGCGTTTCGATCAACGACGAGGTCATCCACGGCATACCCAGCCGTCACCGGGTGATAATGCCCGGCGACCTCGTCAAGACCGATGTCGGCATCTTCAAGAACGGCTTCAACGGCGACACGTCCAGGACGGTCGCCCTCGGCGTGACCGATCCGGAGGTGCTTAGGCTCGTTGAGACGACGAAGCAGTGCCTGAAGGCCGGAATAGCGGCCTGCGGACCTGGCGTGCATCTCGGGGACGTCGGCTACGCGATCCAGAAGGTCGCCGAGGACGCGGGCTTCGGAATCGTACGCAACTGGATCGGGCACGGAGTCGGCCGGACCGTCCACGAAGACCCCCAGGTCCCCAATTACGGGACGCCGGGAACGAAGCTCGTGCTGAAGCCCGGCATGACGATCGCCATCGAGCCCATGATAACCATGACGAAGCAGGGCGAGATGACCGACGTCCTCGAGGATGGCTGGACGGTCGTTACGCGCGATCGCTGCCTTTCCGCCCACTTCGAGCACACTGTCGCGATAACCGACGACGGGTGCGAAATACTCACTTTGCCGGCGGACTATCCCTGAAGCCTCAAGGCCCGAAGGCGCTTAGGTCGAATGGCGGCTGATTGCCTTGTGGCGGATGGTCCGTCCGGCTTTCCTTTTCAGAAGCCGGGAAGGTTGAGCTGGCCGGAGACGCATACCTTGCGTCCCTTGGCCAGCGTCCTGTCGGAAGTGTCGTAGACGACGAACTTTATGCCGTCAAAGCGTTTCGAGAGCTCCTGCCGGATGTAGCTCGAAACGCTTTTCACGTTCCCCTTGTCGTCGTCCGAGAACCCTATCGAGACGGACCTTCCGAGCCCCCCGGTGCGCTGGAGGGTATGGAAGATGTGCTCCACAAAATCGCGTATCGCGAACTCCTTGGCGAGTTCGGGCTTCGAGGCGAGCGTCGCGGTCGCAAGCTTCTCCTGGTATATGGGATCGGCCTCCATCCGCTCCTTGAAGGCGTCGTGGGTCACGGCCGAGTAGCGGCACATGTGAAGGTAGTAGTCGAGCTCCTGGGCGTCGGTGCCGAACTCGGTCACGCCGTCGAACCACTTCCTGTAGCCGCGCAGGTTCGACATCATCTCCTCTCGCTCGCTCTCGGTGAGCGCATAGCGGATGAATATCCTCACCGCCTTCTCTATCGTCTCGGGCGAATGCCCCCTTGCGGTGACGATCGCGAAGATCCTTCCCTCGCGAAGCGTCTTTTTCATCGCGTTGTAGCTCGGGCCCGGGATCTCGCCGTGCTCTATCTTCTCGAGGGCGGAGATCGTATCTTCGATGAACGTATTGCGACCGGGCTCGTCGGCGAAGTTCCTGAAGGCTGCGCTCCAGCCGCCGACCTGCGGCGGGCGGTAGTGGGCCACGTCGCTCCGTATCATTGCGAACGTCGCGGTGGAGACTTCAACCGGCTCCCAGGAGCCGTCGTGGCGGCGATGCTCCATCCTGATCTTCGTGGGCATATGCAGTATGTTGTCGTCCCAGTCGAAGATGTAGTACTTGAAGTCGCGCGTGGCGACCTCGTCGTTTACGTAGGGAATGGGCCTCTTTCGCTCCATCGCACGCCTATTATACCAAAACCGCGCCGTCTCCTGCGCACTGCGAAAGGAGCGCCGCCGCTGCGGCGGCCTCGGCCTCCTTGTGGCTGCGGGCCTGGGCGACGGCCTCGCCGAGTCCCTCGACGGAGACCTTGACCGTGAAGACAGGCTCATGGGCGGTGCCGGAGGTCTTGAGAAGCGCATACGCGGGCTGGCGCGGCGGCTTCATCGCCTGGGCCTTTACTTGAAGCGCGCCCTTGGGATTGCCGTCGCCTATGCCGTCCGACTCGTGAGAAAGCGACAAGGCGTCGAATACCTGCTTCGCCGCCGCGAGCCCTCCGTCAAGCCATGCGGCGCCGATTATCGCCTCGACCGCGTCGGCAAGGGTCTTGGACCCCTTCTGCACAGGCGCGCCTCCCTTGTTTATCTTGAGCCGTCCGGCGAGGCCGAGCCTGTCCGCGGCGGCGCTGAGCGACGGCGCGGAGACCATCCTTGCGCGCTTGACGGTAAGGGGGCCCTCGTCGTCCGAGGGGAACCCGGCGTACAGCCTGTCCGCCGCGAGAAGCCCCAGGACGGCATCGCCGAGAAACTCCAGCCGCTGGTTGTCGCGCGCGTCGGGCGACACCATGCGATAGGCGGGAGTGGTAAGCGCCTCGTCAAGAAGCGCCGCGTTTTTGAAGTTGTAGCCAAGCATGTCCATAAGTCGAGTGTCAGATGCCTATTGCGATCTTGAGTTCAGGGAGATTCCTGGCAGTCTTCACCGACTGCCACCTGCGGCGCCATGCGGGGATCTCCCTCCAATATGCGACCAGCTCCTTGATGCGGCCGAGGAGCGGCCTTTCTCCGTTAAGTTCCTGCATGGATGATTCGATGTAGCGCGCGAGAAGCGCCTCGGAGCCGTCCCTTTCGCCGAGCGCGCGGACAAGGCCCCTTCCGACCATCACGCGGCCTTTTGCCGGCAACGATACGTCGCCGTTGTATACGACCGGCATCTTCGCCGCGGCCTCCACCGACCTGAAGGCCTCGATGTCGCATTCGCCCTCGTACATCTGCCGCGCGGTACGCGCGTGCACCGTGACGAACCTCAAAGGGAAGCGGTTGACCATGGGCATCAGATGGAGAAACTCGTCGGGGCGCTCGACCCCAAGTCTCGTCTTGAGGGAGAGGGCTCCCTCGCCCATCACTTCGCAGCCGGTCTCCAGCATGCGCTCGAGGACGTCCGGATGCTGCAGGAGTCCAGAGCCGCGGCCCTTGCGCCGCACCATGGGGAACGGGCAGCCCGCGTTCAGATCGGCAGTGGAGTAGCCGGCGCCCTTAACCCTTTCAAGGCACCGCCTGAAGGCTGCGGGATCCTTGCCGATGAACTGCGGAGTGAGCTTTATGCGCTCGCCGCCGCGCAGTTCGCGATCGGAGAGAGGGTCGTAGTCGCCTGTCGCCGTTATGAAGGGAGTCATGGCCTCGTCGAAGCCGACTTCTGCGATTTCGTCCGCAAACGTGCGGCGGAAGCACCTGATTGTGACACCCCTCAGCGGCGCAAGGATCATTTCCTGTCGGCGACCTCTAGGAGTATGAAAGAATAGTTGTCGGGGGCGCCGTTCTTCACGACTTCGGCCGCAAGGCGCTCCTTCGCCTTCTCAAGCGTACCGTAGCCGACGAGGAAACCGAGCCTCGTGTCGGTGATCACGTCATGCACGCCGTCGGAGCATATCACGAACCTGTCGCCCGGAAGCACGTCGACCTTCCGCCAGTCTGGCCTTATGCCGGATTCTGTGCCGACCGCACGCGTAAGGACGTGGGAAAGCGGGTGGTCCCTGTCGGCGTCGAACAGCTCTGCGCCGACGGAATGGTCGCGCGTGAGCGGAGTCGCAAGTCCGCGACGCACGCGGTATACCCTGCTGTCCCCGACATGGCAGACGGCTGCGCGGCCTGAGCCCTCCCCATCGAACACCAGCACGGCGGCCGTCGAACCCATCTGCCTGTAGCCGCGATTCCTGGCATACGAATGTATCGTTGTGTTTGCGTTGTCGAGCGACAGGGCCACGGCCTCCATCTTGTTGATGAAGCTCGTTCCGACTTCCGCAACCGCCTTGCGCATGGTCGTGCAGACGATCTCGCTCGCCATGGCACCCTCGGCGCCGCCGCCCATGCCGTCCGCGACGCAGTACACGTCAAACAGCGAGTCGACTAGGAGGTTGTCCTGGTTTTCCTTCCTGACGAGACCCGTATCGCTCGTCCTCAGCACCTTGATCCAAGGCCTCAAACCGGAAGTTTCCGCGGAAGTTTTCTTCAATTTGAACATCAATTATCCTCAAAGAGACGGAGGGGCGCTTTACGGCACCCCTCCGCTTCATTCGCTGCGGGGCGAAGTTTACTTCGCGACGACGCGGACCATCTCGAGAACCTTGTTCGAGTAGCCCCACTCGTTGTCATACCACGAGCAGACCTTGACGAACGTCGGATCGAGCTGGATGCCGGCCTTGACGTCGAAGATCGACGTGCGGGCATCGCCGCGGAAGTCGGTCGAGACGACCGCTTCGTCGGTATAGCCGAGAATGCCCTTGAGCTCGCCCTCGCTGGCGGCCTTCATCGCAGCGCAGATCTCCTCGTAGGTCGCCTCCTTGGCGAGCTCAACGGTGAGGTCGACGAACGAGACGTCGCTGGTGGGAACGCGGACGGACATGCCGGTGAGCTTGCCGTTGAGCTCCGGGAGAACCTTGCCGACGGCCTTGGCCGCGCCCGTCGAGGACGGGATCATGTTCTCGAGGATGCCGCGGCCGCCGCGCCAATCCTTCTTGGACGGGCCGTCGACGGTCTTCTGCGTCGCGGTGGCGGCGTGGATCGTCGTCATGAGGCCGCGCTTGATGCCGAAGGTGTCGTTGAGGACCTTCGAGATCGGGGCG
>Ga0265298_10008337_pt1 | contig 12465 bp, 10 predicted proteins | sample AusTroGonzalo_MG_3_FD_193486 | JGI IMG/M metagenome (GOLD analysis project Ga0265298, IMG submission 193486) | Bovine rumen microbial communities from tropical cattle in Woodstock, Queensland, Australia - Gonzalo_01 | ecosystem: Host-associated > Mammals > Digestive system > Stomach > Rumen ... | reverse complement strand
ACGCACTCGAGAGCGGGGCAAGCGGAAAAATATGGCTTCAGGAAAACGGGGAGAAGATTATCCGCTACCGTTATCCGGTCAGCAATTCATGGGTGCAGCTTGAATATCTTATTTCCACGGCCGGGACGGTGAAAAATATTGATTATAAATATATTCCGTGACGGCGGGACGTTTTCAGGATTCAGGATTTGGGGTATAGTGGCAAGCGGACAGTGGGGTTTCGAATATGCTCAGAGACGGGCATACAAAATCAGAGGCTAAAGAGCGTGCAGCCCATTTCACGGAACTCTTTGATTTTTTTTCGGAGGGCTTCCTCAGAAACTTCGAAATGATCAGCCAGGCAGGAAAGGCAGAAGAAGCTTTCCGCGCCGCGGTTGATCATTTTTTTCGTCATGGCAATTTCGTCCGGAACGAGAGGACGGCTGCAACGGAGGCAGCGGGCCGGCGCTCGGGAATTAAAGCCGGGAGCCTCGGCGGGTATCATTTCTTCACCAGACGGCAGAGGTAGAGACGCATATCATGACCGGGGACCGTTTGATTGAAATAATCGTATTTTTGGCCGAGGTCTTCTCCGGTATAAACGTCTTTGACCGAGAGCGCGAAACCGGAGGCAACAGGCAGGCCAAGGTCCACCAGTTCACAGTGGATTGTGCTTTCCGCGTCGGAAAAATTGATGAAGGCCAGAGCAAATTCACCGCCGGAAAGATGGCGGAAGAGGGTATAGCCCGAATCAGGGATCTCCCGCCAGGGCATTTCCCCTTCCTTCGGATCTGGATTTCCGGTGAAGATCGAGGACTTGCGGATCAGATAGGGCGGACGGCATTCCTCGTCCTGATCGATCCGGAGAAGGTCGGGATGCTTCATCAGGGCTTCGTATTCCGGAGCGACGGAGCGGAGATCGGCGCCGAGCATCAGCGGCACGCCACAGAGGCACCAGAGTGAGAACTGCATCCTGTATTCTTCATACGTGCAGACTTTACCGATGCCTACGTTACCTTTTCCGCCCATGCCGACGGTGAGCATGTCCATGTCGTTGAAAGAACCGGGGGCGCTCATGGACAGATTGCTGAGCTGGGATTTGAAGATATCGGTGAAAGAACGGTAGTTGTCCATGATGTCGCCGGTGGAGCGGTACATATGGGCGCCGACGCTTCGCATCCAGTTCCAGGGATCGTGGCGGCCCCAGTTGCAGGCGGAAAAGAGGATTGGGCGGCCGGTGGATTTCAGGGCCATGGACATCGTCTGATAACGGGTGCGGCAATTGCCGGTTTCCGGGAAGTTGCAGAAATCGTATTTCAGGAAATCCACGCCCCAGGAGGCGAAGGTTTCGGCGTCGATAAATTCGTGATCATAGGAAGAAGGATATCCGGCGCAGGTCATGACGCCGGCGCAGGAATACATGCCGAATTTCAGCCCTTTTGAATGAACGTAATCGGCAACTGCTTTCATGCCTTCGGGGAATTTTTCGGGATCCGGGACCAAAAGACCGGAAGCATCCCGGTCGCGGAGTGACCAGCAGTCATCGATGACCAGGTATTCATAACCGGCTTCACGGTAGCCGCGGGAAACCATGGTGTCCGCCATTTCGCGGATCAGGGAATCGGAGATGTTCTGGCCGAAGGTATTCCAGGAATTCCATCCGAGAGGGGGTTTTTTTGCGAGCATTATCGGAGCCTCCTTTTTAAAATGGGGGATCTATTTTGAAGGTTCTGCCTTCAAGGTTTGGCAGACGGCCTTCGGTTTTCACGGTGAGTTCGGCAGCGCAAAGCTTCAGAGAACGGGATTTCTGCTGATGGTTGAAAGCTCTGTCGCCATAGAGGTCGTCGCCGAGAACCGGATGGCCCAGGGCGGCGAGATGAGCACGGATCTGATGCGTGCGGCCGGTGATCAGGTGCACCCGCAGGCGGGAGACAGGGCCGGAAGAGAGGGTTTCATAGCCAGTGGTGACGGGACGGGCGCCGGGAACGTTTTTATCAAGAATCCGAACGACGCCGCGGGCGGAATCCTTGATGAGGAAGGCACTGCAGACAGCAGCCGGAGGTTTCATCGCACCGCGAACGAGGCAGATATAATATTTTTCGACGGTGCGATCCCGGAAGGCATCGAGAAGGATGCTATAGGCGCGATCGTTTTTTGCGAACAGGCACAGGCCGCAGGTTTTGTTGTCCAGGCGGTGGACGGGAGCAGGAAAAAGAATGCCGGCAGACGGGAGAGACGAGACGGAAGGACGGGAATGCGCTTGCGTATGGAGGCAGCAGAGATCCTGCAGGGAGAGGGTTCCGGGTTCGTCGGGTTCCACGCTGATACCGGCGGGCTTGTTGACCAGGAGAACATCATCGTCTTCATAAACGACACGGAGAGGCGATGCTTCTCCGTGGGCAGCAGGAAGAAAAACAGAAAGCTCCCGACCGGCTCGGACGGGGGTGTCACGGGTGATCCGAACACCATCCAGTTTCACATCCCGGGCGGTGAAGATCTTTCGGAGAACGCTTTCCGGAAGGGAAGGCATCAGGCGGCGCAGAAACAGGCCGGCTTTCATGCCGTCGGCATCGGGTGGGATTATGGCTTTTCGAATCGGCATAAGCGGGTCTCCTTGGGAGCGGGCTACTGCACTCTGGAGGAGGAGAACCAGATCCAGCGAGGGATCCGGTTGCTCAGATCCTCGAGGGCTTTCAGCATATCTTTTGTCGGCAGCGAAACGAGCAGGGAGGAAAGAACCTCTTTCATATCGTTGTATGGAACATCCTGCTTTGCCAAAATGATCAAATCTTCCACCGCGTCCTCCGGCGTGATTTCCGGACGGACGGCATCGGCAATGGAGAAGAGCATCTGCTCATACAGTGGGTTTTCCAGATCGCCGATGGAATCAGAAGCTTCCCGGAGCGCGGCGGCGCTCATTTCATCGCAGGCAGAAGATGCGGCGGGCATAAAACGGAGCATCGCGCGGGGATCGGCAAGTCCGGGATGAATCAGAATCAGCCGGCCGGAATCGTCAAAAACATAGTCAAAGGCCGAGAACATGAACCGCTCGATCAGATCCGGGCGGTTTTCAGCATAGGTATCCTTCAGAAGGGTCTGGAGATGGAGCATCGGGGCCTGCGCTCCGGTCATCCCCATTAAGTAGAGAGAATTATCGATATTGTCCTGCACCTGTTCCACGGCGTCGCGAATTGTTTTGTGGCCCTCGCCGGCAAGCAGCAGCAGGGCAGAAGCACAGAGCTGATGCGGCATCACCAGGCGACGGATTCCGTCATTGCTCTCCAGCCGACACCAGAGGCGGCGGACAAGAGAAGAGGCGGGAATCAGATCTTCCCAGTCCCTGAGGACCATCTTTCCACCGAAAAGAACCAGACGCACCAAGAGGTCGTGTTCTTCAGGGGAGAGAAGCGCCAGCTCCGGCGCGAAGGAAGAGAGCACCCGGATACGAAGCTGCTCCACGGTATGCAACGTCCATTCCCCGGAAGAACGATCCTCCCGGGGATAAAAGGAAAGCTGATAAAACACTTCAGCGTCAGTGTCAGTGCAGTCACTGTCAAAAAGACAACGACAGGGAAGGCCTGCGAGGGATTTCTCGCAAGCCTCCAGCTGGCTGGTCCGCAGAACGCTCATGGTTTTGTCGGCCCAATGGAAAGGAAAGGTGTTTTGCTGTCTAAGCATACTGCTCCTTCAGCGCAACTGCGCTCAAAGTTTTACAATCCAGCCGAATTTGTCTTCCAGCCGGCCGTACTGGATTCCGGTGAGGGTGTCGTAAAGCTTTTGCGCAACCGGGCCGATCCCACCGTCGCCGAGGGTGATCTTTTCGTCATCCATGGCGAGGACACCAACAGGGCTGATGACCGCGGCGGTTCCGGTTCCGAAGGCTTCGGTCAGCTTTCCGGATTTCGCATCGGCAAAGATGTCGTGCACGTTCAGACGGGCTTCTTCCGCCTCAAAACCGAGCTCCTTCGCAAGCTTCAGGACGCTGTCACGGGTAATACCGGGGAGGATGGACCCATTCAGCCGGGGCGTCACGATTTTATTTCCGTAAGCAAACATCATGTTCATGGAGCCGACTTCCTCGATATATTGCTGCGCCACACCGTCGAGCCAGAGCACCTGGGAGAAGCCCTTCTTTTCGGCAATGTCGCCGGCGAGGATGGAAGCAGCATAATTGCCGGCGCACTTGGTGAAGCCGACGCCGCCGCGAACCGCACGGACGTATTCGTCCTCGACATAGATGCTTACGGGTTTGAGACCTTCTTTATAATAGGCACCGACGGGGGAAAGAATGATGAAGAAGCAATACTTTTTGGAAGCATGGACGCCCAGACCCACATCCATGGAAATCATGGTCGGGCGGATATAGAGAGAGGTCCCATCCTTATGGGGCACCCAATCCGCGTCGACGGCGATCAACTGCTTCAGGCCTTCCAGAGCGGTTTCCTCATCCAGGGCAGGCATGCACATACGTTGGGCGCTGCGGGTCATGCGGGCGAGGTTGTCTCCGGGGCGGAAGAGCTGCAGCCCACCGTCCGCACGACGGTAGCATTTGCAGCCTTCGAAAATCGCCTGGCCATAATGGAGCACCATGGAGGCAGGATCCATCGCAAAATCGCCGTAAGGGACGATACGCGCGTTCTGCCAGCCGATGCCCTGCTCGTAATCCATGATGAACATATGGTCGGTGAAAATCCGGCCGAAACCGAGGGCGGATTCATCCGCAGGCTTCTGTTTCGGATTGGTTGTTTTTGTCACTTTGATTTCCAGCATAGGTCAAACCTCTCTTTCCTGGCAGCTGCGAAGGCAGCTGCTGTTTCAAAACCGATCCGGACACGAACCGATGCCTTCGGACACGGTAATTAACATATATTATACGCCAATATAGCAGAAATTCCTGTCTTTTTCCTGTACATTACCGCTGTTTCTTTTACAGCTCATCCAGGATTTCCTCCAGAGTGAAAGTGAAAGTGATGAGACCGGATTTCTCCGGTGCAATGCTTCCGGGCCGAAAAAAGAAGACAGGATTTCCGGATTCATTCATATAAAAATCATGATCCAGGGAAAACATCGGGTTAATCAGAAGCTCCAGATCTTCCTTCTCCAGATCCGGCCTGTACTCAATTTCTCCGGAATTATCCTGAATTCTCTGAAAAATCAGATCGCACAAGACTTCGCAGACCTTTTCAGACTGGCGATCTTCCAGCCAGTCATCGCTTTCACCGCTTTCCACTTTTCCAAGCAGGTTCGGAAGGGAAGTAACCGAACCAACCATTTCACCGGAGCGGGCAAAAGTATTCCCCTCCCATTCCTCGGATACTTCGCCGTCATCGAACTCCGTTGCTTTTCGGATCAGAACAGAAAAATAATCGTCGTTATTACAGGTGATCTTATAGGAAACGTTCTTTGTAACACTTTGGAAGCGACTTCCGTAATCATCCGCATCGATCAGAACATAGAACGTCAGATCTTCCTGAACTCTTTTGGCATAGTACTCATTCACACAGATGGCGGACAGCTCGTTTTCGTCGGCAATCACCGGGAAACGGTAAGTATAGACATACTGACCGTCAGCAGCATCTTCTCCATTGTAAAAGACCGTTACCGTATCGGTCAGGTCTTCTCCGAGGGGAAAAGGATCAGCCAGGGCAGAAGAAACCACAAAAAAGCATATTACCAGGAGAAACAGAACAAACTTCAGGAAACGACTCATGAAAGGAATCACCTCGGAATTACTTCGTGTAGGTATAGCGGGCATTAAGCAGGGGCATGCCGCCGTAAGTAGAGGCTGCATCAGCGTAAATTCGATAATACTTACCGACTTCCCACTTGGTTTTCGTAAAGTTTTCCACCACGACCGGCTGGGACTTGCCATCATCGCTGGTGTTGATCACAACCATCTGGGGCTTTTCGGATACGGTGTACTGTACGACGCCCTTGACCACATACACCTGGCCTTTTGCGGCGCGGACGCTGATGTTGCTGAGCAGCTCGGCATACCCGTCAGCGGAAAGGGGCCAGGCCTTGACGGTGTATTCGTCGGCGGGAGGCAGATAATAGACTACGTGGTCGACCTGGGAAGGCTTTTTGCCAGGGTAGGAGGCGACAATGCTGATGGTGTTGTTGCCGATTTTGTCAAAAATGGCATTGAAAGTGAATTTCCCGGTGGAGTCGAGCTCAGTGATATTCAGATCTGAATAGGGTGTCAACACTTCCACGTAGGCGCCGGGAAGCGTTGTTGCGGATACCTTCATGACTTTCTGGTCAGTGGTTCCGTAAGTACCGACAGCCAGATCCAACGGGATATCCTGGCGGGCGCGGTAAAAGACCACGTCCATTGTGTTATCCCGGCAATACTGGGAGCGAACGACAATCGTGAACACATTATCACCGATGGGCTGGATCGTTGCGTTGTAGGTCATTTCGCCGGTCTGGGAGGAGACAGTATCACTGTAATCCTTTCCGTTTACTGTTACATGAGAACCGGGGCGTACAATGATTTTGATGGCGGACATTGTCGTGGATACGGTTGTACGCGTCGATTCCGGCGTTTCCAGTTCCAGGGGACTGAGGGGGATGCTGATCGTATAGTAGATCGGGTCCATGGGCGTCTGCCTTCCGGAAGAAGATTTCAGAAAAGGGGTCAGCGTTACATCCATGGTTTCATCCAGCGCACCTTCAAGATTGTCATACCATATATGATCCGGGATTTCCAGGGTCGCGAAACCGTCACTTACGACATAGCTGGCATGAAGTTCCCGAACATAGATGGTGCTGCCCTCCGTTCCGGGAATCAGCACCGTGTGCGCCGCCATGTCATCAAGCACACCGGCTGAGATTACAACGCCCGGCGGGTTTTCCATAACCACGTTGTCCTCGGAGAGCAGGAAATGCTTTACGGCAAAGAAGCCACCGCCCAACAGGATCAGAACGGCCAGAACAATTCCGAAGACGCGGAGTTTTTTATGTTTTTTCTGCGGAAGATAATTGCCGGAAAGGCGGGGAAGCGGATTGCTCCGGTTCCGGAAAGATTCAGGGATCAGGGGATCATAGGATCTGGCCTCGACAAAGGCACCATTCTCATCAAGAAAACGGACACGGGAACGGATTTCAGACTCACGGCGGGTCTGCATGCCGGATTCCGAAACTTTTTCGACTACAATGGTTTTTGAAAGGGGGCCATCTTTTCCGGCGGCATTCTTTTCGGATACAACCACCTTCTCGACCACAGGTTCGGATGCTTCGCTGCGGAGACGCTGCTGCAGTTCGGCTCCACGCTGTTTTCGATGCTTGAGATCCTGCATTTCGCGGGCCAGCTGATCCCGGGGTTCGGGTGTCTGATCCGTCAGGCCGAACTCATCTGCCCGCAGGTAGGTCGTGGAAGCGCCGCCATCCTTCAGGGTTTCCTTCCAGCCGTGATGTGATGCCTCAGCGATGTTCAGCGGAGCGCCGCATCGTGTGCAATGGGGCTGGGAAGCGCGGTTCCACAGACCGCATTCAGGACACTTCATGGCTCCTCCTGTCAGTCGTCATCGTCACTTACCACATAGTCCAGATCCCGGACGAGGGTTGTGTGGTCAAGAAAATCAAGATATTTTCCGCGAATGGAAGTCCAGTTGAGCTCCAGGGCAGACATGTTGCCGAAGGTGATGGAACGCACATCTTCCTGACCGGGGACGCGGAACTCTTCAATGGTACAGTCCCGCAAACTGTAAGCGATCGCGGCTGCCTCCGTCATCTCCTTGAGGGACATGTTGGTCGTGTCGTTATGCTGCATAATGCTGTTGGCCAAATCATTGGCCTGGTCCAGCGAGAAGACGCGGCATTGGTCAGCCAGGGCGCTGAGTACATTGCGAACGCGCTGGGTACGCATGAAATCCGTGTCGCTGCGGCTGGATTTGCGGATCCGCATATAGTAGAGGGCGGAATGTCCACTGAGGTGATACTTTCCGGGTTTTGCGAGTTCGTTATGCCAAACGTCGTCGCCGGTCATCACCGCAAGACGATCATGCTCATAGCTATAGGCACCGTTTTCCTTTGTTCCGTCAGGCAGGATCACTGTGCAGCTGCCGCGTCGGTCAAAGCTGATGGTTGAACCGTTCGGTCCGTTGAAGGAAGCAGGCTCGGATACATAACCCGTTTTTGTCTCGGCAAAAACAGAGGCCGGAATGGAGAAATCCAGCGGCAGGTCATTTTTTGATACAAAATGAAGACACAGTGGGTCGCCGGTTGCGGTGAAGTAACCATCCGCACTGATGACAGAATGCCTCGGAACGGCATAACGGGCGAGATAGGCAATTTCATTTTTATTCAGCTCAACGGTTACGCCGTCAAGGCTCGGGAGGTCAATGATGTCGCAAATCTGAGAGAAATTGAAGAGGATATATTTTTCAATCCGGATGCCAAGATGTTCACTGATGAGTTTGCAAAGGGCTTCCGGACCGAAATCGTTGTAAATATAGTTGATGCGGCCGTAATACTGCTTTTCGTAGGTGCTTCCGGGCTTCAGAATAGCAGCGTCGCGAACGATGGAAGCCAACATGATTCGATGGGCCGCGGTGTCCAATGTCAGGATGACCATGCCGTCGGTGTTGCCATAGCGGTCGGGCCCGCGGCCTTCGTCCAGAGGAGGAGGCGTTACGTCATCGGGCCGGGGAAGAGATTTCCATTCATCAATACAAAGCAGAAGGTAATGATGTACACCGTTGGCGGCGGGCTCGATTTCGTCCCAGGGAACTGTTTGAATATATTCCGGACGCCGGTTCTGGGGCAAGTTGGCATTTGCCCAGTCCGATTCCGCCTCGGCCAGCGAAGCGGCGGGAATCAACAAAACCAGGAGAAAACAGATCAGTCTGCGCACAGGGAGACCTCCTTTTACTACCTGAGTGATATCTTATTATACAATAAAACACGAAAAACGAAAAGATTCCCTGTGCAGGCATCGTAGAAAGAGGTTTTATCCTGACGGAAAATGCTTTTTTGTTTTGTGGTTTACATACATCTTTGCTCATGATATAATATTCTGAACCTGTCATGTATTCAAAAAATTCATGACGGATTGACCCTGATAAATAGCACGAACAAAAGTTTTCCTGAACGACCAGGCTCTGACGAAGGAGAATATAAACTTGGATAAGTGGAACAGGTTCCTTGGCCGGCGCTCCAGAAGAGAAAAAATATTTGATGAATTCAGCGAAGTCAAAAAAGCTCCTTTGTGGGGATTTTTTGTTCTGTTCGCGGTCTATATCGTCGGAATCATCTTTGTAAACAAAACGTCTGCATCCGAAGGTGTTTTTATTCTATCAGGCCAGGCGATCCCACACAGGAGCATCACAGGGGCTTTATCCTCCATCTGCAACCTTTGCCTGGTGATGCTGGTTGTTCTGTACAAAAAGCCCGGGTTCTACATTTCGATTCTTGCCATTCTGACAGCATTTCCATCCCTGATTATTCGGATCTTCCATCATAATTTCACGGTCATTCCCGGGATTTTTACAAATTTTCTGCTCCTTATCATTATTTTCATTATCAACAGATACATCAACAGATCCGACAGGTTTCAGCAGAAAATGCGGGATCTGGCGCTTACGGACCGCCTGACCGGCCTGCCGAACCGTTTTGCCGTTTCCGAAATGACGGAAGGCCTGGTTCGGAAGAACGAGCCCTTTGCCATTGCAGTCATGAACCTGAATTACTTCAAAAATATCAATAATGCCATCGGCCAGCTGGCCGGTGACGAGGCGCTGATTCAGGTTGCCAACCGCTGGCAGAAACTGGCGGATGACGGCGTAACCGGAACAAATGACTTTGTCGCGACGCAGAACGGGAATGAATTTTCCATCATTCTCCGGGATTATGCTTCTGAAGAACAGCTTCGGAAAAGTATCGAATGCTACGCGGACGCGCTGAAGGATAAGATCGAGGTCGACAATATTGATTTTGTTCTTTCCGCCAGCATTGGCTATGCGACTTTCCCGGAAGATTCCAAAGACGGTGAAACCCTTTTTGACTACGCCTATTCAGCCATGATTCAGGCCAAGAAAACGGATCATACCGGCTGTATCTGCCGTTTCGAGGAAGGAATGATCGACGGAAGCCATACCATTGAAATGGAGAGCAGGATCAGGAATGCCCTGCATGACGGCCGTTTTTTCTTTCATCTCCAGCCTCAGTTTGATATGGATCATAAACTAAGAGGATTTGAGGCGCTGGCTCGCATGAAGGATGAGAACGGAAACCTTGTCAGTCCGGGCGAGTTCATTCCTGTCGCTGAAAAAGCAGGCCTGGTGGACCAGATCGACCACGTTGTTCTGATCAGTGCCACCGAATTTATTGGGAAAATGGTTCAAAAGTATCATTCCGATGCCATTCTCAGCGTCAACGCCTCTGTCCGTCACCTGCTGCAAAACGGCTTTGTCGACGAAATCCGGGATGCGCTGTTTTCCAGCGGACTTCCCGCCGAGCAGCTGGAAATTGAGATCACGGAATCCGTTATGATTGATTCTGTTGAAAAGGCGATTGACTGTATCCATCAACTGACCGAACTGGGCGTACGCATCGCCATTGACGACTTCGGGACAGGTTATTCTTCCCTGAGTTATCTGAATTCTTTCCCGGTGGATGTTTTGAAGGTGGATCAGTCTTTCATTCTGAAAATGCATTCCGGAGAAGCATCAAAACAATACGTAGCCGCGATTATTGCTATCGGTCATGTAATGAATTTCAGGGTTGTGGCTGAAGGCGTCGAAGAAAGCGACCAGTTGGAGGATCTGCGGGAGATCGGCTGCGATTATATTCAGGGCTTCCTGTGGGGAAAGCCCATGTCCCCTGAAAATGCCGAGGAACTGATGGAAGAGGAATGGAAACGCCTCAATTCATGATCAATAGCAACTGAAAAATTTGTAAAAGGAATCGGAAATGTTCAATGAAAAATAACGATTATGATGTACTAATCATCGGAGCAGGTCCCGGAGGAATTTTCAGCGCTTATGAACTGATACAGAAAGCTTCGGCTCCTCTGAAGGTCGGAGTATTTGAGCTCGGCAGCCCCCTTGATCTGCGAAAGTGCCCGATCGACGGAGAAAAAATCAAAAGCTGCGTCCGGTGCAAAACATGCTCTATCATGAGCGGTTTCGGCGGCGCAGGGGCTTTTTCCGATGGGAAATATAATATTACAAACGATTTCGGCGGCAGTCTTCACGAACATGTCGGCAAGACCCGTGCGCTGGAACTGATGCGCTATGTCGATGAGATCAACCTGAAATACGGCGGGGAGGGTACGAAACTTTACTCCACAGCCAACAGCAACATTAAACAGATGTGCCTTCAGCACGGACTGCACCTGCTGGATGCTCAGGTTCGACATCTCGGAACGGACATAAATTATGTTGTGCTTGAAAATCTCTTCAATTTTCTGAAGGACAAAGTTGATTTCCGGTTTAACACTCCGGTGACCTCCGTGGATCGGACGGAAGGCGGATATCAGATTACCGTTGAAGACGGAGAAATATACAAGGCGTCATGCTGTGTGATTTCTGTCGGACGCAGCGGGAGCAAATGGATGGAAGGCATCTGCCGAAAAATGGGCATCGGGACGAAAAGCAACCGGGTTGATATCGGTGTACGGGTTGAATTACCGGCGGCCATTTTTCAGCATCTGACGGATGAGCTTTACGAAAGCAAGATCGTTTACCGGACGGAGAAATTTGAGGATCTGGTCCGGACATTCTGCATGAATCCTCACGGCGCCGTTGTCAGCGAAAACACAAACGGCATTGTTACCGTCAACGGCCACAGCTTTGAAGACCCAGCCAGGCACACGGAAAACACGAATTTTGCGCTGCTGGTGAGCAAGCATTTTTCAGAACCTTTCAAGGACTCGAACGGATATGGCGAAAGCATCGCGCGGCTGAGTAATATGCTGGGCGGCGGAGTGATCGTTCAGCGTTTCGGCGATCTGGTTCGCGGGCGCAGGAGTACGCCCGGAAGGATTGCTGATTCCTTTGTTACCCCGACGCTCTCTGCTACACCGGGGGATCTGAGCCTGGTGATTCCCAAGCGAATCCTTGATGGCATTATCGAGATGATTTACGCCCTTGACAAAATTGCTCCGGGAACGGCGAACGACGATACGCTGCTCTATGGTGTGGAAGTCAAATTCTATAATATGGAAGTAAATCTGGATGAGAATCTTGAAGCGCAGTATCCGGGACTGTATGTGATCGGCGACGGCAGCGGTGTAACGCACAGCCTGAGCCACGCAAGTGCTTCGGGGGTACATGTAGGAAGAAGAATTCTTCAGAGATTGGAGAACGGAATGAAGACTTAAGGTTTAAGGCGGTTATAAGAGCTTCCTGCTTTTACAGTTTTTGCGTAAAAGGATACGACGCGGGAAGGCCGCAGGTAATGGACCAAAGCCGCCAGGCAGCGAGATCGGCAGGAGAAGCAGTTTCCTGCCATTTTGAGGCGGAAAGGACCTTTACAGGACTG
>Ga0265298_10008336_pt1 | contig 12465 bp, 8 predicted proteins | sample AusTroGonzalo_MG_3_FD_193486 | JGI IMG/M metagenome (GOLD analysis project Ga0265298, IMG submission 193486) | Bovine rumen microbial communities from tropical cattle in Woodstock, Queensland, Australia - Gonzalo_01 | ecosystem: Host-associated > Mammals > Digestive system > Stomach > Rumen ... | reverse complement strand
ACGGCAGCGCGGAGAGGCGTTAATGTAGCGTAGGCCACAGAGAGGCACGAACCGTGGCCGCAGCGGAATGGTAGCCCGTAGCACTGACGGCCACAAGACAAACGCTTCGCTGGGGGCGGAACACCTCTAAGGGTTGGGATGGAAGAGCTAATAATGCCTACCCATCGGTAAAAGCCAGAGTAAAAGCTTCAGAGCGGAGTTAGAACTACAATTGCGTTGATGCTTAAGTGCGGGGAACGCGCAAGGGATTGGAGGGGCTTGGTGGTTTGCGTAATGGAGCGGGGAACACCGTGAGGAACGAACAGTGTTCTATCGCGGAATGGAGCAAAGCACGGGAGCGATAGCGTACCCCCGGAAAGCCCGACCCCCGACGGCCAGCTGTTACTCCCCTATCGATGGAGCTTTAGGGACGGCGGGGGATGCGCCCCAATAGAAAAACAACTCAGAAAAGTTTTCCACAAATAGCGATTAATTATTGCTCAATACACCTACATTATTTAATTTTGCAGGCACAAGAAAACGCAAATTTTGGTAACTACAAACATTCAAAGTTTATGCCGAATCGCTTCTATAAAACAAACTTCCGTTTTGTTGCCAATCGTTATGAAGAATGGCAAGCTGGACGTTGTATTTCAAAAGGACCAATAGCTACAGAAATTGTTGCGGAGGTTAGTGGTAATTCAATCCATTTTGAACTGGATGACATAGGAAATATCCGCATGTTGAAATCTTTTGATTTCGATATTTATGGAGAAGATTATTGTATTTTACAAGACCGCATACAATATGCCCTTGGGACAAATGATTTCAATCCGATTGTGCCCATAGTCTGTAATATCTTCTACAGAGGCAATACAATGGAATATGTGCGTTTTGCCATGACCAATCCAGATCGGTTAGTAGAATTTTATGGAACTTTAGTACAATGCGGGCAACCTAGTACAGGCCGAAGAACACAAACGAGCACTGATAACGCTAATACTGCTGAAAAAATTCTTAATGAGTTACGTGGTTATGGGATGCTTAACACTGGAGCCGTATTTGAAAGAGCCGTAAAGCTCTTTAATACCAATTCAAAGGTTGCAAATGTAGAGCAACTTAAAGCTATTCTTGAAAGCCTAAAGCTATTTGTAAAAGCATTAGCCTTAGACCAAGATGAGAATGATGGAGAAGCAACACTTGCAACACCTAATATCCTTATGTATATTGCTTTATGCAATTTTAAGATAGGCAATATGAATCAAGCGTATTGGGTGGCCAAACAAGGATTAGATGCAATAGACGATGCATTAGAAAACTCACCTCTTATTGTTCCAAAGTCACAGCTTGGAGAAGAAACGTTGAATCTACTTATGAAAGCTATTGAAGCGGAACATAGTGGCGACATTGAATATGATGAGTTTTCTAGTATAGACCCGTTTGAAATAGACACAAGATTGTTAGATATTGCTATTTCAAGGATGAGCACGAATGATGAAATGGTTAAACCAACAAAGGAGATAATTAAGAAAATGATAGATACCATTTCACAGATTCAAGACCAGTTTGATGAAGCCGCTGAACAAATCGGAGATGTTATGAAAGGAGTGCAAATGAGGAATGCTCTAGAACAATTCAAATTCCCTTTGTTTTTTGCCTGGCAAGGTTATAAATACGGATGGCATACAGATTGGTGTAAAGAAGGCGATTCGCTGTTTCCATTCATGATGTTTGAGGCTAATATGAAAAAAAACACACAAGACTTGATAGATATGCTTCAGACGCAATCGCCATTTGTGTACTTTGAGCGTAACTCGGCAATTACTAATACATTGATTGCTATTTACAAGGCATTTATAAACGATATTGACAATAACACAATAAAAGTATAACAACTATGGGACTATTTGATTTTTTCAACAAAAACAAGAAAGAGCGCGAACGCCAAGAGCAAATGCGCTTGCAACAGGAAGCTGCACGCAATAGAGTTCAAGGATCAAACTCAAATAGTTTGAAGGCACTCGTTGATAAATGCTCTTCATTAGAAGTGAATGGGCAAATAACTGAACTACAAAATTGTTTATTCCAGATTTATACCCAGTTTAACCGACCTGGAGGTGGTAGAGCAATTATAGATTATTCAGAGAAAGAGAATCTAGCATTGTGCTTCGCATTCATGCTACAATATGATTGGGTACATGATTCAGATATTAGAGAAGTATGGGCAGAAAACGGCTATTATTGCATTATGGAACACATCGACCATCAGTCAAATGGTGCGCAAGGGCAAGTGGAGGCGATGATTATTTTCTTCACTTTGCTTTGTGCTGGTCGTGATTCACTTAAGCCTAAAATTCAAGATATATTGAACAAGGCGAAACTTGTTAGAAATCCAGTATTCCATGAAGATGACTATAGAATAGGAGCACAAAATGTGTTAGACCAGATTTCATTATTTGTCATTAGTGGTATGAGAGCTGCGGGGCCTGCTGCTGCCCCAATGATTGCTAAAATATGCCAGCGTTACAATGGAACGCAGTTTTTTGAAGAAACAATCAAAAGAACAGATTTAATGAAATATGACGTCAGGGATGTTATTGCGAAAGTTCGTTTCATTAGAGATGTTATAGGCTCTATTTTGGAAGATATGTAACATATGTCGACTTGGAATAAATATAAGATTCCACGAGAGAATGGAGAACTTGTAGAAATGCAAGTTCCTGTTATTGTTTCGGCTAGTCGTAGCACTGATATTCCTGCATTTTATGCCGATTGGTTTTTTCATCGGTTAAAGAAGGGCTACTCCGCATGGACAAATCCGTTCAATGGCGTGAAAAGCTATGTGTCGTACCAGAATACACGATTCATTGTGTTTTGGTCGAAGAATCCGAGACCGTTGCTCGCTCATCTACACGAACTGAAAGAGAAAAATATCGGCTGCTATGTTCAGTATACGCTGAATGATTATGTCGAGGAAGGTTTGGAAAAAGGTGTGCCATCGTTAGAGGAGAGAATTGACACCTTCAAACAGCTGGTGGATAAGCTGGGCAAAGGCCGTGTGATATGGCGTTTTGATCCGCTTATCTTGACAGACAAAATTAGTCTGGAAGATTTGTTGCGCAAGGTGGCAAATATAGGCGACCAGCTGCAAGGCTATATCGAAAAACTGGTGTTCAGCTATGCTGACATTGCATTGTATAAGAAAGTGAAGGCCAATCTTGACAAAAGCCATGTGTGCTATCAAGAATGGACGGAGCCACAGATGGAAGAATTTGCGAAGAGACTTTCGGAATTGAACCAAAGGTGGCATTATGAGCTAGCTACTTGCGGCGAGAAGATTGACATTGAGCAATATGGCATACAGCACAATCATTGCGTGGATGACAATTTGATGATACGCTTTGCTCATCACGATAAAGTCTTGATGGATTTCCTTGGCGTGGAGATTAAGACGGTTGAAAACACGCTGTTTGGTGAAGAACCTATACCCGATTCTGTTATCTGGCTTAATGAAACTCAATACGCCATCAAGAAAAAAGACAACAAAGACAAAGGCCAGCGACAATTCTGCGGTTGCATGGTCAGTAAGGACATTGGCGAATACAACACCTGTCCTCATCTTTGCGAGTATTGCTATGCCAATGCGAGCAAGGAAGTGGCGGTAAGGAATTGGAAGCAAGCAAAGGCTACAAATTGGCAATCTGAAACGATTACAGGGAAATAACAATGCCGACTTACGAACAACAAATACAACTAATCCCACAACTATCGTTTGACGATATTCTACGGATTTGCACAGAGAGGCTTCCTGTGAGATACAGGAACATCCCGTGGATGTATCCTGGACTGGACAGAGGAAAGGCTTTGCTTGAAGATGACGGGCAAGCCTGTGCTTATATAGTTGCTTATGGGGAAGCTCACAAAAAAAAGCTTGAGCAGGCATTTGAGAATTTCCCATACCATATCTTACAACAAGGTTACGAGATAATTGATTGGGCTTGCGGACAAGGATTAGCAAGCGTGTGTTTCCATGATTTGATTGAACGGCTGGGAAGGATTAGTGCACCTCGAAAGATAACCCTGATTGAGCCTTCAGAGTTTACTCTTACGAGAGCAAAAGCCAATGTAACGCAATCCTATTCTGCATATTCGACAAAGATAGAAACGAAGTGTGCCTATCTTCCAGCAGAATCAAAGGTTCCAGGAGAAGTGATTGAGCACATCGATGTTGCAAGTCCCGTGTGCATCCATTTCTTTTCAAATATCCTCGATATTGAAACTGTCAATCTCAAAGGGCTTGCCAATGTTCTCGGTGAAACCATAGGCAATCATTTTATTATGTGCATGGGCCCGACCGTCAATGCCCCACGCCTTGATGCGTTTTCAAGATACTTTGATCTTGATGCCGATGCCTTAATGCAAGATTTTTATACAAATGAATTAGGGTACTACCCCAATGGGAGAGCCTATACCGCTAAAATCAAATGCTTCAGGATTGAGGTGGTTCGTGGGAAGCCTATTCTTATACCCTATTCATTCTTCCCTCCCAAGCAATTCTTCGCAGCATACAAGCTTGATTTCCAAGATGCGGATGAGATGCAAGAGCGTTCCGCTTTTGAGGTGCTTGCTCCATTCGATATTGGCGCCAGCGTCCACGAAGACATTGATCCAGTCCTGGCTGTTCTTAGCAATATCATCTGTAGAGGGCTTCCATCGAAAGCAAGTCCATACCTTGAAAAGACTATTTCGGAAACATTCGGCATTACCAACGAGAACAATCCTTTAGGCTCGATTGTGTTTGAGAGGAATATGCAAGAATCGTCTTCTTTTGACAGCGATTTTGAGTATATTCCTGTGTCGGTGGCGAGGATGGAGAAAGTTATTGTAGAAGCAATGATTTCGGGGCACCTCGATTGGAACGCTGCGAAGTGGGATGTCTTAGTCAAGGAAAATGATCATCCTTGCGCTGCACTTGCATTTGAGGACTTGAAACAGATGTACAATCATCTAACATCCCTAACTGTAAAGTATTCGGATAGAAAGTTTCCAGATGTAGCGTTGACCATTATTTCAAACCAAACGGATTCGTCACTGCACTTTGATGCAACAGTTATGGAGTTGCCCTCAGCAGCGGTGTTAGCAAAGGAATATGACCTTGTGATTGACTACAGCTTTGATGATTTCTGTGACTCACGAAATGTTGAGTTTTCAGAATTCAAGGCTAAGAACAAGTGCTACTTTAATGTACGTTCCTCTGAAAAGGTGTATGATGAGAGAACGATATACACAACTGAAAGGATTCAATATCGAGCTTTAACCACTAGGGATGAGCGAGGTGCGTATCTGCCAAACGATGAGGAAGTTGCTCATTTGCGTTATTTCCTTCAGCTTTTGTTCCGTAAACAAGATTTCCGCGATGGCCAGTTGCCGATATTGAACCGAGCGGTTCAATTAGAGAGTGTTATCGGTTTGCTGCCAACAGGAGGCGGTAAGTCGCTCACCTACCAATTGGCAGCCATGTTGCAGCCTGGTATTTCTATTGTGATAGATCCTCTCACATCGTTGATGAAAGACCAATATGACGGCCTGATTAAGAATGGCATAGATTGCTGTACTTTCATCAATTCCACGATAGGCCAAACTTTGATGTATGAAAGAGAGGCCAAGATGACGGAGTCAAAGGTTCAGATTATTTTCGTGTCACCAGAAAGGCTTTGTATTTACCGATTCCGACAGAAACTAAAAGCAATGGCCGAAGGCCACATCTATTTTGCCTATGGCGTTATCGACGAAGTGCATTGCGTTTCAGAATGGGGACATGATTTCAGATTCTCATATCTACATCTGGGAAGGAACCTATACAATTATGTGCTTCCTAAGCAAAGTGAGGAAGGCATAGAGCATATTTCATTGTTTGGCCTCACAGCTACAGCCTCTTTCGATGTCCTTGCAGACGTTGAGCGAGAGCTTTCAGGTGATACAGCATTCCCGCTTGACACGGATGCGACGGTCAGGTTTGAGAATACAAACAGACTGGAACTTCAATATCGGGTTGTACCCATACAGGCACGCTATGCAAACACCAAGTGGGATGTTTTTGAGGTCAAGAACACCAGTGCCCCCAGGGTGTTAGTACAAGCACAGTCAATGCTCAAAGAACTTGAAACGCCGTCATCCATAAGGCGAATTAAGGAGCGATTTATCGAGAGAGAAAACATCGTAGATCCACTTCTTCAGCAACGAATAAACAGCATGGATTTAACTGTTGATGTTCCCGATAATTGGTATATGAATAATGGCGCATCAGCCATTGTATTCTGTCCTCATCGTAGAGGAAGTATTGGCGTGAATAATTCGCCTAATAAAGGTGGCATTGTTTCATCATTACAAACAACTCTTGGATGCGATAGAATAAGTGGTTATGTTGGTGGTGATGAATTGACTGCACAAGACGAGTTCCTGCATGGGGACACGGATATTATGGTGGCGACAAAGGCATTTGGCATGGGAATAGACAAGCCTGATGTTCGCTTTACGATGAATGTAAACCATTCGGGTTCATTGGAAGCATTTGTGCAGGAAGCTGGACGTGCAGGACGAGATAGAAAGATGGCACTATCCATTATCCTCTATTCCGAGCAACTTGGCGCAGACCGTGAAGTTCACCAATTCTTTTATGACAACAATTTCAAAGGAGCGGATTTTGAGAAGCATGTTATGTATTTCTTGATGGAGCACCAAAATACAAGCGTTGTTCTTCAAGGAGGAATCGTAGCACCAAGAAATGTTGCAGGTTTTATGTCGGAACTTATGGCGGCTGAGGAAGGGCAAGTGATTGTTTCAACCATATCCTACCAAGTTCAGAGTCAGGATTTCATTGCACTCAATCAGCGGCTTCGTAGATCCAATTTGCAAGGGATTGAAAAAGAGGAGGACTATCAAGCTTCACTTGAAAAAGCCATATACAGAATGTGCTGCGTTGGTATCGTTGATGATTTCACGCGAGACTATAGTGCACGGACATTTAGAATAGTGACGAGGAGAAAGCCGGATGGTGGGTATTACCAAGGACTGAAACGCTTTTTGATGAGGTACTATACAGAAGAGCGTGCTGATGTGGAAATGATTCGAGCCTATTCATTCAAAGGTCAGAATGAGATTCAACGGTGCCTTGGGTATTTGACCGAGTTCGTGTATCAGAAGATTGCAACGAAGCGGAAACAAGCTACCGATGACATGGAGCGTTTCTGCAATGATGCTATTCACAATACTAACAATTGGCTTGAAGTCAATGAAGATTTGAAGGATTTCATATTCTTCTACTTCAATTCCAAGTATGCCAGAGAAGGCTTCACCGTTGACATCAACGGAGAGGCTGTCCCCTATTCACTAACGGACGATACGCAAAGAGGAGCGTTTTCTTCGTATGACATTCTCTTCAAATACATGAAGGTCATTGACGATGAGCTGGTGAATGAAGGAACGCCCAAAGACAATGTAATGCATTTGCAAGGAGCAGTCCGTTTAATACGTCGGGCATTGACAGAGCCTAATCCCGCATTAGATTTGCTGAATGTATTTTGCATCAAATATCTGAAGAGCAATACGGCGAATGCGCTTGCCGAAATGAAGCGAAGCTACATTGAAGGCTACTGTGAGTTTAGCAACAGGACCCCATCGAAGCAGGAGTTCCTTAGCAAAATGAAAGAATACAAAGACACGCTTCTTGCAAAAAATATCGTCACGAAAGATGACATTCAGGAGTTTGAAGACTGGGAGCTTCTTTGTGAAATATCCCTTCAAACAGAATGGCTGGAGGGGTTCAGAAACAAATTTACAGAATAGAATAATTAAAACATACAGTAATGGAAAAACAGGAACTTCTTGAAAAACTTGCTCAACTCCAAAAAAGCCTTGAAGACATTGAGTCTGCAAGGAAAATGGTTGATGAAACTGTTAGCGCATACAAAGGTGGAGCAAAACAGATAAAGGTCTATTCCGAACAGCTTTCACAGGTTTCAGAAAAAATAGGCCAGTTGATAGAGCAAATTAAACAGAACAAGGATACGCTTTCTTCAGAGGTGGATTCAAAAATCAATGCTGCTATCACTAGAATTGAAAGGGCTGCATCTTCCTTCACTGACAAGACGGGGCAACAGATAGACGGATTTGAAGGAAAAACCAATACGGCAATAAATGATCTAAATAACGCGGTTAATGGGTTTGTTGGAGAAGCTAAGCGGGCCATTAACCAGGCTGCCGAAGCTTGTAAGACATCCCAGGAAGATGCAAAGGGAGCACTCAATGAGGCTACGACAAAGATGGAAACCACCATTAAGGATCTTACTGAGAAGAATGAGAAGCTGCTCACAGACTTCAAGGCTTCGGTTGGCAAGAAAATAACGATTGTGGCCATCGTCTTGGCGGTGTTAATGGTCGCCAATATCGTGATTCATTTTATTCGATAATAAACAGAACTGTTTTAATAGTATGGAATCAGATGCTTTTATTGATTTTGAAGGCGCAACCGCGAAGTTGAAGAAAGAGCTTTCGCTCAATGAAGATACGGGGGTTTTCGATACTTCAAGGGATAAAGATGAATTTGAAAACGAAGCGGCTTACTTTGGGAAAAGACTTGGAACTATTCCAGTTCCAGAAGCTGTTGAGAAAAAGAAGGCAATTGCGAATGCCGAACTATCTGATGAAGCACGATATGTTTTAGAGAACTATAAACCTATTTATGGATTATATGGCTTTCCTGATTATAGTCCTGAAGAAACAGAAACTATAGATGCTATCGTAAGGACGCTGAGCAAATCAGACTTGGAACAAATGAAATTATTGTTGCCGACTGATTGTCCGATTCAATGGAGGTTGCAAGACTATATTGAAGAGCGACAGCACGAGTTTATTAAAAGCAAAGCGAAAAGACATCTTTCCATTGATACATTGATAAAGCATTACAAGGAAGGAAAGAGAGGAAAAAAAGGGCCAGCACGAAGACAGTTGCAAACACGCTTTGACTATTTGTCTTTTACTGACCAAATGAAAATCATTCGTCTGTTTCTTAAAGGCGTAAAAGCTGATAGAGAATGGAGTTATAGAAAACTATGGAATTGGTGGGATGACGCGCTCATCCCTGACCTTGAACAGGCGTGGTTGGACCATGGTGACATGAAATGTGTACAGACTGCAGCTTTGCGTTTGTCGGATGATTTCATCAAAGAGCATCAGGAGGCCATGGGAAAACTTGATTACAAGAGTGTTTGCAATCGGCTTGCTCATGACAAGAGCTTTGTTATCGATAGGAATCGGCTTCGTCCTTTGGATTACTGTTATGTAATAGCACACACTCGGCGGCACATTAGTGACGAGGAAGCGGACCAACTTCTATTTGGTTATATCAAAAACGTGCTAGAGTATGGACACAATGAGCCAATAGAGTATAAAACTCGATTTGAGCCGACAATCAGAGATAGAATTGATGACAAGCTTAAGTACGTTCCTTCGCTAATGTATAACCGTTCAATAGGCTATATAATATGGGCGTTGGGTCAGACTGGTAATGCATCAACGCTCATTAAATTCCATCGATGGAATAAGATGCTTCAAACTAATATGCCCAAATATCTTACTGAGGAGATGAGTCAAGAAAGACTCATCAATTATATGAATGAGGATTTCGAGGAGTACCAGCGATGGAATTGGTCGATATTTATCAAACATGCCAGAATTACTCTACCTGATATTGTGACTATTAGCGATGACAACGATAAAGAGCCAGAAGAACCTATAGATGAGGGCTTCCCCTTTACCATGGAAGAATGCCCTTTTTGAATAATTAACCACAACTCCCAAAGAAACAAATTTGATCGCAATGGTTTTATATTTTTTGCAATACTCAGATAGTACAGGTAAGGCTCTTCAGATTGAGGCTGTTTGCACCAACAAGAAAAGTTCACTTGACTTGTTGCACAGCTGGTATGATTCTGAGATGGCCATATATGAGAAAAGCTTAGAGATTGAGGGGACTATAGTAATTGATGAACAGAATCCAGAGAAATCCATTGCGCGAATAGCTTGTAAAGAGCTAAACCAATGGAAGGAAATGGAAATAAGATGTCGCGAATCTGATGAATGGATATGGCTAAAACCTAAAGCTGTTGTTTCGGAAGAGTCTTTTTGTTTTGAATAAAAGAAAGTGTTATGCGTACTATCATGCTAATGGCTATTATATTAGCCTCGTTAATTGTGTCTGGATGTGTTCAGAAGCAACCTGTTCAAGACATTGTTGAGCCAGATACTGAACAATGTTACGACAGCTTGCAGAACATCATTGTAAGGCCGAGCCAAATGGAGTTGCCTATGTTGTGGACAGACACCATTTATGATACATGTTATTCACATCGCTCAATGGATGGAAGATATATTGTGTTTATAGGTCGGACAGAGGAAGACAAATTGTTTGGCGACGAGCATCTGACAGTATACGGCAATACAGGGGTTGGCGAACGCAATTCCGTTTTCCTTTACGACAATGATGTGGATGAGACAACATTGCTTGTAACTACAAGTCAAGAAGGGTATGGCGTTTATATGCCTCAGATTGATATAAAAAACGAGCTGGTGTATTATCTGAGAGAGACGGATGAAAAAGGCAGGAGTTTTATGCGCTATAATCTTAAAACCAAGGAAGAAGAAAACCTAACAGATTTCTTCTACACTACGGTTTATAAGTTAATGCCTAATGGAAACATCTTGTTTCAGGATGTCAGAGAAGATGTGCTGGTTAGTGATACAAGTCTGTTAGAGGATAAAATCGGTTGTCTGGGCTATGTGTTTTGTGACATTGAAATGACACCTGAAGGGATTTGCGTCAACAAAAGCAGATACTATGACTATGACGATATGGAGGCAAAGACGGGGAAAACCTTTGATGTGAGTGAAATGATTATTCTGAACAACGAACAGTATAAACCACGTTGGGAGCCTTCAGATATTGGTAACTTTAATAGGTATTACGACAAAAAAGGTAATCGTGTTGGAACCACACACAATACCATCGAAAGCTATGATGGTTGGATTGGGATGAAACTAAAAGAAGAATGTCCATGAAAATGTAATTAGTTGCCTTTAGGGTTCCCTATATCAAGGCAAAGGCAGTCAAAGGTGTAGATGAGTTAGTGAAGAGACTGAAAGTAGTTGGATAGATTTTTATCGTCCTATCGGTATTTGTTCTTACGTGCTTACGAAGATAGGACTTATAGGACGGCTGGGGCTTAGATTTTATAACTCCAAGGCATTGGGGTTGAGTAGGAAATCGTAGATGCTCATCGTGGTGATGCCTTGCTCGTTGCGATGGACGAGGCTTTCCTCGCCTGTGATGATGATCTTTTTGAAAGAATCGTTCACCTTGGTCAAAGAGGCTTGCTCTTGTTGCTCCTTGCTCTCGCTGTTCATACGGAAGGCCGATTGGATATAATAGCGTTTGCTGCCTTGGTTGCATACAAAGTCAATCTCCAGTTGGGAACGCTTTTGCTTTCCGTTCTCGTCGCGGATGATTACGGGGACAACACCGACGTCGACGTTGAAGCCACGTATCAACAACTCATTGTAGATGACATTCTCCATCAAGTGGGTCTTTTCATCCTGACGGAAATTGATACGGGCATTGCGCAGCCCCATATCGGTGAAGTAATACTTGTATGGGGTGTCGATGTATTTCTTGCCTTTGACATCATAGCGCATGGCTTTCGACACAAGAAACGAGTCGCAAAGGTATTCGAGATAGTTCTTGATGGTTTCGGGGTCGATGGTCACTTGCTTCACGCTTTTGAAGGTCTTGGACAGCTTTGCTGGGTTGGTGAGGCTTCCGACGGACGAAGAAATGATGTTGAGCAGTTCTTCAAACTCTTCTTCGTGACGGATTTGATAACGCTCTTTGATGTCCTTGATGTAGGTCTCTTCAAACAGGTTCTTCAGATATGCTGATTTCTGCTCTTCCGTCTTATAGGTGAGTATCAGGGGAAGGCCTCCGAATGTCATGTATTCGTCCAGGCCTAAGTGTGTGCTTCCGTTGTATGCGGTCATGAACTCAGCAAACGAGAGGGGGTAAATCTTTACCTCGTCGCCTCGGCCACGAAATTCGGTGATGACATCCTTTGAAAGGAAACGGGCATTGGATCCAGTCACGTACACATCCGCATTAGGAACGTCGAGGTAGCTGTTCAGCACATCCTCGAACTCATCCACCAGCTGTACTTCGTCGAGCAAGATGTAGTACATGTCCTGGTCGACAAGTTGTGCGTCAATATATTCAAGGAGTGCGTCCGGATTGCGAAGCTTTTTGTTACGGCGATTCTCCAAATTCACCTTGATGATGTGCTTGTCGTCCACGCCGTTTGATTTCAAGTAATTGTTGAACAGGTTGAACACCAAATAGGACTTTCCGCATCGGCGCACACCTGTTACAACCTTAATCATCCC
>Ga0265298_10008333_pt1 | contig 12466 bp, 9 predicted proteins | sample AusTroGonzalo_MG_3_FD_193486 | JGI IMG/M metagenome (GOLD analysis project Ga0265298, IMG submission 193486) | Bovine rumen microbial communities from tropical cattle in Woodstock, Queensland, Australia - Gonzalo_01 | ecosystem: Host-associated > Mammals > Digestive system > Stomach > Rumen ... | reverse complement strand
ATACCGGCCATGGGAGAACAGGCTGCTGTCATCTATGACAGTGATCCGAGCATCACCGGATGCAATCTGCTTATGAAACTGGCAACCCGCTCGGGCCCGGGAACAGAATATGCTGAACCCGGCACATTCTTTGGAAACACCTGGCAAAATCAGACTGTGAAAGTGCTCAGAAAGAGCTATGACGGGAGCATCTGGTGGGTTCAGGTGGATTTTAAAAACGGGAACAAAAGCAGTTACAGAGTATGGACCGGCGTAAAACGGGTGGACGTGGATTTGAACAAAGTAAAGGAAGACCAACGGATCTGTGACTGCGACATCTATCCGACTTCGGATACATGGTTCGGCCCCGGCGGTAACTATGCCAAAGCAAATATTTCCATTACCAGAAGTGCATGCGGAACAATCAGAGGAAGGGAAAACGGGTACGTTGACGTTGAATACTGGTATGAAGACGATGGCTATGACGGCAGCCACCGAATCTGGATCCCGGAGAGTGCGGTCTACAACCTATATTACGGGGATTATTCCGGAGAATAAAGAGATCCCTTGATGAAAATGAAACAGGAGGTAAACAACCATGAAAACGATCAGAAAGATGACAGGACTTTTTCTGCTTCTGGCGCTTATTCTGTGCGCAGCTGCTTCCATTGCAGAACCTTTTACCAGCCAGGAAGGTGCCCGGTTCGGGATGATGCCGGCGGATATCCGGAAAATTGAAAGAGCACGGGACAACCCACTGAAAAGCACCTATTTTTCCGATTCTTCCTATCAGTTGTATTATGAAACCGATATCCATTTCAATTCACTGAGCTGTATGAGAATGGAATATGATTTTGCTCTGAATGATCAGAAGCTGTTCCAGATCTACTATGTGTCGAGGGGCGGAGAACCTGATTATCTCTATGCCAAAGCCCTGCTCACAAAGCAGTACGGGCAGCCGATCACGGATCCGGAGGACGTAAATAAGTATTCCTATGTGTATGATTGGCGCGGCAAAGGAATCGATCTTGTTGAAGCTGTTCACTGGGTACCGGAAAACAAGAAGGATCCGGGAATTGATCTTTGGTATAACGATTCCGACACGGTTTTTATCGTTTTCTACGATACGACAAATCCGGCTTCCTATAATGAATATCCGGACAACTGGTCTGAATGGCCGGTGGATGAGCTGCCGGACACTACTGCCAGCGAAACTCCGGAAGACGTTATCATTGACACAGGCAACGATACAGTTATGAACAGCACGACAGAGGACGTCATTTTTGATGGCGGCAATGACAAGATCGTCGGCGGACCGACAGAGGATGTTATCCTTGAAGAGAGAAATGATACGGTGGTGAACGAACCGACATCAGGCGAAGATCACAATAATGATCCGGTGCTTTCCCTTTTCCCGGGAATCAGATGGGGAATGACCATGGAAGAGGTGCTTGACAGGTACAGCAAAGAAGATTTCAACATCAGAAGCGGCGGGAGTTCCACCCTGACCGTGATGACAAAAGTCTGCCTTGCAGACGCCGTGATCCTGCTGATGTTTGAAGATAACAGGCTTGACAAGATCATGATGAGCGCGACGGAAATTAACGACAGCCTGTTCCAGCTGAAAATGATTACGGAATACGGCAGTCCCGTCAGGACAACGATGATGAATGCGATTCTGGGCCAGCACGGGGGTATTCAGGAAGACCCGGACGGTGACACCTTTGCCTGGCAGACGGACAGTTCGCTGATTCTCTACACAGAAGGCGGGCATGCCGAGTACTGGTCACTTGTGCACTGAAATATCTGATGTGAAAAAAGCATAAAAGAGGCGGCAAATATGTTCAAAACCAATCAGGTTTTCCCCGGAATTACGCATATTACAGATGCAATGGGGGTCAGCTTTACACTGATTGAAGGCCCGGAAAGAGCGATTCTGTTCGACACCGGATACGGGATGGAAAATGTAAAAATGTTTGTCGGAACGCTGACAAACAAACCGGTTACGGTTTTGCTTTCCCACGGCCATCATGACCATATGCTGGGCGCCAGATGGTTTAAGAAAACATGGCTTTGCGCGGAGGATATGGAAGAATTCCTGGAAAGGACCGGGGAAGGACAGCGCACGAAGGTTATGGCACAGGCAAAAGATCAGCATGTCAGTATTCCGGGGGATTTCATGACGGCTGCGATCGCACTGCCTGAAGGAATTCTTTTTGATGAAGCTGCAGGACCTTTTGCACGTAAAAGGGAAGAAACAGGCGGTATGGAAGTGCAGGTGATAAAAGTACCCGGACATACGCCGGGCAGCATCATACTGTATGTTCCAGGATATAACCTGATAATGACAGGAGATGACTGGAATCCGTGTACATGGATGTGGTTCCCGACTTCAGCGGCGGCAAACCTCTGGCGGGACCGGATGAAGGAGCTGATCCGGATTCTGGAAGAGGAGAACGGAAGGGAGATCAAACATGTGCTCTGTTCTCATCAGCCGAAGATGAGAGAAGGCAAGGAACTGAAAGAATTTCTGGAGTATATGACCGACGAGCGTATGGAAAATGCACCCGCCATCGACATGGGTGCACCGATCCATACACATGAAATCAGAAATATCGAAAAAGGATGGCAACTGATATTTGATAAAGAAAAGATTTGACTTATACGGAGAAAAGGAGATCATCGTAGGTCGGGAAGGGCCAATAAGAACGGTCGGTAAGCTGCTCGAGCTTATCGGCAGATTTCCGGAGATCATCCATAGCCGGAAGAATCGTATCATGCATGTAGGAGGCCTCGGCTAAAGGATCTTCTCCGTCCGGGACGGCCGCCAGTTTAGATTCCAGATGCTGCAAGTCACGGGATAACTGATCAGTGGTGTTACAGAGGACAGCGAGAAGCTCGGATCCGCTGGCAAAGTCTCCGCCGGCTTCCCGGATGTTGCGGGAGGCAGAAGCAATATCCCCGGTAAAACGGATAACAGCCGGCAAAATCTGACGTCGGGTCATCATAATCATTGTTCTTGCTTCGATGGCTGTAAGCTTCGCATAGGAATCGAGACCGATATCACGGCGGGAACGCAGTTCTGATTCGGAAAGGACTTTATGGGTCTCAAAGAGGCGAATGTTTTTTTCGGCTGTATAGCAGGGAAGAGCGTCCACAGTTGAATCAAGTCTGATAAGACCTCGGGACTCCGCTTCATGGACCCATTCGTCCGTATAGTTGTTGCCGTTGAAGATGACACGCTTATGATCATGGATGGTGCGGACAATGAGATCATGCAGGGCGGAGCGGAAATCCTCCGCTTTTTCCAGTTCGTCCGCAAAGAGACGCAGACTTTCCGCAACGATTGTATTCAAAACGACGTTTGCATCAGAAATGGAGGCGGAAGAACCGAGGGAACGGAATTCGAATTTATTTCCCGTAAAAGCAAAGGGAGAGGTACGGTTCCGGTCAGTCGTGTCCTTCGGGAACTTCGGGAGCATATGAACGCCAATGGTCATGTCAGTCTTTTCCCGGCCGTTATAATGGGAACCAGCTTCAAGGGCTTCGAGAATCTCAGTAAGCTCATCCCCCAGGAAGATGCTTATAATCGCGGGAGGAGCTTCACAACCACCGAGACGGTGATCATTCCCGGCAGAAGCTACCGAAGCACGAAGCAAATCCTGGTAATCATCGACAGCCTTGATCACAGAGGTCAGGAAGAGCAGGAACTGAGCGCTTTCATGCGGGCTGTCTCCGGGTTCAAGGAGATTATAGCCGGTATTTGTAAACATGGACCAGTTGTTGTGCTTGCCGCTACCGTTGACACCGGCAAAAGGTTTTTCGGAAAGGAGACAGTGGAGCCCATGACGGCGGGCGACCTTCTTCATGATTTCCATGGTCAGCTGGTTGTGGTCGCAGGCAACGTTGACAATTGAAAAGATCGGCGCCATTTCATGCTGGGACGGCGCGGTTTCATTATGTTCTGTTTTGGCCAGGACCCCAACTTTCCAGAGCTCTTCATTCAACTCGGTCATGAAAGCCTGGACACGGGTTTTGATCGTACCGAAGAAATGATCGCCAAGTTCCTGCCCTTTAGGAGCAGGTGCCCCGAAAAGCGTGCGACCGGCAAAAATAAGATCGCTTCTCTTGTCATAAAGGGCCTTATCAACGAGAAAGTATTCCTGTTCCGGTCCGACGGTGGGAGTGACACGAGTCGCATCAAGACGGCCGAAAAGCTTCAGGATGCGGACTGCCTGCTTGTTCAGAGCTTCCATGGAGCGGAGGAGGGGCGTTTTTTTATCCAACGCTTCACCGCCATAGGAACAGTAAGCCGTGGGAATACAGAGGACATGTTCTTTAATGAAAGCGTAAGAGGTCGGATCCCAGGCAGTGTAGCCACGGGCCTCAAAGGTGGAACGCAGTCCGCCGCTGGGAAGTGAAGAAGCATCCGCTTCCCCGCGAACCAGCTCTTTGCCGGAAAATTCCTGAATGATTCTGCCGCCCTGAGACGGAGAAATAAAAGCATCGTGCTTTTCCGCGGTGACGGAATTTAAAGGCTGGAACCAGTGGGTATAATGGGTAGCGCCGCGTTCCAGAGCCCAGTCCTTCATGGCGTTTGCAACAACACTGGCAACCTGGGGATCCAGGCGGCGCCCGTCGTCAATCGTTTTATGAAGGGCTTTATAAGTTTCCTTAGGCAGGCGCTGACGCATGACAGTATCATTAAAAACATTTATACCGAAGTTTTCGTCTACAAAACCCATCTGACATTCCGCCTTTCGTTACAAACAAAGATAATTCAGTTTAGAGTGAACAGGTAAGACTGTCAAGCTGTATTCGTCAAAAATTGTTAACAAAACGACCATAATCCTTAATGGAAATATGGTAAAATTCATTCGCGCACTAAAGCGTGAAACCGAACGGGATGTGACATTTATGTTTGAACCGAAAATCAAGAACAAGCAAACTGATCTCCTGATGAAAGCCATACTGACCCTGAAAAGCGAAGAAGACGCATATCGTTTCTTTGAGGATCTTTGTACGATTCCCGAGATCAAGAGCATCAGCCAGCGACTGGAAGTGGCACTGTTGCTGTGCAAAAAGGAGACATATCAGCGCATTGCAGACGAAACAGGCGCGTCCAGCGCAACGATCTCCCGGGTGAACAGGGCGCTGACTTACGGTGCGGACGGATACCACAGAGTGCTTGAAGCGATGGGAGAAGATAGATAAGCATGGATCTGACAGCATTAAACCCGGAACAACGCCGCGCTGCAGAAACACTGGAAGGCCCGGTACTGATATTAGCCGGTGCAGGAAGCGGAAAAACAAGAGCACTGACCTACCGCGTTGCAAACCTGATTGATCACGGAGTACCGGCCTGGAGTATCCTGGCGCTGACCTTTACGAACAAGGCCGCACGCGAGATGAAGGACCGTGTCAGGCAACTGATCGGCGATGAACAGGCAGAGGAGGCATGGATCAGCACTTTCCACTCGACCTGTGCCCGGATTCTGAGACGAGATATTGAAAAGATCGGATATACCCGTTCGTTTATCATATATGATGATGACGATCAGCAGAGGGTACTGAAAGAAATCTATAAACAGCTGAACATCGATGATAAATTTATTCCGATCCGCGAGGTGAAAGGGAAAATCAGCGACGCGAAAAACAAGCTGATGTCTCCCGACGAATGGTTTGCAAAATCCATGAGAGATCGCCGAACCAGCACGATTCACGACATTATGACAGTATACGAAAAAAGGATGAAGACACTGAACGCGCTGGATTTTGACGATCTGCTGATGAAAACACTGGAACTGCTGGCAGATCATCCGCCGGTGCTGGATGTATACCGGCGCCGGTTTCGGTATGTGCTGGTGGACGAATATCAGGACACAAACAGGACTCAATACGAACTGGTCCGGCTGCTGACGGCGGAAAGCAGAAATCTTTGTGTGGTCGGCGATGATGACCAAAGCATATACGGCTGGCGAGGGGCAGACATCCGGAATATCCTGGACTTTGAAAAAGACTATCCGGACGCTGCGGTAATCAAACTGGAACAGAATTACCGCAGTACCTCCAATATTCTGGACGCAGCAAACCAAGTTATTGCCCATAACGGCGGGCGGAAGGACAAAACGCTGTGGACAGAACACGAGGACGGCGAAAAAATCCGGGTATACTGTGCCCGGGATGAAAGGGAAGAAGCAGCCTGGATCGTGCAGCAGATGGAAGAGCTGCGGAAGCAAGGCATTTCCCTTGGGCAGATGGCGATCTTGTACAGAACGAACGCACAGAGCCGTGTGCCTGAAGAAATGCTTATGAAGGCCGGTATACCATATCGGGTTTTCGGCGGACAAAAATTCTATGAGCGAAAGGAAATTAAAGATATCCTTGCATACCTGCGGGTGATTGCAAACCCGGCAGACGACATTTCGCTGACGCGGATTATCAATGTTCCGAAACGTGCTATTGGTGATGCGACAGTTGAAACACTGGCTTCTTATGCAGCAAAAGAGGGAATTCCAATCTTCAGCGCACTGAATGATCTGCCAGATGAGCTTGGAAGCAGGGCAAAAAACAGCGTTACTTCCTTTTTCCAGATGATGACCATGCTGACAGCGATGAAGGAATGCATGGAGCTGGAAGAATTTGTCGACTTCCTAATCGAGAAGACCGGACTGGAAGAACAGTACAGAAAAGAAGATACGGAAGAAGCACAGAACCGGATCGAGAACATCCAGGAATTCCGCGGATCCATCAGTGAATTCGCGAAAATGGGCGAAGAACCGACACTGGAGGCATACCTTGAGAATGTTGCGCTGGTGACGGATCTGGACCGGGCAGAAGAACGGAGTGCTTACGTGATGCTGATGACTCTGCACTCGGCAAAGGGCCTGGAATTCGACAACGTGTTTATTCCGGGAATGGAAGAAGGAATCTTTCCATCCTCACGGAGCATTGACGAGGACAACCGCCTGGAAGAGGAAAGGCGGCTGATGTACGTAGGGATCACACGGGCACGTAAGCGCCTGTACCTGAGCCGGGCGGACGAGCGAATGATGTATAACCAGTTCAATCATAATCCGCCGAGCCGTTTTCTGGATGAAATCCCGGCAAGGCTCGTGAAGGAAGAGTATTCCAGGGCACGGCCGTCTTCCTATGGAAACTATGACAGAAACTATAGAGGAGCCAGCGAAGGATATGGACAGAACTACGGCAAACTGCGGGCTATTCCGGGCGGAAAGATGCCAAGAGATGAATGGGAAGATGATTTTACGGATACTGTGTTCCGGAAACCGAAAACGCCGGCTGAAATCGGTAAGCCAAAGCTGAAACTGAAAGGAATGGACCTGAACAACATTCCGGGAGTGAGCCGAGGGTTCGTCGGGAGCAGCGCAAACGACCTGAAAGCAACCGCGATGCAGAAGCTTTTCAGTGCGGGCGATCGGGTGCGCCATCCCAAATTCGGAACCGGAGATGTATTGGAAGTTTCCGGATACGGTACAAACGCACGGATACGGGTTCAGTTTGACAAAAGCGGAGAAAAAACGCTCAGTCTGGCAGTAGCGCCGATTGTGAAGGTGGAGGAAAAAAATGAGTGACGCTGAAAAAAAGATGCAGGAGCTGGTAAAGCGTCTGAAGGAAACTTCCTACGCCTATTATGTACTGGATGATCCGGTGATTTCCGACATGCAGTGGGACCAAATGTATGACGAACTGAAAAAACTCGAAGCGGAGACAGGCATCGTACTTGAGGATTCACCAACGAGGAAAGTCGGCGGAGACCCACTGAAAGGCTTTGAAGAGCACAGACACATTACCAGGCTGTGGAGTATGGACAAGGTCCAAAGCATGGAAGAACTGGACGCCTGGATCCTGCGGACTGAAAAACTGGCGGAAAAGACGAACCTGCAATATTATCTCGAATACAAGTTTGACGGTCTGACACTTAACCTGACTTACCGGAACGGTAAACTGATACAGGCTGCAACGCGAGGAAACGGCATTGTGGGTGAAGCAATTCTGCCGCAGGCAAAGACGATTCACACACTGCCGCGGGAGATTCCATACAAAGGGGTGCTGGAGGTGCAGGGCGAGTGCATCATGCGACTCAGCACTCTTGAAAAATATAACAAAACAGCAAAAGAACCGCTCAAAAACGCACGCAACGCCGCGGCCGGCGCACTGCGGAATCTTGACCCGGCTGTAACAGCATCAAGACATCTGGATGCTTTTTTCTACCAGGTCGGTACGATTGAACATCCACCGTATGACAGTCAGCCCGGGATGCTGGACTTTCTGCGGGAAAACGGATTCCAGGTGAGTCCATACCTTGGAAGCGGCAGGGGACGCGAAGAACTTGAAGCGTGTATCCGAGAGATTGAGAAAGAACGGAGCAGTCTGGACTGGCTGATCGACGGGGTTGTCATCAAGGTCGGGGATTATGCCTTACGGGAACAGATGGGCTATACTGAGAAGTTTCCCCGGTGGGCGGTTGCCTACAAATTCGAAGCAGAAGAATGTGTGACGCGACTGAACAATGTCACGTGGGAACTTGGCAGAACCGGTAAACTAACACCACTGGCCCATGTGGAACCGGTTGACTTCTATGGCGTAACTGTTCGGAAAGCAACACTGAACAATCTCGGTGATATCCAAAGGAAAAATGTGGCAATCGGCTGCGATGTCTGGATTCGAAGAAGTAATGATGTGATTCCGGAAATTATGGGCCGAGCAGGAGAAGAAAAACCCGGTGAAATACCAATTAAAAAACCGGAGTACTGTCCTGCATGCGGATCCAAGCTGATTGAACGGGGTGCACATCTGTTCTGCATGAACCGGGATACATGCCGGCCCCAGGCGATTGCCCGGCTGGCACACTTTGCAGGGCGGGAAGCCATGGATATTGACGGTTTCAGCGATAAAACGGCAGGACAGATGTATGACCAGATGGGTGTGCGGCAGCCGGCAGACCTGTATACGCTGACACCGATGGATTTTCTGATGCTGGACGGGTTCAAGGAGAAGAAAGCAGCGAACCTTTCCGACGCACTGGAAAAAAGCAAACACTGCCAGCTGGATGCTTTCCTGTTCGCACTTGGAATCCCGAATGTCGGACGCAAAACCGCGAGAGATCTGGCACAGTATTTCGGATCGCTGGAAAAACTGAAGGCAGCAGATGAAGCAGCACTGACAGCCATTCCGGATATCGGGGAGATTGTTGCGGGAAGCATTACCGAATACTTCAGTTTCCCGGAAAACAACCAGATGATTGAAAAACTTTTTGAGGCCGGCGTAAATCCTGGAAATATGCAAAATGCAGCAAAAGGCATTTTCACCGGAATGAGCATTGTTGTGACAGGAACACTGCCGACACTGAGCCGGAAACAGGCGGAGGACCTGATCCGAAGCAAAGGCGGAAACGCAGCATCTTCAGTAAGCAAAAAGACAGCTTTCGTAGTAGTCGGAGAAGACGCGGGCAGTAAGCTGACGAAGGCACAGAGCCTTGGAATTGAAACCATTGATGAGGAAGAATTTCTGAAAAGAGCAAACGGGGAAGGTTGATCAAAATGTTTTCAAGTATTACTAACATGATACAGAATTTGCGGACAGATCCCGGCGGAACGATTGTTACACTGCTGTATGTAGCAGTATGTATTCTGTTCAGCCTGATTATTCATGAATGCGCTCACGGATACATGGCACTGAAGTGCGGTGATCCAACAGCGAAAATGATGGGCAGGCTGACACTCGATCCTAGAAAGCATCTGGATCCTCTGGGAACAATCTGCATGATTTTTTTGCACGTCGGCTGGGCTAAGCCGGTACCGATCAATCCGAATAATTTCAGAAATTACAGGCGGGATTATATTCTTGTTTCCCTGGCAGGAATTGCGGCGAACCTGCTGATGTGCCTGGCGAGTCTGCTGATCAGCGCACTGCTCAGCAAGCTGATATGGCAAACGGATGTAATCAATTCCCTGGCTGCCGGCGGGAAGAAGACATACATGATCAATATATATGATAACAGCCTGGCAACATCCGTATATGCCGGGATGTTCAGCATGTTCGGAGACTTTGCCAGGACGCCCTGGCTGATGTATGTTCAAAGATTGTTTCTGATGCTTGCTCAGATGAACCTTGGCCTGGCGGTATTTAACATTCTGCCGGTACCGCCGCTGGACGGCTACCGTTTCCTGGACCAGTTTGTATTTAAAGGCAGACTGAACATGAACCCGCAAACCATGTGGATTATTCAGATCATTTTCCTTTTTATCTGCTTCAGCGGACTTCTCAGCGGCCTGCTTACGACAGTGAACAGTTCTTTGATGGGCGTATTCAGTTCAGTTTTTGCGCTGATCATATAAAAACAAAGACAGAGAGTCATGATGAACCGAGTATTTAAACTGAAGGATTTTGACGGACCGCTGGATCTGTTGCTGATGCTGATCGGGAAAGCGAAGATCGATATCAGGGATATCTTCGTCAGCGAGATTACGGACCAGTATCTGGAAATTGTCCGGAACGCGCCGGACCTGGATATGGATGAGGCAAGCGATTTTCTGGTCATGGCAGCAACACTGATCGAGATCAAGAGCAGAGCAATGCTGCCGAAACCTCCGAAGACGGAAGAGGAAACGGATCCTGAGACCGAGCTGATCCGACGCCTGGAAGAATACAAACGATTCCGGGAGACGGCGGAAAGCATGAAGGAATTTGAGGAAGCGGCCAAACGCGTATTCACAAAACTACCGGAAGAATATCCGCTGCCACCGCAGGAAGTTGAACTGACGGGACTGACACTGGAGGGACTGCAGGAAGCCTTTCTGAGGATCTGGCAACGGCGGCCTCAGCTGGACGACGATCCGGAAAGCAACCATTACGCACCGCGGAATATCCACCGGGACAGCCATACGGTCCAGGAATGCATGCTGAACCTGATCTATAAAATCAAGAAAAAGAAACGAATGAAGTTTGAGGAAGCATTTTCAGACGCGCCGACCAGGGAAGAAGTGGTAACCTACTTCCTCGCAGTGCTGGAACTGCTGAAGCTTGGACAGATGCATGTACGGCAGAATGAGGTTTACGGCGGGATTGAGCTGGTAAGCGGCCGGCCGAAAAAGAAGAAAGCGGTAGATCTGACAGAGATGGCAGAGAAGAAAGGAGACGGGGCGTCTTGAGCGAACAAGAGGGTAACCTGAAGGGACGGATCGAGGCAATCCTTTTTGTTGCCGGAGAAGCGGTGAGCATCAAGGAGCTGACCAAGGCGCTTCAGACGGAAGAAAAAACGGTACACGCAGCACTGAACGCGATCAGGGATGAATATGACTACAATCAGCGGGGATTCCTGCTGAAGCGATTCGGAGACAATGTACAGCTGGCGACAAGACCGCTGTATTCACAGGATGTGCTGAGACTGCTTCAGCCGGTACAACAGCAGAGCCTGAGTCAGGCTGCTATGGAAACGCTGGCAGTGGTTGCCTATAAGCAGCCGGTGACCCGGGCCGAAGTGGAGCAGGTGCGCGGCGTGAAATGCGACTACAGCCTTCAGAGCCTGATGAACAAGGGACTTATCAGAGAAGTCGGGCGGAAGGATACGATCGGAAGGCCGATTCTTTTTGGAACAACAGATGAATTTCTGAGCCATTTCGGTTTGGAAGGGCTGGAGTTTTTACCTCCGCTGCCGGAAAATCCGGAGGCCGGCGAAGAGACCTCGGAAGAACAGATCGAGATGGGAGAACTCGTTCCCTGAAAAAATGAGAATCTAAGCAGACCAGGAAAGGAAGGCATAGAGGTATGGACGAGCAGAAGAAGCCGAGAGCGCGGGAAAAACGAGTTGTTGAAGGAACCATGAAGGTTGAAAAGCACGGGGAAGGTCTGGGGACCGGCCCGGCAGGCAACACCGGCGGCTATCAGGAACGCAGGGAGCAGGAAGCAGCCCGGCCGCAAAAATCTACCGGCGGACAGCAGCCTTCCCCACAGCGTCCGCAGCAAACTCCTCAGAGGCAACCGGTCAACCCGTTTGCCGGACAGCAACGGCCTCAGCAATCGAATCCGTTTGCACAGCAAAGGCCTCAGCAACAATCCAATCCTTTCGGTCAGCAGCGCCCACAGCAGAGCAACCCCTTTGCGTCGAGACCAACGGGATCTTCCCCGCAAAACACTTCCGCAGCCGGACAGAAGCAATATAACAGCGCCGTAAAGCAAAACGCGACAGGCGGCGGTCAGAAAGTCGGCGGACCCGGCGGCGGTCAGCGCATGAACGGAACCGGTACACAACGCCCTTCCGGCTGCAGCGGAAAACTCCTGCTGATTATTATTGCAGTAATCGTGCTGTTGGGCGGCGGGAAACTGGCAGGCCTGTTCGGCGGAGGTGGCGGGGATATCACCAGCACGCTACAGCAGTCGGTTTCAGGCGGGACCGGTACTGTATCCCAGACAGGCGGTTCCCAGACCGGCGGTTCACAAAGCAGCGGACTCGGGGATCTTCTGA
>Ga0265298_10008332_pt1 | contig 12467 bp, 10 predicted proteins | sample AusTroGonzalo_MG_3_FD_193486 | JGI IMG/M metagenome (GOLD analysis project Ga0265298, IMG submission 193486) | Bovine rumen microbial communities from tropical cattle in Woodstock, Queensland, Australia - Gonzalo_01 | ecosystem: Host-associated > Mammals > Digestive system > Stomach > Rumen ... | reverse complement strand
CGAATTCGGCCTATGAAGGTCTACCGTGGGCCTCGATTCGTGCCGGTGATGCCAAGGCCGCTTGTCAGCGCATTGTCGTGGAACATGGATCTTGTGATCTGATTTCAAATCCTGAGTGGATGGCCATTGCTCGCGATATAGAGGCCACGGCCGCGAATTGGAGTGGCGAGGTGGTGGGCAGTGGCCGAATTAATCAAGGCCATGTTGATTATAATCCCGATAGTCCGCTTTCTATTTCTGATCCGACGAATGAGTGGGATCAAATTGAAGTGGAGCCGCTCCCCTGGAAATACAAACGAACCCATGTTTTAAGTGATGGTGGGGTGTTGTGGGATTTGGGCGGCAATTTGTTGGAGTGGGTTGATTGGGAAACCGGAGGAGATACATTTTCCCTCGGGCCAACTACTTGTGAGAATACGGCAAAGAGCCCCTTAAGTTATTCTTGTGCCGATTTACATCCTAACGATTATCTTCCCTTAAATCCTGCCGGCCTTTCGGAAGAAGAATATAAGTCGTCAAATACGGGGATTGGCAAAATTGTAGGAGGGACCGGAGGGGCCGCCTTGCGCAGCGGTTGCCATGGTACGTGGAATGCGGATGAAACGGGAATTTTTCGCTTAAGTGTTGACAGGCGCATAACAGATTTTGCGCCTTATTATACTTTTCGGTGTGTCTGCCGGCCTTAAAACTGCAAGTAAAATCAATAAATTAATATTTTTATCATCGCAAAAGGTTGACGGTGATCTTCACCATTCAGTGCAGACTGGGCGTTCAGAAGATTGCATTAGATGTTAGATAAATGGAGCGGGATATGAGGCTCGAACTCACGACCTTCTGCATGGCAAGCAGACGCTCTACCAACTGAGCTAATCCCGCGTTTTCAGATTTCTGGATAAAACCGCGTTTCAGAGAATTTGTCAAGATTTGGAAATTTAAGGGGTTGGCCGCACCAAGCATCCTTATAGTAGGGATAGGAGGGATTAGTACTCCCAGTAAGTACAGATCTTTCCCTGGTAGTTGCGCAGAGTTATTTCGGGGGAGTTCTGCTTGATAAGATAGTTCGGTAGGAGCGGCACCTTGCCCGCACCATCAGGAAGATCAACGGCATAGCGGGGAATGGCCATGGCCGAGGTTTGGCCGTGGAGAGCATCCAAAATCTCGAGGCCTTTTTGAATGCTGGTCCGAAAATGCCCCGTCGAAGTAGTCATATCCCCTTGAAATAAATAGTACGGCCGGATGCGCATTAAGAGTAAAAGGTGATTAAGGCGTTTAATGATGGCGGCATCATCATTAATATTTTTTAAAAGGACGGTTTGGTTGGCGAGATTAATGCCGTGATTTGCTAAGCGCGTGGCCGCCAGTAAGGAGGCCTGGGTGATTTCTTGAGGATGATTAAAGTGGGTGTGGATATAAAGCGGCGGATATTGGGCCAGGATCCGGATTAGTTCATCATCTAAAAAACGATAAGGTAAACTTGTTAGTAATCTCGTGCCAATCCGGATAACTTCGACATGTTTAATCGCGCGTAAATTCTGCAGTAAAAAATCGAGGGCCGTATTGGCCAAACAAAAAGGATCTCCCCCCGAAACGAGGACATCACGCACTTGGGGATGCTCCTTGATATAATCTAAACCGAGCTTCCACTGCTGCGGATCAACGCGGCCACTGCTAAGGCCTACCTTGCGTTTGCGCGTACAGTGCCGGCAAAAAGTAGCACAGTCGTTGGCCACATAAAAAAGCACCCGGTCCGGATAACGGTGGGTAATCCCCGGCACCGGCATATCGCGTTCTTCCGCTAGAGGATCGGGCATTTCATGAGAAGAAGGAAGAGGAATCGTTTCTTGAATGGTGGGAATGGCCTGCGCACGCAGGGGATCTTGGGGATCATGCGGATTGATTAAAGCGGCATAATACGGGGAAATCTTAAAATGTAACCAGGGGTTAGTTTTGGCCTGATCGGCCTGTGCCGCGGCCGCTTCAGCAGGGAGTAAGGAAAAGTGTTTTTGGAGTGCGGCCCAATCTTGCAAACGATGTTGCAGCTGCCACGTCCAGGAAAACCAATCTTTAGGATCGATCTCTGGCCAAGGTGTTACCCGGGGAAATTTGGCCAGGAGATGCGCTGGATAAAAATTAATTAGATCCGCCTCATCGGCCGGATGCATCTTGGTGACACTCATTCCACATTACCTGGCGCCAGGATTTGGAGTTGGGCCTTCTCTTCGTCACTTAAAGGCGCAATCTCTTCAATATATTTAATTCTAAATAATTTAAACATCTGACTCGTTAGACATAGGCCGTATAAGGCTATCCCTTGGGGAACCGGTAAAATACTCGTGACTTTAACTGGCCGCCACTGATGCGGTTGATGGCCTTTGGCGAATTTAATTTTAATAATCGCTTGTTCTTCGCAATAGCTAGGTAAATCTTTTAAGTGAGCAGGTAAGCTTAAATCTTTAATTTTGGTAAAAACATTAAAGCTGGAGAGGAAAGACTTTTGTTGCGCTAACTTTAAAGCGCTGGCCGCATCCAGCGGGGCCGGGGCCGTTTGGGCGGTGGCCGATACCAAGGAACGCGGATTAAAGCGGACCTTGGCCGGTTGTTCTTTGATTTTGGTTAAGGCGGCGATAATGGCATCTAAGGCCATCAGCGCATCATCAAAGGCCTGATGATGATGGCGGGGAGTTAGGTGCAAATTTTCTGCTAAGGCCGCGAGGGAATGATGCTTAAATTCGGGAAAAGCAAATTTGGCCAAACGACAAGAACAATAGGTATCTACGGGGGGTAAAACGAGTTCGGCCACTTGGTATTGAAATACTAAATGGCCGACATCAAAGGGCGCATTGTGGGCAATCAGGGCGGTTTCCCCAAGAAATTTCGAAAAGCGCGGTAAAACATCTTCAATGGGGGCAGCATCGGCAACATCTTCGTTGGTAATGCCATGAATCGCGGTACTGGAAGGCGCAATTTTCTTCTTGGGCCGCACCAGTTCTTGAAAGAATGCTACTTGATGATCGAGGGTTAATTGTACCCCGGCGATTTCAATGATTTCGGAAAAAGTCGGCGAAAGGCCGGTGGTTTCTAAGTCAATGACGCTCAGGCCTTGGGGGGCATACGCCAGGATTAAATCCCACTGGGCAGGGGTTAATTCTAAGGATGGCCAAGCGATATTTTGGCGAGGCACAGGGCAAACTCCTCGAAAAAAAACGGGAAAAACTTTTAGGCCTATGCTAAGTTGAGCATCGGCCTATCTGCGGCCCAAGTTTTTTCATGAGGAGGGCGTAATGTCTAGTCCTAGCGATCAATCCTTCGATTTGGTGGTTCTGGGGGCCGGCCCCGGGGGGTATACCGCCGCGATTAAGGCCGCGCAAAATCAAAAAAAGGTCGCCATTATTGAAATGGATCGCTTGGGCGGGGTCTGCTTAAACCGGGGTTGTATCCCCACCAAAGCTTTAATTGAAGCGGCCACCCTCGTGCAGGCCCAAAAAGGTTTGGCCGCTTGGGGGATTAATGCTCCTTTGCAAAATCTTGATGGTTCCTTGGCCGTGCAGAAGGCCCAGGCCGCAGCAGATCGCATGCGTCAAGGCGTTGAATTTTTAATGAAGAAAAATAAAATTGCAGTCTTCTCGGGCAAGGCCTCCTTTGTGACAGATCATGCGGCCGAAGTGTTAGCGGCCGATGGAGCTACCCAAACTTTACAGGGAAATCATTTTATTATCGCCACCGGGGCATCCTTTCGGAGTGTGGAAGGATTACGCCATGATCATCAACGGATCATTAATGCCAGTGAGGCCTTGGCCTTGGCCCCCTTACCCAAGAAGATCTTAGTAGTCGGCGCCGGGGCCATTGGCATGGAACTAGCGTTCTTTTGGCGCAGTTTTGGGGTAGAAGTTGAAATCTTTGAAGTGCAAAATCATCTTTTGCCGATTGAAGATGAAGAAGTCAGTAAAGAAATCGAACGTTCCTATCGCAAGCTCGGGATCGTGCAGCACTTGGGCGTCCAAAATTTAAAAGCGCAAAATTTAGGGGATCAAGTCGAATTGCAGTATTACGAAAAAGATACCCCGAAAACCATCCAAGGCGATTATTTACTGCTGGCCATCGGCATGCAGGGCAATACTACGGATTTAGGTTTAGAAAAAATTGGGGTGGAGGTGCAGCGTTCCTATGTTGTAACGAACGAATACGGCCAAAGTTCGCGGCCGCATATTTATGCGATTGGGGATGTGGCAGGGCCGCCGCTGCTGGCGCACGCCGCGGCCCACGAAGGATTAATCGCAGTCGAGCATCTGCTGGGGAAAAAACCATCGTTACCTCGGGGGATTGCTGCTTGTACGTATACCTATCCCTTGGTGGCATCGGTGGGGATGACCGAAAAGCAATTAAATGCGCAGGGGATCAAGTATAAGGTGGGCAAAGTTTTATGGAGGGCCAACGGCAAAGCGGTGGCGAGCGGCAAGATTGATGGATTTATTAAAGTCCTGGTCGGTGAAGATCAAATCTTGTTGGGGGCCCACATTGTCGGGGCCGATGCACCGGAGATGATTCAAGAGTGCACTTTAATTTATGCCCAGCAAATTCCTTGGCCGCAGGTGGCCGCCACTATTCATCCGCACCCCACGTTTGGGGAGGCACTGGTGGAAGCATTCATGGCGACGGAAGGTAAGGCAATTAATCTTTAATTAGTCTTCCCAAAAGGTCATTTCACTTTGAATACCAAGCTTTTCCGCCCACGCGAGCAGGCGGTCAATCGTATAGAGGTGAATGCGGTATTTAACGATTTCGTTGATGCGGGATGGATCAACTTGCAAAAGATCGGCCAATTGCTTTTGGCTCAGTTGATGGTCAATAAGATATGCCACAAACTGGGAACAGAGATTAAATTTTAAGCGATCGGAAGTAGAAAGGTTTTCCGGCAAACGGGCAATAGTAGGTTGGTGGTTGGAAGTCGTTGGATGCATGTCGCTTAAATAAAGGTTAAAGGTTGGTTAAGTTTGGCCGGAATCTGGCGGCATTCCCCCCGAAATGCCGCAAAAAATTGACTTTCATGTCGATGAAAGTTCTTATACCGAAAGAAATAAGTAAAGGGGGCCTTCTTTAAAATCGCGAGTAAAATCGGATAAAGTTCTGCCGGAAAACTACTGCCCGTAAATTTAGGATGACGGGCGTGTTTATTAATGTATTGGCCTAATTTTCTTTCTTGGCCAGGATCGTGAAAAATCATCGCTCCGTTCGACCGAAATCCATGGAGCGGATAAATTACATATTGTTGGGGCATTAAATGGGGAATAATGACAAAGTCACCCATCTTGCAAAGAAATTGGGCATAAGTGAGACGCTTAATTTCCCCCGCGGCCGTTGCGACATCTAATTGCGCGGCCAAATCCGGATAAGGATGCTGGGCCTGATAGAAGGTTAAAATTTGCTTTTGCCATTCAAGCGGACACTTGCGCCAATAGGCGCTGGCCTGCATAAACGCCTCTAAGAGGGTGCCCGCTAAATCCATGGTTAAAACTTCCCAGGGTAATTGCGCAATTTGCGCCTTAATAAACTTTTGCGTGGCGGCCCCTGGTTCAAATCCTGCGGCCCATAAAATAACCCCGTGCGGCCCTTTGGCAATTAAAGAAAAGGGATGGCGGGGTAAATTTAAAAAATCATTAAGTTCGTCGATATTATCCCGCCGCAAATGGCGCTTACCTAACTGAAATTGCTGATTGGGATAATAAAGCCCATTAACTTTGCGAATGCCTTTGGCAATAAAGAAGTGAAGGTACTTAATTAAAAGTTCAGCGCAGGCGGTGGCATCATCCAAGGCCCGATGCGCATGGGGTAATTCAATCTGAAAGAGTTTACTCATGTGATTAAGATTAGAGTTCAGTAAACTCGGTAACAGATATTTGGTCATTAAATTAGTACAGAGGGTGGGATTTTTCAGCGGCGGCCGCTTTAAACGCTTTAAAACAGCATTTAAAAAAGGAATATCAAAGCTAATATTGTGGGCCACTAAAATGGCATCACCGAGAAATTCGACGATTTCATCGATAACTTCCTCAATCCGATGCGCATTTTGCACATCTTTTTGGCGAATGGAAGTTAAACGTTGAATAAAAACCGGAATCTTAATTTCTGGCCTTAAGAGGATACTTTTCTTTTTAACGATTTTCAGGTTCTCGATGCGGGCCATACCGATTTCGATGATCTGATCGGTTTCGAGATTACCACCAGTGGTTTCGAGATCGAGAGCACAAAATTTAAGATTAGCGAGTAATTCCTGCGAACTTTGACGATTGGCCATAACTTCCTACTGGCGAGCATTCGCTCGACCGCCAACAGATAGTGAGTCTGCTTTAGTCTATGCTTCACAATATGCAAAAATTGGCCTTCTGTAAATCGAGAGGCAAATTTTGCTGAAAAAAATTTAAGTGGCCAAAGTGAAATTTAATTTTGTTGTTATTTTTTTTGGAGATGTTGCGGATTAAAGCTGACAGGAAAAATCTGCGGCCAAAAAAAGCTTTGTTCAGCGACGAGAATGGTTTTATCTGGAGTTTTGATCTCCGCGCTTTGTTCGGAGGGGCGCAGATCGGCGGTAGTGGCGCCCGGCCGGGCGAGGATAATAGTAAACTGAGCATGGGCAAATTCGGCCATCACTTGGCGGCACATGCCACAAGGCGGCCAGCCGGCGGCCGAATAAAGATAGAGCCCGTCTAATTTTCTTTGGCCGTCATTAACTGCCTGCCAGATTGCGGCCCTTTCCGCACAGATGGTTGCCCCATAGCTGGCATTTTCGACGTTAGATCCCGCATAGACTTTGCCCCCCGCATAGACGGCGCAACCTAAGGAGGCCTTAGAATAGGGAGCGTAAGCATGAAGGGACGCTTGGTAAGCAGCAGATCTTAATTGAGCGATAACCGCGGCCAGAGGATTATTCATGGAGTTTCCTAGGCAAAAGGAGATCGCGCTTTGACGCAATCATTTTCTCCTTAAGGATAAGGGCCTTGGCCTTAAATAGCAACGGAAATGCCAGGAGGCGCGGCCCTCTTCATTTAATAAAAAATCACGATATTTCGCAAGATGTTTTTTGGTGGTGGATGGGTTAAGATAGTAAGGCCAAAAGTCAGGGGGAGTATGATGGTTTTTGCAGGATCTAGCGAATCTTTCAGATGTCGCGCGGAAGGTAAAAGATTAATCCCCACGGGGTTGGCCATATTATTTTTTTTGGCCTGCGGCCTATTTTTTATGCGGCCAAGCTATGCGGCGGATGACAATCGCTGCGCAGTTTTGCTTCTTCGTTGGGCCAACGCCGAAACGATGAATGATTTCTGGCGTGAGATTAAAGCGGATCAAGTCCTCGAAGAACGCCCCAGCCGCAAGTTTTTAACATGGGTAATGGCCTCCGCTTTACGGATCGATCGCGAAAAAGTGATTGAAGAGTGGCAACGTACGGTGCAGGCAGAATTTGGCCACACGTGGAAACATCGTACGTGGAATGATGATTATCGATTTTATCGTCTGATGGGAGAAATTATTTACGCTCTCGAAACCTCGGTGGCCACCGAACATCAGTATCTCGTTTATCAGTTACAGCAGTCGCATGCGATGGGGATGCTCCTGGGGGTGCGTGATGTGCTTAATGATTTGGTGCAAGAAGAGGAACAAATGGTGAGTTTTCACCGGGAGCAGATGCGTAATCAAAGCAGTCTAAGTGTATCGCGCGGGACCCACATGATTCATGCCAGCTTTGATCAAACGATTCGAGAGGTTTTTCAAGTTTATAGTTCTCTGATTCCGAATCGCATTTTAGAACCCGCCCGGGCGCAGGAAGTCGTGCAAAGTATTCAGGCCAAAGTCTTGCATTTGGCCCTCAAATGGGAAACCGAAGAAATGATTTTTCAGGTGCTAAAATCGAAGATGCAAGAAGAACCGGAATTCCCTCGCTAAGACATCTTGATCCCAAATTTTTCTTGCCAGAGGGGAATAAACTTTTTGCAAAGGGCACTGATATGATCGGCCGCTTTGGCCCCGGCCTGCTGGACTTCTTCGTGGTTTAAGGCCGTTTTTTTAATGCCCGCCCCCATATTAGAAATGCAAGAAAGGGCGGCCGTGGGCAGCCCTAAATGGCGAGCAGCAATGGCCTCGGGCACTGTACTCATCCCGACCATGTCCGCCCCTAAACGCCGGAGCATTTTAACTTCGGCCGGCGTTTCATAGGAAGGGCCAGGGACGGCGGCATAGACGCCGCGCTTTAAAGTTACTTTGGCCTTTTGGGCCGCTAGGAGCAGAAGTTTTTGGAGATCTTCGTCGTAGGTTTGCGACATATCGGGAAAGCGCGGCCCAAACTGTTCATCATTAGGCCCACGTAAGGGATTGGCCCCCATTAAATTTAGGTGATCCGTACATAAAACTAAATTGCCCGCTTTAAATTTTAAATTAATTCCGCCGGCGGCATTGGTGAGGATTAAGGCCTTTAACCCTAAGCGATGTAATACGCGAATGGGATAAACTACTTCGGTAAGATCGGCCCCTTCATAATAATGAAAGCGGCCTTGCATGATGGCAACAGGTACCTCACACCAATAACCTAACCAGAGTTTACCGGCATGGCCGACCACCGTAGATTGCCGAAAATGAGGCAGCTCTTGATAGTTAAACCAAACCGCATCTTTTAATCCTTGCCCGATTTGGCCAAGCCCAGAACCTAAAACAAAACCTAGGCGGGGCACAATGCTGGTTTGATGGCGAATATAATCAATGGTTTCTTGAATATCTTGCGCTAACATAGGCCATCTTCCTTTTAATCAATGATATTTTAACTTTTAATTTCAATTTTAATTTTAATTTTAATTTTAATTTTAATTTTAATTTTAATTTTGATTTTAACTTTTAACCTTTAGTTTTTAATTCTTTATTTGGCGGCCATAAATTGGCGGCGATAGATCAGAGGAGGAATTTTGGGCCGTGCCGTTTTGATGGTGATGGCCGTCTTTAATAGTTCGCGGCCAATTTCCTTGGCCAAGGCCAGATCCTGCGGCCGGTGGTAAATGGTAAAAAGAGTTTCCCCTTTTTGGACGAGAGATCCAATTTTATGGGGAAAGATAAAACCTACTTCTGGATGAATTTTATCCTGCATGGTTTTGCGGCCGGCCCCCAGTTCGACGGCCAACATCCCAATCTTATGTCCATCAAAGCTGGCCACATATCCGCGGCGCGGGGCCTTGATGGCCAAGGGGCGGCCTTGTTTGAAACGCGCGGGGTGATCGAGATAACGAACATCACCCCCTTGGGCGATCACGATTTCGCGAAATTTGGCCCAGGCCGCCCCGTTTTGTAAAACTTGTTGCGCTTTTTGTTTGGCCTTTTCATAGGTCAGGGAAGGCGTTCCTAATTGAATCATGCTGGCCGCTAATTCTACGGAAAGTTTGACTAAATCCTGCGGCCCATGGCCGTGGAGCGTTTGGATGACTTCGAGAATTTCGAGGGTATTACCCACGGCATAGCCTAGGGGCTGCGACATGTCGGTTAAATAGGTGATGATATTTTTATGGCAGCGCACGGCCGTTTGGGCAATGCTGGCGGCCAGCGCTTGCGCTTGGGCGCGCGATTTCATAAAGGCCCCAGAACCCGTTTTGACATCCATCACTAAACCAGAAATACCTTCCGCTAACTTCTTACTCATAATGGAGGCGGTGATTAAAGGGATCGACTCTACCGTCGCGGTCACATCCCGGAGGGCATAAAGCTTTTTGTCTGCTGGCGCGAGATCTGGAGTTTGGGCGATGATAAAAAGCTGATGTTGTTGGAGCAGTTTGTAGGCCTTGGCCGGGGAAATATTTACTTTAAATCCAGGAATACTTTCTAATTTATCAATGGTGCCACCGGTGTGGCCTAATCCACGGCCAGCAATCATCGGAACTTTAATGCCCGCGGCCGCTGCAATGGGGGCGAGAATGAGGGATGCTTTATCCCCAATGCCTCCGGTGGAGTGTTTATCAATTACGCCCGGCAACCAGGCCTTGGAAAATTTAAAGGTGCGGCCAGAATTAAGCATGGCCTCGGTGAGGGCGGCCGTTTCGGCAGGAGACATGCCTTGGAGGTAAACGGCCATTAAAAAGGCCGCGGCCTGATAGTCGGCGACTTGTCCGGTCGCCATCCCGGCAATAAAACCTTGGATTTCGGCCGGGGAGAGGGCCAGGCCATCTCGTTTTTTTTGAATAATGTTCGTGGGATTGAATACTAAGGCCATGAGGTTTTCCTTCGGCAGCAATGCTGATGATCTTTCGTTTAAGTTTGAAATGAATTTTGGGAGAAGGCCACTGCAAAGCACGAAACAGCGCGACGGATCTTCGGCCGTTGGCAAAACATTGCACTTCTGGCGTGAGCTAGGTTATGATTAGAGGCGACTTTAATTGCGAGGAGAACCTATGAGCAAGGTTTGGCCGCGATGGATGCTGGCCGTCTGTTTGAGTCTGTTGGCCAACTCAATGGCCTATGGCCAGGATCAGGCGGATAATGATGTCTTGCAGGAATCAATGCGTGATTTTAAGACCGTGGCCTTTGCGGCGGCCGGAGGCGCCCTGCTGGGGATTTCCACTCTGTCCTTCGATAGTCATCCTTCCCGTAACTTTCGCACCGTCTTTTTTGTCGGAGGGTCCATCGGCGTAGGAATTGGCGTAGCGGTGGTGTTCTACCAACAGGCCATGAAAAGCCGCTCTACCTTACCTCAGGCCGAATTAGACGATGCACCGAGCGCATATTTTAATTCTCGTGAACGTTTGCAATGGCATCTGGCCCACGTTCCCTCTTGGCAAGGCCCTTTGTGGTTTACCCATAGCTTTTCCTTTTAGCTAGTTTTAGTCGGGTAGGGCCGTTTTCGTTCTTTCCGAATCTCTTGAAGGTCTTTGACAAAGACCTGGGTGGCAGTTACTCTGCTGGGCAAAGAAGAGGGGCCCATGGCCAAAGAATTAATTATTAATCAAACCTTAAATGAATGTAGGGCCGCATTAGTCGAAAATGGAGAAATTCTCGACTATTTGATGGAACGTACTAGTGATTTTAATCCTTCGATGCCCGCAGTGGGGAACGTCTATAAGGGGAAAGTCTTACGGGTGCTCCCCGGCATGCAGTCCGCCTTTATCGATATCGGCTTTGAAAAGGCCGCTTTCTTGTATGTCGATGATGCCTACCTCCCAACCCTCGAAGAACAAAGGGAGATTGCTGCGAAGATTCGTGAAAACAGTGAACCCAAGGAAGATGGGGCGGAAGTTATTCCTGATGAGTTTTCGACATTATCCGAAGCGATGGATATGCGCTTGCGTCCATTAGTACCCATTGAATCCTTTCTCCATGAAGGTGATGAAATCGTGGTGCAAGTTTCAAAGGAACCGATTTCCACCAAAGGCCCTCGGGTTACGCGCCATATTACGCTCGCTGGCCGCTACGTCGTCTTTATGCCGATGATTGAGCATACCGGGGTTTCCCGGAGAATTGCGAACGCCGAAGAACGTGAACGCTTAAAAGACATCCTCGATTCGATTCGCCCCGATGGGAAAGGGATTATCGCGCGCACCGTCGCCGACGGCCAATCATACAAAGTTTTAAAGGCCGACTTTAATGTCCTTACGAAAATTTGGAAGGATATTCAGCAAAAGATTTCTAAACATAAAGCACCACTGCTTTTACACCAAGACTTAACTTTTATTCAAAGAGTCTTACGCGATATTACCGACGAAGACGTTGAAAAAATCGTCGTTGATACCAAAGAAAATTTAAAAGAAGTCGAACGCTTTACCTTACGTTACCTGCCGCATGTTAAAGGGAAGTGCTTTCTCTATGAAGGAGAAGGTTCCATCTTTGAACATTATGGGGTCGATCTGGAGTTAGAGCGGGCCTTAACCAATAAAGTGTTTCTAAAGTCGGGGGGATCGATCAATATCGATCAGACGGAAGCGTTGGTGTCGATCGACGTCAATACCGGTAAGTTTGTGGGGCGGAAAACCCTCGAAGAAACCATTGTTAAAACTAATCTTGAAGCGGTGAAAGAAATCGCCTATCAACTCCGCCTGCGCAATTGCGGAGGGATTATCATTATCGATTTTATCGATATGGAGAAAAAAGAAAATCGCCAGGCGGTGTATGAGGCCTTGCTGGAAGCTTTGAAAAAGGATCGGGCCAAAACGAGTGTTTTACCGTTATCCGCTTTAGGCCTGATTGAAATGACTCGCAAGCGGACTCGTGACACCTTATCAAGAGTGATGTGTACCCCTTGTCCTTATTGTGAAGGAACAGGGAGAGTTAAATCTCCCGCAACAGTTTGCTATGAATTAATAAGGGCCTTAAATAAGCAGCTCAAAAAAAGTCCCGGGGGCAAAGTCTTTGTTTATGCCCATCCAGAAGTGACCGCTAAAATTTGCAGTGAAGACACTGACATCGTTGAGATGCTCGAAGAAAAATTTGGGGCATCTTTAATTATTCGT
>Ga0265298_10008331_pt1 | contig 12467 bp, 6 predicted proteins | sample AusTroGonzalo_MG_3_FD_193486 | JGI IMG/M metagenome (GOLD analysis project Ga0265298, IMG submission 193486) | Bovine rumen microbial communities from tropical cattle in Woodstock, Queensland, Australia - Gonzalo_01 | ecosystem: Host-associated > Mammals > Digestive system > Stomach > Rumen ... | reverse complement strand
GAAAAACGACTTGCTGATGGAGATATTCATGTCGTTGGTCTTACCGGTCGCGTGCTCCGTCTGACCGCTGCTGATGTCGATATCGACGAACTTACCCACTTTGGAGTTCGCCATGACGGCATTGAGACGGCTGTTGATGATGGAGGAGAGGGCATACCCGTCCCGTTGCGCCGCTACATTACTCTCGCCCACATACATACCCGTTGCCAAGAGTGTTGCCGCCAAACCTTCCCGTGTGTCTTCGTCCAGCGTCGCCAGTTCGTGCGTGATAACTTCGTCGTCAGGCGCTTCAAGGAAGAAATCAATACTCTGCAGACCTATCGAGTCCACTTCACCTTTCACGCGCACACCTGTCCGGAAATCGACGCGACGTGTCTCCTCGTCCATGGACTCGACATCCGCTTTCACTTTCTGCGAAGCAGAGACGTTCAGGCGTGTCTTACCTATCGGTCCGTTAAAGACCACATTACTGCCGGAATCCACATGGAACGGCATGACGGGGTATAACTTCGGCGAATAACGCACCATACCGTTGTCCACATTGATTTGTCCACCCAAAGAGAGCGGGTCTGTCTCCGCCATCTGGTATGTGACATTGACCGTACCGTAGGGTTTGACTTGCGCGAGGTTTTTCTTATCAATCGGATAGGTGATGTCAGTCACCGGAAGAAGTGTCACATCGACATCAGCTACGAGATTGTCAAACGGCCCCGTGACGCGTCCGCGGATGTCGGTTGCCAACTCACCATAGACAGGTAACGGTCCGCCCTTCGGCAGTTTGACCGGCGCAAAACTATCCGCCCGAAGCGTGACATCGAGTTGCATCTTATCGAGGTCCACCCCGCCGTTGAGGGCGATAAATGTACTATCGGCGCCATAGATAGGCAGACCATTAAGGTCCACTTTGTTATGGCGCATGAGAATCGGTGTCGCGCCGAGACTAACCCCTATGTCGTAAGGCTTGTATTTCGCACGTACTCCAAGCGGTTTCACATCGGCGGAGATATCGGGTTTATACGGCAAACCGTCTATACTTGCCGATACCCGAACGGCGCCGGTGAGTGCGATATCCTCCGGTAACGTCACAAAACTATTCAGCAGTTCGAGCGGGATATCATCCAAATAGATGCTCGCGCGCAAAGCGTTTTCATACAAAGATGAGGGTGCTATCTGCACGTTGATATCATGGCTGCCCAAGTCCTTGTCCGCATAATTGATGCTGTCCAGTTTCAGTTGTCCGTTGCCGTAGAGGTTGCGTCCTTCCCGTTGCAAGTCCAACCGGAACGCCGCATCGGTGCACAAGCCGTCCACATTCATCGCGCCGTCGGTAAGGCGTGTGGCGGCAGCAAGCATCGCATTCGTATAGCCGTCCATCATACGAATCTCCGTAGAAGCCTTCACCGCCGGTACATCGAGTTTCGGTAGGGCAAAAGTGACAGGCGAAAGGGTAAATGTCGTCCGGGAGGAATCGGAACGAAGAGAAAGGGCCAGTTGGTCAAAGTCCACTCCGGCGCTGTCGATGACAGCCTGTATCGGGCTGCCTTTGCGCAGCGTGACATTGGCTTTCATCGCCGGAATGCGCTGACGAATGGTATCGAGTACCGTGAGGTCGGAGAGCGAAGTGAGCGCACCGATGACGGTCGAATCGCTGACGGTTTGGACAAGCGGTTGGATACGGTCAATAAGCGTGAAGAGCGGCATCGGCGAACGGAAGTCAGCTTTCAGTCCCGGCACCGTGAGCGCAAGGGAAGTGACGCTGTCGGTAGAGGCGTTCAACGAGGTATGCGAGAGGTTATACGGACCGTATCGCGCTTCGTCAAGACGCACCTTAACACGGGAGACCATCGGTCGTTTGGGGTCTATACCCTGCCCTTCCGCTTCGATGTTACCGGTGAGCACGACGGGCATAGAGTCTTGCAGGAAAGGAGTGAGATTGACGCGTTCGATATGTACCTTTGCGTCATAGAGTTCGTTGTCAATATCGTAGGATGCCTGCAGTTGGGCTTTGCTGCCTTGGTACTCCGCATCACCGGTCACATCGACCCGCATGGTCTCCAGATTCATCTGCGTCGCATAGAGGTCCGCTTTAGCACCCATCTCGTCCGAACGGACATGCAAGCCGTCACTGGTAATACGATTTTTCGCCAAATCGACACATGCACTACCATAAATAGTGTCCGTCGGAATGGACAGTTCGCCGAGCGAGAAAGTCAGTCTGCCTATGTTCAGTCGCCGTGCATCGTATTTGTTCGCACCTACGTCCACTAGCGCCTGCGTGGACAGAGAGCGCGTCCGGATAGTCATGTCCATCGGCGTGAGCCGAAAACGGATATTCCGCAACTCGCCGTCCGGTATGTCGAATGCGAGCAGCAAGGGTGTCGTGTCCTGCAACGCAGTGTCCGGCGGCGTGTCGCGCAAATCGATGGTCACATCGGCATCATTGAGACGAAGACCATGCAGCGGGTATTGGCCTTTGGCAATACATAACTGCGGACTGGATAATGCCAACTCACTCACGACAGCATCAATACCTACCGCCGCTATCATACTGTCGGAATGGAACGTGGTCGATTCCAAACGCAGCGTGTCCACTTGAATAGGAATCTGCGTGAAATCCTGAATCATGACTCCTGAGTCCTGAATCTTCGCCGTCGCCTTCAGGCGAAACGCCCGCGCGTAAAGCAATGTGTCCTGCCCGCGATGACCGACAAAGAGACTGTCAATCTGTATTTCCAAAGGTAAGTCCGACTGACCTTTATAGGCGCGATAGAGCAATATTGGCGAATGATGAAACGGCGAGAGATAAATACGGCCGAGGTCGATGTCATAATCCGTTTTCTCATCGGCGATGACAAGACCTTTATCCAGCACTTTTGCGCGTATGGAAGGCACGTACAGCACGCTTACCACAACGATAAGTAGTAGCAACACCAATCCCAACAACACACCTATTACGGCGGTAGGAATCTTCCATATAAGGCTGCGTTTGCTCAATTAAAAACTCTTCTGTACACCAAACTTCAGTCCGTACAAACCGGGCGTAAAATGGTTGGCTAACAGGTTGCTCAGCTTACCGGAGAAGATGATAACATCATTACTGTACTCTCTATGCCGCTCCGCGGTCTCGACATCTTGATAGAAACGAGTCGTACCGCTGTAACCGAAACTCATAATCGAGAAGAAAATCTGGAAGGTGCTCTTACGGTTAAACTGATACGTAATGACCGGAGACACTTGACATCCGTAGGTCACGCTGTACCGCAAGCCGTCGTAGTCGGTACCTTGCACAACGCCGTCCTTCACACGCGGGAAATCCATGCCTACATACAAATGCGCCTCGAGCCATATACCCAGTTTGCCGTTAAAGAGCGTCTTGAGTCGATAGCGACCGTAGGGTGTTATCTCCCACGAACCGTGCATGACGCGGATGTCCTCCGAATACTTGGTGCTGTCCTCGCGTATGTAGTTATACGTGGTGTACATATCTGCGAATGTACCGCCGATACGCAGACCGAGATAGATACGTTCCTTCAGCTTCCATCCTATCTCCGGCGTCAGAGCTATAGACCACCCGTTCTCTTTCTTGTCCGTACGTGAGTCATGGTGGAAATAGATGTCGAAGTTATAACCGTAATAGAGTTTTTGTTTCCATACGGGCACTTCTATCTTAACCGGCGGTACTTCAGCCACGCTGTCCGCCGGCGTTTGCGTTTCACCGACTACTGTCGCTACCCCACCCAAGCCAGTGGCTAACGGGTCAGTCTGTTGGGCCATTACGAGGGTGCTACTGAGCACCACCGCGGCAATTAACACATTGAATTTACGCATCTTTTTCATCTTTCTTATCTGTAGGTTGGTCGTTTTCACTCATATTCCTGAAGAAGAGGCTCACCATCCGCTTGGTGATGATGGTATGGCGCAGGGCATACTGCACTTTCTCTGCATGAGACTGGAACTTCTCGTCCGAAGAACCGGTGCTCTTCTGTTCCGCCTGCTCGACCGCCTTTTCGCGTGCGTCAATCTTGGTGCGCAGACTATTGGAGGTATGCTTGTAGAAGAAATCATAACACGGTATGGTTGCCTTCATGATATACGGTGTGAGGAAAGTGGTCAGCACAGAGGCCGCCACAATGATAGGATAGATAGCAGGGTCGGTCACGCCGAGTTTGCTACCTAACGCCGCGATGATGAACGAGAACTCACCTATCTGCACGAACGAGAAACCGGTCTGCATCGCATCTTTCATCGTCTCTCCGCCCCACCAGCAGCCGAGTGTACCGAATACAATCATGCCGACAATGATGACCACGGACACAAAGAGTATTGACGGCCAATAGCTTACCAAAGAAGTCGGGTTAATCATCATACCTACGGACACGAAGAAGATAGCGGCAAACACATTCTTGAGCGGCGCCATGAGATGCTCGATACGGTGCGCCTCGAGCGTCTCGGCGAGCACCATACCCATGACGAACGCACCCAGCGCACTACTGAAACCCGCTTCCTCTGCCGTCAGTACCATACCCAAGCATAGACCCAACGCAAGAATAATCAGCGTCTCGTCATTCATGTACGGACGTACTTTGCGAAGGAAAGTAGGAATGATGAGGATACCTACAACAAACCATACGACCAGCGTCACAGCCAACACACCGATTTTCTTTAGCAGTTCAACACCCTCGAAACTATTCTTTACAGCAATACTGGACAGTAACACCAACAGCACGACGGCTACGATGTCTTCGAGAATAAGAATACCTGTTGCTCCTTTGACGAACCGCGCCTTACTCAATCCCGCCTCGTCGATAGCCTTCATCACGATGGTTGTACTGGACATACAGAGCATGGCGGCGAGAAAGAGCGAATTCATGTTATCGAGCAACGCGAATCGTCCCACACCGTAGCCCAAGACGAGCATACCGCCGATGATAGTGAGCGCACCCACAGCGGCCGTCTTACCGCTCTCGAACAGGTTCTTCAGGCGGAACTCCAGTCCGATGCAGAACAGAACGAACAGCACGCCGATATTCCCCCATGCCTCGACATTCTCGGGATTCACGAGGTTCTCGCCGAACAAGTGCGGACCTACCAATATACCGGCCACGATGTAGCCTAACACTACAGGTTGTTTAAGCAACTTAAACAGCAGGCTCACAATGCCTGCGGTAATCATCAAGATGTATAAATCGTGTACCATAATAGTAAGTATAGTTTATATGCTTCGTTTTGTATTCATATTTTGCGGGGGCAAAGTTACTGTTTTTTTTCGATATATGCAAATATTTTATAAGAAAATCGGAAGCCCATGCAAAAAATCGCTTTAAAATCTTGCGTATGTAAAAAAAATGTAGTACTTTTGCAGCCGCAAAAGTTGAAAACAATTAAAAACATACAAGAATATGGCACAACAGACACAAGAAGAAACATTTAAGAAAATCGTGGCGCATTGCAAAGAGTACGGATTCGTATTCCCCTCCAGCGAGATTTATGACGGTCTCGGCGCTGTGTATGACTACGGCCAGAACGGCGTAGAATTGAAGAATAACATCAAGCGTTACTGGTGGGACAGCATGACCCTACTCCACGAGAATATCGTAGGTATCGACGCCGCTATCTTCATGCACCCGACGACTTGGAAAGCCTCCGGTCACGTAGATGCGTTCAACGACCCTCTCATTGACAACCGCGACTCGAAGAAGCGTTACCGCGCGGACGTGCTGATCGAGGACCAAATCGCCAAATACGACGAGAAAATAGAGAAAGAGTGCGCCAAAGCGCGCAAGCGTTTCGGCGACTCGTTCGACGAGGAACTCTACAAACAGACCAACGAACGCGTACGCGAACATATAGAGAAACGCGAGGCGCTCCATACACGTTTCGCCAAGGCGATGAACGACAACAACCTCGAGGAACTCAAGCAAATCATCCTCGACGAGGAGATTGTATGCCCCATCAGCGGCACACGTAACTGGACCGATGTGCGTCAGTTCAACCTCATGTTCTCCACAGAGATGGGTTCGACGGCCGACGGCGCGATGAAGATTTACCTCCGTCCGGAGACAGCACAGGGTATCTTCGTCAATTTCCTCAATGTACAGAAGACCGGCCGCATGAAAATTCCTTTCGGAATTGCGCAAATCGGTAAAGCCTTCCGCAACGAGATCGTAGCCCGTCAGTTCATCTTCCGTATGCGCGAGTTCGAGCAGATGGAGATGCAGTTCTTCGTTCGCCCGGGTTCCGAACTCAAATGGTTCGAGCATTGGAAGCAATTCCGCCTCAAATGGCACAAAGCGTTAGGTTTAGGCGACGAGAAATACCGTTTCCACGACCATGACAAGTTAGCGCACTACGCGAACGCAGCTACAGATATCGAGTTCCTCATGCCGTTTGGTTTCAAGGAAGTGGAGGGTATCCACAGCCGTACGAATTTCGACCTCTCGTCGCACGCCAAATATTCGGGCAAGAAGATTGAATACTTCGATCCGGAACTGAACCAGAGTTACACGCCGTACGTGATTGAGACGAGTATCGGTGTGGACCGTATGTTCCTGAGCGTAATGTGCTCGTCTTACGAAGAGCAGGCACTTGAAGGCGGCGAGACACGTGTCGTACTGCATCTTCCGGCTGTTTTAGCACCGGTGAAGGCTTGTATCATGCCGCTCGTCAAGAAAGACGGTCTGCCCGAGAAAGCACGCGAGATTATGAACGAGCTCAAGTTCGACTTCAAGGTAGCGTACGATGAGAAAGACTCCATCGGTAAGCGTTACCGCCGTCAGGATGCTGTTGGTACGCCGTTCTGTATCACCGTCGATCACGACACACTCAATGACGGCTGCGTGACCATCCGTCACCGCGACACGATGGCACAAGACCGCGTGAAGATCGAAGACTTGCACGAGATTATCCGCAAGGCCACCGATGCCAAGGAACTGTACCGCAAAATCGTTGGCGACTCGATGGAAGACACCGAAGAGTAAGGCGGATGATAGAGATAAAGACGGATAGTCTGCACAAGATTGCGTATGCGACGGACGCCAGCGTATATCGCGAAATTCCTTATGGCGTAGCCTACCCTGCGGACGAGGAGGATATTCTCTCCCTGCTCCGCGAGGCACGCCGTCGCAATACCGGTCTTATCGCCCGCGCAGGAGGCACATCCATTGCCGGCCAGGTCGTGGGCAACGGTATCATAGCCGACATCAGCCGGCACATGAACCGCATCCTTGAGATAAACGCCGACCAACGCTACGCATGGGTAGAACCCGGCGTGGTGCGCGACGAACTCAATATAGCGTGCAAACCTCTTCATCTCTTTTTCAGTCCGGAGACATCCACCTCCAACCGCTGTTGTATCGGCGGCATGGTCGGTAATAACTCCTGCGGCACGCATTCCCTCGTCTATGGCAGCACACGGCCGCACGTCCTCGAAGCGGACGGTATCCTTGCCGATGGTACAAAAGTGCATTTCGCGCCCTATACGATAGCGGAGTTGGAGGAACGGTTTGGGAAGGAATTTTGGAGTCAAGAGTCAAGAATCAAGAGCCAAGAGCCGAGAGGTGCTTACGAGCACTCCGGTAAAAGCCAAGAGTTGGAGCAGCGTATCTATGCGCAACTGATTCGTTGGGCGCTGGACGAGAAGACGCGCACACTCATCGAAGACACCTACCCCGACCAATCGCTGACGCGGCGCAGTTGCGGATACGCCACTGATGAAGTCATCGCCGACCTATCCGACACCCGCAAACCGCTGCGCGAAAGGACAATCAACCTCTGCCGCCTCATTGCCGGCAGCGAAGGCACACTCGCTTTTCTGACACGTATCAAAGTGTCGCTCGATGTGCTGCCGCCGAAGGAAGTGATGGTTATATGCGCCCATTGCGTCAGTCTGGATGCCGCTTTTGAAGCCAACCTCACCGCCCTGCAGCACCACCCCACCGCCGTCGAACTGATGGACGGCGAGATACTCGAACTGAGCAAAGGCAACCCTGCCGTGGAGCGTTTCTTCGTGCAGGGCGACCCCGCCGCTCTGCTTATCGCAGAACTGCGCAGCGACACCCGCAAGGACCTTGACCGCCAGGCGCAAGAGATGGAAGAGGCGCTGCAGGCGACAGGACTCGTCTCGTTCTGCACCCGCGTCTATGGGGATGATGTCAACAAGGTGTGGAATTTACGCAAAGCGGGTCTCGGTATCCTCAACGGCATGCGGGGTGATGCCAAACCTACCGGCGTTATCGAAGACACAGCCGTCTCTCCTACTCGTCTGCCGGCGTATATGCGTGATTTCCGCGAGATGCTCAAACGGTTGGGCACCTCGTGCGTCTTCTACGGACATATAAGCACCGGCGAACTGCATCTCAGACCCATCCTCAACCTCAAGACACCCGAAGGCAAACAACTCTTCCGCCGCATAGCACACGAGACCACACTTCTCGTACGCAAGCACCGCGGCACCATCAGCGGCGAACACGGCGACGGACGCCTGCGCGGAGAGTTCATTCCGCTCCAGTATGGCGAACCGACCTACGAACTGATGCGGCAGGTCAAATACTGTTGGGACGCGGATAATATCTTCAACCCCCATAAGATTGTCGATACCCCGCGCATGGACGAGTACCTGCGCGCCGACCGTTCTGTCACGGGCAACGACCTGCTCTGCCGCGTCGAGCAATGCAACGGCGCTGCCGACTGCCGCAAGTCGGCGCTCATCGGCGGAACGATGTGCCCGACCTTCAAGACGACACAGGACGAGTTACAGACCCCACGCGCGAGAGCGAACACGATGCGTGAGTTCCTCAGCGGCGGACCGGTTGATGCACAGCAACTCAAGCAAATGCTGTCCACCTGTCTGGCATGTAAGGCATGTAAGAAAGAGTGCCCTTCCGGCGTAGACATCACCCGCCTGCGCGCAGAGGCGCTGCAAGCTGTTTATGATAAACAAGGAACGCCCGCGCGCACATGGATGGTCGCGCATAACGCGGATATACAGCAGTTAGGCGCATGGATGCCGCATATTTATAATTTCTTTGCGTCCAACCGCTTCACATCCGCAATCCTCAAACGCCTGATGGGCTTTGCGCCGGAGCGCCGGATTCCGCTAATCCATCGCCCTTCAGCCATCAACAATCGCCCGTCCAATCGTCCATCAAGAAAGGTTTATCTCTTCTTGGACGAGTTCACGCGCTATAATGAGCCACGATTGGCGCAACTGTTTACGGAACTGCTGAACCGCCTCGGCTACGAGGTCATCATCCCCAAGCACACGCAGAGCGGACGCGCCGCCGTTTCCAAAGGCTGTTTGCGGCAAGCAAAAAAATACGCGGAGAAGAATATCCGTCTGCTCAAAGACCTCGTCAGTGCCGAGACACCGTTGGTGGGTTTGGAGCCGTCGTGTATCCTCTCTTTCCGCGACGAGTACCCGGATATCGTAAGCGAGAAATACCGCCCGGCAGCGGAGCAGTTAGCGCCGAACTGCTTGCTCTTCGACGAGTTTATGATGCGTGAAGTGAAAGCCGGGCGTGTCACCAAAGAGCAGTTCAGCGACATGCCGGCAGAAATCTGGCTGCACGGTCATTGCCATCAGAAAGCCTTGGTGGGCGTGGAGTATACGGCGGCTTTGCTGCGTTTGCCTAGTCATACCGAGGTGCATGTCATTCCATCCGGCTGTTGCGGCATGGCGGGCTCCTTCGGATACGAGAAAGCCCATTACCGCACTTCCATCGCCATCGGAGAGATGATTCTCTTCCCCGCGGTGCGCGAAGCGGTGAAGAACGAGACCCTTGAGCGGCCTGTCTTCATTGCCGCGCCGGGTACGTCCTGCCGCACACAAATACTCGACGGGACGGGCATCACAGCCTTGCATCCCATCGAGATTCTTTATCGTCTGTTGCGGGAATAAGCGTTACGCTTTGTATGCCTCCAGTGCTTTTCGCAAAACGAGCATGGCCTTTCCGAGGTCCTCTTTGTTGAGCACATACGCCATGCGGACCTGATGACGTCCGTCTTCGGGGTTGGTGTAGAATCCCGTTCCCGGCGCCATCATCACCGTCGCTCCTTCGTACTGGAAGTCGGTCAGACACCATTTGCAGAATTTCTCGCAGTCATCTACCGGCAGCTCTACCATCACATAGAACGCACCCGTCGGCGCCGGCGCAAAGACACCCGGAATCTGGTTGAGCTGGTCAATGAGAAAATTACGGCGGGTGAGGTACTCGTCATATACCTCCTGCATGTACTCCTCGGGCGTTGATAGCGAAGCTTCAGCGACCACTTGACCGAACAGAGGTGGACTCAAGCGCGCCTGACAGAACTTCATCACCGATTCGCGTACGGCTTTGTTCTTTGTTATGAGTGCACCGATACGAATACCGCACTCGCTGTAACGCTTCGAGACGGAGTCCACAAGCACCACGTTTTCTTCGATTCCCTCCAAGTGGCACGCGGAGATATACGGCGACTTGGTATAGATGAACTCGCGGTACACCTCATCAGAGATGAGGTAGAGGTCGTATTTCTTGACCAAATCGCGTATCTGACGCATCTCTTGTTTGGTATAGAGATAGCCCGTCGGGTTATTGGGATTGCAAATCAAAATAGCCCGCGTCTTGGGGGTAATCTGCTTCTCGAACTCCTCCACCGGCGGCAGTTTGAAGCCGTTCTTGATATCCGTCTTCACGCTCTTCACCACCGCGCCCGCAGAGATGGCGAACGCCATATAGTTTGCGTAGGAAGGGTCCGTGACGATAATCTCGTCGCCCGGGTTGAGACAACTCATATACGCGAACATAATCGCCTCCGAACCGCCCGCGGTGATGATGATTTCATCCGGCGAGAGGTCAATGCCGTAGTTGGCGTAATAACTCACCATCTTCGTGCGCAGGGATTTCAGTCCCTGAGAAGGCGAGTACTCCAATATCTCTGTATTGAAGTTCTTCACTGCCTCCAGCGCTTGCGGCGGAGTTTTGATGTCCGGCTGACCGATATTCAGATGATACACGTGTATGCCGGCGAGTTTCGCCTCGTCAGCGTATTTTGCCAGTTTTCGAATAGGACTCTCAGGCATCGACTGTGCCCGTAAACTTATCTCCATAATATTCAATATATGCGCGCAACTCCTGTATGTCGGAGAAGGCGTTGGTTATTTCTTTTATGTTCACTACGCGTTGCCGCACAGAGGCTACGCCATGTTTGGCCAGTTTGTCCGAAGCAGGTGTGATGGCTTTGGTTAGGGCGTCGAGATTCACATCAAAAAGCAGTGTGCCATGTACGATTGTTCCCGTCGGCGTCGTATAGCATGCATTGCCGGAAACCTTGCGTCCGTCCACCAGCACATCGTTGTGGGCGGTCGTCACCGCCGGCAGTCCTTTTGCCGCCAATGCGTCGCGAAGGAGTTGTAAAAACCCTTCAAACACGCGTTCGCTGTGCGTAGAGGGTGAAATATATGAGGTCATTAGGTTGCCTCGGTCGGCGTAAACACACCCTCCCCCGCTCTTCCGCTGCACCACGGCGATGCCGTTTGCGCGGCAGTATTCCTCGTTCACTTCCACCTCCGCCGACTGATGGCGGCCGTAGATAACCGTAGGCGAAACAATCCATGTGAAGAGCGTCGGCTCTTGCACCGTCCGGACCAGTTCCTGCTCTTTTTGCAGGTACTCCGTCAAGGTCAATCCTTCCGGGAAGTGGATGATTCTCATTGCACTTGCGGTTCCTGTATCTCTTTGCCTTGGCAGAAACGGTGCGTCAGTTGACGGTCGTCACCCAAGTATATATAGCGCTCCAACCTGTGCGGCAGGCTGTAGTTGTCGAAGTTCAATTCGCTGTCGTCAATGACGAGCGCGTCAAACGCATAGCCCGGTTCAAACGAACCTACTTTGCCGAAGAACGAACCGCCGGATTTCGTTCCGAGCCAGAAAGCCTCACTCAGCGAGAGGAAGTTATCCTTCTGGTCCGTATTACGCCACTGCAGTTTGGACATTTGCAGCGCATATTGCATCACTTTGAAAATCGAGAAACCACTTCCGCCGGAGATATCCGAACCCAACGCCACCGGAATGCCGGCCGTCAGGAAACAGCGGATAGGTGCGATACCTGAACCGAGGTTACAATTGGAGGTAGGACAATGAACGGCAAAGACATGATGCTTACGCATCAGTTCGAATTCTTCGCCGTCGGTGTAACAACAGTGCGCCATGAGCGTCGGCGTCTGGCCGAACATGCCGTAACGCAGGTACGCATCGCCATAACAGGTCGATTCGGGTTCGAGTTCCGCTACCCATGCTATCTCCGAGGGGTTTTCGGACAGGTGCGACTGAACGGGCAGGTGTAGCTCGTTAGCCAATTGACCGAGCGCCGTCATCATCGCCGGTGTACAACTGGGCACAAAACGCGGCGTGACGATAGCCGAGACGAGCGGCATGTTTTGGGTATGCGCCAGCACGCGCTTGGTACCTTCCACCGCCTCGTCGGCGGTG
>Ga0265298_10008330_pt1 | contig 12467 bp, 8 predicted proteins | sample AusTroGonzalo_MG_3_FD_193486 | JGI IMG/M metagenome (GOLD analysis project Ga0265298, IMG submission 193486) | Bovine rumen microbial communities from tropical cattle in Woodstock, Queensland, Australia - Gonzalo_01 | ecosystem: Host-associated > Mammals > Digestive system > Stomach > Rumen ... | reverse complement strand
CCTCCGTTCCATGACCCAGGGTAAGGCAGAATTCACGATGGAATTCTGCAAGTACCTCCCGGTTCCGAAGAACATCCAGGAAGAACTCATCAAGAAGTACGGCGACAAGGTCAAGGCTAGAGCCTAACACGACCGGAACGGCTAGACTTAAGTAAGAAATTACTTCACTGCCGTTCCTCTCGCAAGAAACCCTCGGTTAATACCGAGGGCTTCTTTTTGCTCACGACCATCCCCTAGAACTTCTCGAAAGTTTAAAAGGCCTGCAACGGAAGTTGCAGGTCTTTTTGTTTGGGGTTAACACACACACAGTAATTCGTATAAAAGAAGAGTCCCGCAATGCTCTCACGGGACTCTCTTATAAACGTAACACTAGTAAGTTCTACTCCGCGATTCGATTCGGCTTCCCGTCTCAGAACCAGAATTTACTTGTGCCACAAGAATAATATAGCACACGAATCGCAAGTGCGAACAAAATTTCGCGCACTCTTTTAATCCTGCGCGGAACATTCCAACTTGGAATAACGGAGCCTTTTAAGCATTCAACTTCGCTTCTTTCCAGAGCTTTTGGAGGCCCTCTAGGCCCACGTCCTTGATTTCCTGGCCCTGTTCCTTGACGCGGCGTTCCACTTCGCGGAAGCGCTTTTCGAACTTGTTATTCGCGCGTTGCAGTGCGATGTTGGCGTTGAAACCGCAATGGCGAGCCACATTCACAAGGCTAAACATGATATCGCCAAATTCATCTTCCAAGCGGTCCACGTTCGCATTTTCGGGAGAAATCTTTTCCATCTCGGCACGGAATTCCGCAAATTCCTCTTGTGCCTTATCAAACACGGGAGCAGCCTCGCCCCAATCGAATCCGACTTTAGCCACACGGCGGATAATATCTTGTGAGCGCGCGAGCGTGGGCATGCTCTTGCTAACTTTGTCCATAATAGACTCGCCCGCATGCTTTAAGTTGTTTTTCTCTTGCGCCTTGATGCGTTCCCAACGGCGGCTCACGTCATTTGCCGTATCTACTTTAGCATCGCCAAACACATGCGGATGCCTGCGCACCATCTTTTCGCACAAGCCCTGGATCACGTCATCAATCGTAAAGTCGCCCTGTTCCTTGCACACCTGCGAATGGAAAACCACCTGGAACAGCACATCACCGAGTTCCTCGCACATGTGCTCCTTGTCGCCATCTTGCGCGGCATCGATAAACTCACAGCTTTCTTCTACCAGATACGGCAACAGCGAATGCGTGGTCTGCTGGCGGTCCCACGGGCAGCCATTTTCCGAACGCAAACGAGCCATAATATCGACGAGATCCTTAAACGTGTACTTCATGCGCCCAAAGATAGAAAGTAAACGCGCCCCCTTGTTTTTCTGCAACAAATTCAGTAAATTAAGTCACAGCTTTATTAGATTCTTGCTTATATCGTTTCTTATATCCCTTAATTTTATTCTCACCAAGTACGACACCCCAAAATACATCCGGGGTGTGAAATAGTATGGAAACGAAACTCTCTCCCGAAAATTATCCGCTCGCCTTGCGTGCATCCCAGTATAGCCCCAAGCAACTCTTTTGCAAAGGCTCTCTCCCCTCCAACGACAAAATCGGCATCGCCATGGTCGGCACGCGACGCCCATCCGCCAACGCCGAAGAGCTCTGCAGGCGACTCGTCGGTTCGCTCAAACCCACAAATGCCGTTGTTGTTTCAGGGCTTGCACAGGGCATAGACAGCTTTTGCCACCGCGCAGCCCTCGATGCAGGCATACCCACAATAGCCGTCTTAGCGCAAGGGCTAGACGCCAAAATCGAAGGGGAACGCAACACCCTCGCCAAACGGATTATCGACGCAGGAGGCGCCCTATTGAGCGAATACGAAGGCGACACGCCAGCCTACAAGGGGAACTTCATCGCACGGAACCGCATCATCAGCGGGCTCAGCCAATCGACGCTCGTGGTCCAGAGCCGTCAAAAAGGAGGCGCCCTACTCACCGCGCAATTCTGCCTAGACGAAGGGAAACCTCTCCTCGCCTGCCCCGGGAACTTCGACTGCGAACTCTACAGCGGCACGAACGCGCTCCTCGACAGCGGGCACGCCAAAGCTGTCTTCATCCCCGAAAGTCTACGGGCAGTCGCCGGAATTCCATGCCTCGAAGGGGCAAAAATCGAGCAATTGAGCACATACGGGGTACAACTGTCGGACGGGGCTCAAAAAGTCTTTGACCGGTTTAACGGATTCCGCAAAACATTTTCGGAACTTCAAGAAGATTTCGACTTTAAGGCGCCAGAACTTTTAGCTATATTGACGGAGCTAGAAATATCTGGTCTAGTCTCGTCAAAGGACAACTTCCAATTCTATTTTAACGGAGCATAATTAGTTGCACATACGACTTATTATTGGAATTGCCACCGCGATAACCTTCGCGTTCCTGGTCTTCCATTTGCTGTTCGGCAAGAACAGCATTCCGGAGCAGCGTAGAATCGCAAGGGAAATTGAGCTTTACCAGAAGCAAATCGACTCTCTGAGCAAGGTCATCGAAGAGCGAGACGAACTCATCCTGAAGTTAAAGACCGATTCCCTCTACAAAGAAGAAATACTGCGCACCCGCTACGGCATGAGCCGTGAAGGCGAAAAAGCATTTCAGCTGGTGAAGTAGCGGCGAAGCAGCCAGCCAACTGCCAACTGCTTATGCCATCTTGCTTGCATCAGTGTTGGTGCATTCGACCTTTCCGGCGAAGAAGCTATAGGCTGCAGGCACAATGAAAAGCGTCATGAACGTTGCAAACGTGAGACCGCCTACAATGGCAACACCCATTGCAATGCGGCTCGGGGTGCCGGTCAGGATGAGCGGCACTGCGCCCAATACCGTAGAAAGGCTCGTCATGAGGATTGGGCGGAAGCGGCGTTCCGCCGCCATCCGAGCCGCCTCGAGCTTGCTGCAGCCCGTATTCTCGGCAATCTGGTTTGCAAATTCCACGATCAAGATACCGTTCTTCGTCACGAGAGCAATCAAAAGAATCAAAGCAATTTCGCTAAAGATGTTGAGCGTTTGGCCCGTGACAAACAAGCTCACCAAAGCGCCAGAAAGTGCAAGCGGCACCGTAAAGAAAATCACGAACGGCGCACGGAAGCTTTCGAACTGCCCCGCGAGCACCAAGAACACAAGTGCTAGCGCAAGCAAGAACACCACGTAGAGTCCCGAAGAGCTTTCTTCGAATTCCTTGGAAGAACCGCTCAAGGTCGTGCTCACGCTTGGGTAATCCTTCAACAACGTCTTTGCTATGCGGCGCATCTCTTCGACGCCATCGCCAATCGTCTTGCCCGGCACAAGGCCCGCCTGGATGGTTGCTGCGCTAAAGCGGTTGTAACGCGGGAGCGACGGAGAAGCGGACTGTTCCTTGTACGTAATAAAGTTGTCCAAGCTCACCAGCTCGCCCTTGCCGTTCTTAACCGTGAGCATCGAGAGGTTTTCCGGCGTATCGCGGTACTGGTAACCGACAGCGCCAATGATATCGTACTGACGACCGTCCTTATAGTAATCGCCATAAGTCTGGTCGCTAATAGCAAGTTGCACCGCCTGCGCAATATCGTTTACCGACACGCCTTCTTCATTTGCCTTATCGCGCAAAATTTCGATGTGGAGTTCCGGCTTCGTGAAGCGCAAGTTGCTGTTCACCACGCTAAACACAGGGCTCTTGCTAGCCGCTTCTTCGAATTTTGGAACAAGGTCACGCAGCACTTCGATGTTCGGAGCCTGCAACACAAACTGCACCGGGAGGCCACCGCGTTGCGTACTAATGCTCTGCGGTTCAAACACCATCACGCGCAAATCCGGGTATTCGTTACCGAGCACCTGAATCACTCGGGCGATTTCACTCTGAGGACGACGAGCCTTCTTATCGTCGTTCAAGAACAAACGCATTCTCGAGTTACCCGCATTCCAAGCACCCGCCTGGAATTCCGAATATTCGTTCGTATCGAGAATAGAAATCACCTCGTCAGCAAACTCATCCGCCATGCGTTTAGTTCTTGCAAGGTTCACGCCTTCGGGCATGCTCATGTTCACCATCACAGCGTTGGAGTCTTCGGTCGGCGCCATTTCGCTACTCATGTTATTGAAGCAGAAATATGCCCCAAACAAGAGCACCGCCACAATCGGGAACAACAGCAAGCGCCACTTGAGGAATCCGCCAAGCAAACGGGAATACATCCCGTTCAGCCAGTCAAAGAACGGTTCCGTGAGTTTAAAGAAGGCGCCTTTCTTCTGGTGCTTCAGAAATTTAGAACAAAGCATCGGCGAAAGCGTCAAAGCGCAAAGCGTCGAGAGGAACACGGTTCCAATCATCACCGCCACAAATTCGCGGAACAAAAGGCCCGTCGTACCGCCCAAGGCAAGCACTGGAATAAACACAGCCATCAACACGACTGACGTTGCAATGACCGCAAAAAAGATTTCATTTGTTCCTGCAATTGCCGCCTGCTTCGGCGTCATGCCACTTTCTATCTTGTGATAAATATTTTCCACAATCACAATGGCATCGTCCACGACAAGGCCAATCGCGAGGACCATCGCCAAAAGCGTAAGCACGTTGATACTGAACCCGCAAAGGTAAAGCACAAAGAAGCTACCAATCACAGATACAGGCACCACGACCATCGGAATAAACGTTGTACGGCCTTCGCGGAGGAACGCAAAGATAATCGCAATCACTAGAATAAACGCGATAAAGATGGTCTCCACCACTTCCTTGATGGACGCGCGGATGTTAATCGAAGTATCGCGACCGTAAAGCAGTTCCACGCCTTCCGGGATTTCACGACGGATGTCTTCGACGCGCTTGTAGAATTCGTTTGCAATTTCAACGTGGTTACTGCCCGGCTGCGCCATGAGAGCAAGCGTAATGGAATTCTTGCCGTTACGTCTAAAACCGGTACGCGTATCTTTCGGTTCGTAATGGATGTCTGCGACATCAGAAATGCGGATCACAGTTCCATCTTCAGCCGTTCTCACCGCAATGTTGCCAAAGGACTTTGGATCGAGAACTCGGCCAAGCGTACGGATTGAAAGCGTCGTTTCTGTACCTTCGATAGAACCAGACGGAAGTTCCAAGTTACCTTGTTTCAAAGCGGCCGCCATCTGCGCGCCCGAGACGCCAAGAGCCTGCATACGCACCGGGTCAATCCACAAGCGCACAACCGGGCGTTTTTCACCCCAAATCGCCACTTCCGAAACGCCGTTAATCGTCTGCAAGCGTTCCTTCACGTGGTTGTTCGCAATTTCCGAAACTTCCATCGGGTCGAACTTGTCGCTCACAAGGCTCACCATCAAAATCGGGTCGCTATCGCTATCGGACTTGTAGACCGTCGGTTCATCGACATCGTCCGGCAAGCGACGACGCACACGGCTCACGCGGTCGCGAATTTCGTTTGCGGCCGCTTCCAAGTCCATGCCCGTTTCAAATTCAATGCTGATGTAAGAGAAACCATCGCGGCTTGTTGAAGTCAAAGCCTTGATACCTGACGCACTGTTGATGGATGCTTCCAAGATTTCAGTGACTTCCGCTTCGACCACGGCCGCGTTTGCGCCCGGGTAAGAGGTACGCACCTGAATCAACGGATAGTCGACGTTCGGGTATTCACGAATGCCAAGAGAGCTGAGCCCAAAAAATCCGAGCAACAGGATGACAAGCGCCATCACAGTCATGAGGACTGGGCGACGGACGGAGAGCTGGCTTACGCTCATTACTCTACCTCGTAATTGATCGAATGGCGGAGTCCCTTAATCTTGACATCTGCACCTGGGCGGAGGCTCACAATGCCAGAAACAATCACTGTATCACCTACATCAAGGCCCGAAAGCACCTGCACAGACATCGGCGTGCGGAGTCCCGTCGTGATATGCTTGATTTTAGCCTTGCCACCCTGGCTCACAAACACGTAAGCGCCTTCCCTGTCGAGAATCATCGCTTCGGACGGGATCGTAAAGCTCTGCACGTTGCTAGCTTCCATCGCGACATTCACACTCACAAAGCTACCCGCAATGAGTTCGCCCTTTGCGTTATCGACATCGACCATCACACGGCGAGTACGGCTGCTTTCAGAAATCACGGCATCAAGCGCAGAGACAACGCCGAACTTTTCAACATTGCGTTCAGAGTCCTTGAGAGAAATCTTGTCGCCCACCTTGATGACAGACGCATAGCGCTGCGGGAGCGAGAACTTCGCCTTGAGTCGGTCCACTTCGCTGAGTTCAGCAATCGGGGTGCCAGAGTTGAGCCAAGCGCCCACGGACACATCGACAAAGCCAAGCTTGCCGCTAAACGGCGCACGGACTTCGGTCTTTGCAAGTTGAGCCTGGATAAGTTCTACGCTTGCCTGTGCAGACTTGAGCGATGCTTCTACCGATTCCAAATCCTGCTTGGTCGCCCCGTTCTTTTCAAAGAGACCACGGATGCGCTGTTCCTTTTGCTCGGCAAGCATCTTGTTCGACTGCGCCTGCTTGAGCTGCGCACGGAGTTCAGAATCGTCAATCTTTGCGAGGAGCGTACCCTTCTTGACTATAGCACCGTCTTTAGCCTTGAGGCTCACCAAGCGGCCAGAAGTTGCCGCCGAAAGCGAAACACTGTTCTTCGGCACAAGAGTCGCCATGGTCTGGAAGTTCTTGCCCTGTGACCCAAGCTCTGCCACATAACCTTCGACATTCAGCACTCTCTGAGCGCCACCCTTTTTACCGCCATTGCCTTTGCCAGCAGGAGCGCCCTTGGCGGAATCGTCTTTACTACCACAAGCCACAAGAAGAAGAGAAGAGAGTGCTATTAAAAGAAGGTGTTTCATATTTTAGTTAGAAGTAGACGGTAGGGAGTGATTTGATTATTTTCGCGTATTTAGATGATTAACACTGTAAAAAAGTTGCATAAAAAAAGGACATTCCCGCACTGAGGCGGGAATGACAAAATTAGAATTTTACGTTCATGAAAAGCGCAGCACCATCTTCATAGAATTCCGGTTCGAACTGCACTTTGCTTGAGAACGACTTGGTCGAGGTGGCACGGTAAATGCGCCAGGCATCGAGCATGGAAACCACACGATTCAGGATTAGCGCACCCACAGAAACTTGGAACACGATGCGGCTTATGCGGTAATGACGCATACGGCTCTTAAATTCTTCGATATGTTCCGTCGATTCCGGATTGTCGGAGCTTCCCCAATCCCACTGGATGTCATTCGAAAATTCTTCATCGACCTTCTTGTCAGAGCGAATCATTGCCTGGTTGTAGTCCTCGTTCATGTCCGGCGAGGAGTTTTGTCCAAACACACCCGAACGGCTACGATAGGACCCCACTGTATTCAGCAACGAAACGTTCTTTTTGCCAGTAAGCCCGGCATGGCGCACTGCGTAATTGTGAGCCGACGTCACATAGCGGTCCCCTATGACATAAGAGCCCACAGCCGTCACCCACAACGCAAGGTCAGTCCAGACAAACGGACGCACAAACTTCTTTTCGTTCAAGTAAAGTTCGCCCATGCCCGGTAAAAGCGCCGAAGCACCAACGGCCAAGAACACGTTCTTTTCGCTATTCTTATAGACGTTTTGATCAACGCTCACCACAATCTGCGAGAATGCGGCGACAGACGCAAGCAGTATGGCAAGAATAATGCGCATTAGAATCCCCAATTGGCGCGAACAGACCAGCCGAAGGAATCCTTGAACGAGATTCCGCTATCGAAATGCAAGTGGTCATACCAAGAAACATCTTCTTCATAGAGGACCTTGTTGTGAGCATTTGCAGTCAAAGCAGCATCCACGGCAGAAACGATATGGTTCAAGATGAGCCCGCCAATGAACCAAGCCTGCATGTCAGCATAATCATTGGCATCGCGACGCATGGAGCGGTACTTGAGCATATGTTCAGACTCACCCAGCGAAACCGTTTCAGCATCTTCATCTTCGAGGTTTAAGTCAATGGCCAAAGTACCGCCATTCTTAACATCATCCCAACCACGCACGTAAGCGCCTTCAGAAATAAGCTGGAAGAGTTCAGATTCCTTGTTGAACGAACGCTTGAAGTCCTTCATTTCATCGCCTAAGGACTTGTCCTTGTCCTTGAAGTTATTCAGATGAGTCTTGTCGTCGCTAAACAAGGCATCGTCCTGATAGCACTTGCCATAGGTCGCATCGCCATAAATTGCTTCGCAGAACGACTTACGTGTTCCCATGTAACGGCTATTGAACGTAGACGGATAGAGGGAGCCTGCAGCGCTATAGAGATCACGCATGGCATCTTCGTATCGGCCAATGGAATAGTGCTGCTTGGCAAACTTCTTGTACTTATCCACCTGCTGGTTGTACTTGTAGATGGAGAAGTAACCCCAGCCACTCCACATGAACACTTCAAGTGCCATATAGACGCCACCGCGGACATACGTTGCCGTAGAGCCACCCACATACAGCTGACCTGCACCCGGCACCAAAAGCGAGAGGAACAAAGCCTTGCGCGGATTCTTGTAACGGCCCTTCAGCTCGTCAATGCCATGGACCTTAGAGACCTTCACCGGTCCAAGCAAATCACGACGGCTCATGCTATTCGAGGAGGCGGCAACAGAACTGCTGCTCACATCCGTAAGGCCTGCGGCCTGAGCCTGCGCAAGAGAATCGGCACGTCTCGAAGAATCGGCTTGGGCACGCACCCTTTCTGCTTCGGCAATTGCAGCTTCGCGCATGAGGGAATCACGTGCAGCGGAATCCAAAACGGCGGTATCGACAATCGCCACAGCCGGAGCGGCCTCCACAGAAGAGCTCGACTCGACCGGAGCCACCGAAGAACTAGAAGGAGCGCTAACCTCTACAGAGGAAGAACTTACGACGACAGCTGATGAACTGGACAAAATGACAGAAGAGCTCGAAACAGCCTTGCTGCTAGAGGACTTCGCTTTAGACTTTTTGGAAGCAGAGCTTGCCGGGGCCTTAGCCGCAGAACTTTCTGGAGCGACCGCCGGAGTAGCAGGCGCCTTTGTAGCTTCAGGAGCTACAGAAGCAGAACTCGCCGGAACCGAAGCCGGGGCCTTAGCTTCTTCTTCGAATTCAGCGAAAAGGTCTCGCACCTGGCCAAAAGAAAGCTGGGCGAGAGACAGACCTAAAAACAGAGGTAAAAGAGCAAACTTGCGCATATAACCTTAAAATAGCAAAAAATGTTATCAAAACAAAAAGTCTCGGACACAAATCCGAGACTTTCTACATTAAAATCTTAGTTATAGGCTACTTGACACGGATACGCTGTGCAGATGCACCCACGCGGACCATGTAAATGCCAGCATTCGAAACCGGGATTTCGAAATTCGGGGATTCTACGACACCCGAGCGGAGCACTCTGCCCTGCATGTCGAGAACAGCGAAGCGCTGACCCACCTTAGAACCGCTCACCTGAATGCTGCGATTGCCAGAGGTAAGTCCAAATGCCTTTGCGCCCTTAACTGCCGCAATAGAAATTTCCTGGTCCGTAATCTTGAACGTGCCATCAATCGTAACGACAAAGTTGACATTTTCGAAGTTCGGAGAAATGTTGACAAAGTCAGATGCGACAAGTCCCATGGGGTAAACGCCAAGTTCCGTTTCAGTCATCGAAGAATCGCCCTTGTACGAAACGAATTCCTTCTTGTAAGCAAATTCTTCGGGCAACCAAGGTTCACCCGGAATGCGCATCGGGCTTACATCAAAGCTCTTGAGGGCAGTGACTTCGTTGCCATCGTCATACATAGCAATTACGTTGTCACCATAGATAGCAACGGTAATTCTCTGCGTGCAAGGCTTAATCGTAAAGTGTCCCTGTCTGATTTTCACAATGTAGTTCGGATTGTCAAAATCTTCGACAAACACACCCGAAATGCTATAGGTTTCATCATCAAGGAGAACGTCTTCACCCTGCTGACGCTTCATATAAAGTTCCGGCAATTCGTCACCATCAAGCAATCCCGAGACCGTATAGGTGTACTTTTCCGGATCGGCTTCGCTATAGAACTTGGACGTATCGTTCACAGTCACCGTCACAATCTTCTGCTTCACGGTAAGCGAGTTCGTTTCGTACTTGGTCACTTCATAGTTCGTGTTCGTCGGGCTCTTCTTGTCGAAGGTGAGTTCGTAGTCGCCGGCAGCAAGGAGACCTGTCTTGCCAAGAGACACGTGGATGTTATCGAGTTCATCACCTTCAAGAAGTCTATCGACAGACCATGTAAATTCAGTCGGAGTTTCATCGCCATACGTAATGGTATCAGCATTAGCAGAAACCACCAATGCTCTCGGTTCTACAACCAAAGCACCATCCGTGATATCAAACGTTACATTGGGATAGTTCACCGAAGTGTTCTTGAAGTCTGCGGCAGAAATTCCCATATTATACTTGCCGGCATTCGTCCCTGCAATAACAGATTTGCCACTGTATTCGACAAACTTGAGGGAGTACGCTTCACTATTGGAAGAGATATCGTACCCCTTCACAGTATGTTCCTTGCCATCATATTCAACGGTATCGACATGTCCCGTAATCGTGACCACAATCTTGTCATCATTTGCGGTAATCGTCAACTGGCCATCTTTTGTACTGACGATGTAGTTCGGGTTCGATTCATCATCAACCGTAGCCGTAATGGCGTAGTCACCGGCATCTTCACCAGCTTCGCGCTTCAAAGCGACACCCTTCAGTTCATCCTTGACGCCGTCGAACGAAGCAATACCGCTGACCGTGTATGTCAGTTCAGGGTCCTTTTCGCCATACTTCTTGGTAATGTTATCGACAACCAAGGTAACGGCCTTTTGATTAATCGTCAGAGTACCCGGCTTGACAGTCAACGTATAGTTGGGGTTCGCGCCTTCTGCAAATTCAACACTGACCTTGTAAGTGCCAACATTTTCACCCTTGGCACGAGCAATCGTCGGAGATGCAAGCGATTCACTTGCTGTCACAAGGCCTTCGGCTTCATATGTAAATTTCGGGTCCTTTTCGCCGTAAGTCTTTTCGGCGTTGTTCATAGTCACCGTAGCGGCCTTCGGCGTAACAGTGAGTGAACCACTCTTCGTCGTCACCTTATAGTTGGGATTAGATGCAGCCTTCACCGAAGCGGTAACAGCATATTCGCCAACATTTTCAAGTCCCGTCGAAACACACTTGGCGCAACTAATCGTAACATCCTTCAGCTTATCCGAGCCAAGAAGTCCTGTTGCCTTGTAGGTAAATGCAGGCGTAGCATCGCCATAAATCTTTTCTACATCATCGACAACAACATTTACCGGTGCAGGCTGAATAACGAATGTACCATTAACCACATAAATGTTATAATCATCCGTATCCTTGCAATAAGGCTTTTCACAGTCTTCTACCTTGTTTGGCCTATCCCTATACTCCACACCATCAATGCTTACACCAATGACATAGTCACCAGCATCTTCACCACTGACTCTTGCCAATTCAATTTTGCCAAGCTTTTCATAATCTGCAGGAGCGATATTGCCATAAACTTTATACGTGAACGTCTCTGGATCGTCTTCACCATAGACCTTTGCAGTGCTCTCAACAACAATTGTGATTTGGGTTTTGGTGATAAGCAAGGAACCAGGATCAACAACGAAATCATAATTTGGGAAAAGAGTAGCCAAATTAACAGACGGATCTTTAGATATCTTAAATTTTGAACCAACTTGTTCTTCACCAGTGGCAACAACTAACTTTAATTCCTTCGTCAACGATTCGATAAAATTGGCTAAAGTATCAGCGTTAAGAGTCTCGACATAACTATCATCAGTAATAGTCCAGGTAAGATCCGGAGTTTTGCCGCCCAACTCTTTTTCCACATTATCAATGATAATATGAACGCCCTTGGGTGCAATATCAAAGTTTTTCGTGACAACATCACCATTACTCAAAGTCACAGTTACGGAACCGGCACCATCACCAGCATTTATATTTTTACCGTAAGCAACTTTGGTAAAGTCAGATTCCAAAAACTCATCATTACCGCATATAACCTTTTTAACAGCCGGCTTCACCTGGTTACCAGTGAAGTCCAAATTAGTAGTCGATATGTTGACCGTACAAGAGTTTTGTGCGAATGCACTCGAAAACGCTGCAGATGCGGCAAGAGCGAACAAAGCAATCTTTTTGATCATAAACCACTCTCTTTTTTTAATTAATCTAACCCAATTAATCAAACCCAATATAAAATATATTTTTTTGCTTACTTTTTCAACGGCGCCAGCCGTTAAAACGTTGTAAAATGGTACTATAACAAGCAAAAACCGCCCCCGATTGGGAGCGGTCCGTAAGATTTTCAGTGGAACTGAAGAGAATTACTTCTCTGCGACCACCCAAACCTTGACCTGTGCTTCAACGTCGCTGAAGACCTTGACAGTCACGGTGTAGACACCGAGCTGCTTGATCGGTTCAGCAAGGTCGATCTGAGCACGGGAAACCTTGACACCAGCCT
>Ga0265298_10008328_pt1 | contig 12470 bp, 15 predicted proteins | sample AusTroGonzalo_MG_3_FD_193486 | JGI IMG/M metagenome (GOLD analysis project Ga0265298, IMG submission 193486) | Bovine rumen microbial communities from tropical cattle in Woodstock, Queensland, Australia - Gonzalo_01 | ecosystem: Host-associated > Mammals > Digestive system > Stomach > Rumen ... | reverse complement strand
CTCGAATTTTCCTCTCTCTATGAAAATTTGATAGAATTAGCCAGAGATAGTGATAGCTACACGAAAGCGACGCGCCTTAGTCGTTTCTCTGGCGATTTCTTATAAGGCATTTGCGAAAGGCGGCAAATAATGGAAGAAACATATAAGGTTTATGTTCATGTGTTCCCAAATGGGAAGAAGTATGTCGGGATAACGCGTCAGAAGTTGAACAGACGGTGGCGAAAAGGCCGTTCTTATTCATCAAACATAAGAATGACAAACGCCATCAATAAATATGGCTGGGATAATATAGAGCATATTGTCCTTTATTCAAATTTATCCGCTGCGGAGGCTGAAAGGATTGAAAAGGATCTGATTGCCGAGTGGAATCTGATGGATGAGCGGTACGGGTACAATTACGCAGAGGGCGGAAGCCATCCAAATCATTCTGACAGGACAAAAGAGAAGATTGGACAGAAATCTTTAGGCCGGAGACACACAAAAGAGTTCCGAGATTGGATAAGCCAGAAAAATTCAGGTTCAAATAACTTTATGTATGGCAAGCACCATACTGAAGAGACAAAAAGAAAAATCAGTGAAGCCAAAATTGGTGGAACTTCTGTAAACAAAGGTAAGTTTGGCAGTAATCATCCAAGCGCAAAAGGCGTAGTCGCAGTCAATCCAATTACAGGCGAAGATGTTATGGCGTTTGGGTCAATTATTGAGGCGGCTTCTTATATTGGCAAATATCCGTCCGGCATTCAGGGCGTCTTGCATGGCAAGCGAAGGACAAGCGGCGGTTATTTTTGGAGACGGGCCGATGGATGATTATATTCTGTGTTATTACCAGAAGATAAAGGACGGTTCCGTTTCTGCCGGACAATGGATACGACTTCTATACGAGTATGTTATACATGGCTTAGAATTAAAAGAGTTTAGGTTCGATCCTAAAAAAGCCGATAAAGCGATAAAATTCATCGAGACACAATGCAGACATTCCGAGGGCAAACTTGCCCCCGGTTTTTTAAAATTAGAGCTATGGCAAAAGGCTCTTATATCGTGCATTTTTGGTCTTGTTGATGAAGACGGTGCGAGGCATTTCCGAGAAGCATTCGTTGTTATTGGAAGAAAAAACGGGAAGACGCTTCTTGCATCAGCCATTATCGCATATATGCTTTATGGCGATGAGGAATATGGAGCAAAAGGTTACTGTGTTGCCCCAAAAGTAGCACAAGCAGATATTGTTTATAACGCTTTTTGGAGAACAGTTCTTTTAAACAATGAACTTGCGCCAAAAACAAGACACCGAAAGTCCGACATCTATATCGAGGAGACAAATTCTTCCCTCCAGAAGATCGCACTATCTGATCGGACTTCTGATGGATTTAATCCACATATATCTGTACAAGATGAGATCGCAGCATGGACTGGTGACAAAGGCTTAAAGGCTTATGAAGTTTTGAAATCAGGGGCCGGGGCAAGAGTACAGCCTCTCATGCTATCGATCACAACTTCCGGCTATGTTAATGACGGCCCTTACGACGAGCTGATCAAACGGTCAACTCGTTTTTTATTGGGCGATTCGAAAGAGAAACGCCTGCTGCCGTTCCTGTACATCATCGACGATGTGGAGAAGTGGAACGACATCAACGAGCTGCGGAAAAGCAACCCGAACCTCGGCGTGTCAGTCTCTGTTGACTACCTGCTGGAAGAGATCGCCATCGCGGAAGGGTCCCTGTCGAAGAAGGCAGAGTTCCTGACTAAGTATTGCAACATCAAGCAGAACAGCAGTCAGGCGTGGTTGTCAACGCAGGTGGTCGAGAAGGCCTCCGGACCGCAGCTGCATCTGGAAGACTTCCGTGGAAGCTACTGCGTCGGCGGCATCGACCTGTCTCAGACGCGAGACCTGACGGCCTGCAACGTTGTGATCGAGAAGGACGGCGAGCTGTACGTCTTCTGCAAGTTCTTCCTGCCGGCGGAGCGGATCGACGAGGCAACGGAACGGGATGGCGTACCGTACAACGCCTACGTCCAGCGCGGAATCCTGATCCCGTCCGGGGACAACTTCGTGGACTACCACGACTGCTTCAACTGGTTCCGGAGCCTGGTCGAGGAATACGAGATCCTGCCACTACAAATCGGTTATGACCGATACTCCGCACAGTACCTTGTGCAGGACATGGAGCAGTACGGGTTCCACATGGATGACGTTTACCAAGGCGAGAACCTGTATCCGGTCATTCAGGAGATGCAGGGCCTTCTGGAAGACGGCGTGATACACATCGGAGACAACGATCTCCTGAAGATGCACTTGCTCAACAGTGCGATAAAGATGAGCAACGAACGAGGCCGGGGCAAGCTGGTCAAAGTAAACTCGACGCTACACATCGACGGATGCGCCGCGCTTCTGGATGCGCTGACGGTCCGGCAGAAGTGGTACGGCGAGATCGGACAGCAACTGAGGAATTAACATGGGACTTTTTGAAACGTTATTTAAGAACAGACCGAAGGAACCAAAGGACTATCAGGGCATCTTCAAGCTCCTGAACGCCTACACTCCGCGATTCACCTCGTGGGGTGGATCCATTTATGAGTCGGAGCTTGTCCGGGCGGCGATCAATGCGAGGGCCGTCCATGTGTCGAAGCTCGATGTCCAGTTCCAGGGCGCAGCACGTCCGGCACTCCAGAGGAAACTCAAGGCGGCACCGAACCAGTTCCAGACATGGAGCCAGTTCCTGTATCGGCTGGACACTCTGCTCGATGTCCACAACACAGCCTTCATCATTCCGATCTGGGATGAGTACGGCGAGCCGTCCGGGATCTACGCTCCGCTTCCGCATCGGTGCGAGGTGGTGCAGTACGGCACAAAAAAGGTGCCATTCCTGCGCTACGAGTTCGCCTGGGGAGAAAAGGCAGCGGTCGAGCTGGAGTACTGCGGCATCATGACCAAGTTCCAGTACAAGGACGACCTGTTCGGGGAGAACAACCACGCTCTGTTCCCGACGATGGACCTGATCAACATCCAGAACCAGGGCATCGAGGAAGGCGTGAAGAGTTCGGCGACATACCGCTTCATGGCACAGCTCGGAAACTTCGCGAAAGCTGAAGACCTGGCGAAAGAGCGGCAGCGGTTCAGTGCGGAGAACTTCGCGAGGGACGCACAGGGCGGCGGCCTCCTCTTGTTCCCGAACACCTACCAGAACATCCAGCAGGTGAAGTCGTCTCCGTTTGTGGTCGATGCTGACCAGATGAAGGCGATCAAGGACAACGTGTACCAGTACTTCGGCGTGAACGAGGACATATTGACCAACAAGTTCAACGCGGATACCTGGTCAGCGTTCTACGAGGGCGCAATCGAACCGTTCGCCATCCAGTTCAGCGAGGTCATGACGAAGATGCTGTTCACGATCCGGGAGCAGACGCAGGGGAACCTCGTCATCGCGACATCGAACCGGATCCAGTACATGAGCAACAGCGACAAGCTGAACGTTTCGGCGCAGATGCTTGATCGCGGAATCATGTCGATCAACGACGTGCGCCAGATTTGGAACCTGCCGCCGATTGAAGGCGGTGACACGAGGATCATCCGAGGCGAGTATTACAACGCTGACGAAAAAGTACAAGGAGAAGAAACCAATGACGAAGGAAATCAGGGCGTTTGATTTTGAAGTCCGTGCCGACAACACCGAGGAGCACGGAAACACCATAACCGGCATCCCAATCGTCTACGGACAGCGGACAGACCTGGGATGGCACGACGAAATCATTGAAGAAGGCGCACTTACCGAGACAGATCTCCGGGACGTGCGTTTTTTAGTTAACCACAACGTGGACATGATTCCGCTTGCGCGGAGTCGCAACAACAACGCCAACAGCACCATGCAGATGTCTGTTGACGAGAACGGCATGGCGATCCGGGTTGATCTTGACACGGAGAACAACGCCGATGCCAGGAGCCTGTACTCTGCCGTAGAACGTGGGGATATTTCCGGAATGTCCTTCATGTTCACGGTTGATAAGGATAGCTGGGACGACCTTGAGAGCGAACATCCGACAAGACACATCCGGTCAATCGGGAAAGTCTTCGAAGTGTCTGCTGTCACGTTCCCGGCATATAGTCAGACGTCAATCACTGCGAGAGGCCTTTCCGAAACACTGGAGGGTGCGAGGGAATCACTGGAGAGTGCAAAAGCCGAGCGGAGAGAGATCGAAAGACGCAAACAAAAAATCCGCATATTAACGGAGGTTTAACTCATGGAACTGAAAGAAATGGAAATGGAACAGCTGATCGAGCGCAGGTCCGCAATCGCGACCGAAATCGACGCTCCCGAAGCTGACCTGGATGCTCTGGAAAGTGAAGCCAGGGCGATCAATGAAGAGATCGAAGCCAGGAAACAGGCTGAAGCTCAGAAGGCCGAGATCCGTGCGGCAGTTGCTGACGGTGCCGGCGAAGTTACCGAAACCATTGTTGAAGAAAAGAGGGAAAAGAAAATGAGTGACATCGAAATCAGAAACTCTGCTGAATACATTGACGCTTATGCAGAATACATCAAAACCGGCGATGACACCGAATGCCGCGCTCTGTTGACCGAAAACGTCAGCGGAACCGTCGCTGTCCCGGAACTGGTCTATGACATTGTTAAGACCGCATGGCAGCGTGAAGGCATCATGAGCCGTGTTCGTAAATCCTACCTTAAAGGCAACCTGAAGGTCCAGTTCGAGATCTCCGCGACCGACGCCCACAAGCACACTGAAGGATCCGGCGAAGTCTCCGAAGAAACTCTGGTCCTTGGTATTGTCAACCTTGTGCCGGTCTCCATCAAGAAATGGATCTCCATCTCTGATGAAGCTCTCGACCTGCGTGGCGAAGCGTTCCTCAACTACATCTACGACGAACTTGCCTACAAGATCGCGAAGAAAGCGGCGGACGAACTTGTTGCGGCGATCAAAGCCTGCGGCACTGTCTCAACTACCACTTGCCCGTCTGTCCAGGTTCTGGCTGGCGAAACTCTTGGTGTTGGCACCATCGCGAAAGCTCTCGGCAAACTGTCTGACGAAGCAAACGATCCGGTCGTCATCATCAACAAGGCTACCTGGTCCGCGTTCAAGGCGGCGCAGTATGCTGGCTCCTTCAGCGTAGATCCGTTCGAAGGTCTGCCGGTTGTGTTTAACAACACCATTACTGCTTACAGCGCAGCGTCCACTGGCGACACCTACGCCATCGTAGGCGACTTGGGTCACGGCGCACTTGCGAACTTCCCGGCCGGCGAAGGCATCAGCTTCAAGTTCGATGACATTTCCCTGGCTACCAGCGACCTGGTCAAGATCATTGGCCGGCAGTACATCGCGGAAGGCGTTGTCGCAGCGGATGCGTTCGTAAAGATCAACAAATAAGACAAATTGCAGCAGTCGTTAAGTGACGAAGGGAGGCCGTCATGAAGATACTCATAGCTGTTCCAAGTATGGACCAGGTTCCTGTTCAATTCACGCAGTCGCTCTCCATGTTGTACCGGGTGGGCGACTGTAGTGTTGCTTTTCAGGTCGGTAGTTTGATCTATACCAGCCGGAATCATCTGGCCGGGATCGCTATCGAACAGCAATACGACTACGTCATGTGGTTCGACTCCGACATGGTGTTCCAGCCAGACACACTGCAAAGGATGATGGATCTGATGCAGAAGAATGACTACGACATCCTGACGGGGTTGTACTTCCGGAGGGTGTATCCGTTCAAGCCGGTTTTGTTCTCAAGGCTGGAGCCGACGGACACTGGATGGGAGTGGGACGAACCTGACACGATTCCTGATGAACCGTTTGAGCTTGCAGGGTGCGGCTTCGGCTGCGTCCTGATGAAGACGGACGTGCTGATGGACGTTCAGGCGAAGTACAACGACATGTTCGGGCCGATCAAAGGCATGGGCGAGGACCTGAGCTTCTGCTGGAGGGCGACCGAGTGCGGATACAAGGTGATTTGTGATCCGAGTATTTCACTTGGTCATGTTGGCCACATGGTGGTTGACAGACAGTTCTATGAGACGATTGCCGGCCAGATAAAGAAAGAGGTTAAGGATGCGTGAAAAGGTAAAAATGGCACTCCGGGTCGTGACAAGTGCATACGATGACGAAATAGACCTGTTGATCGCTGCGGCGAAGCAGGACCTGGGGATTGCCGGCGTGGTTCTTCCTGCGGAACTGGATGAAATCGCACAGCTGGCGGTGATCACTTACTGCCGGATGCACTTCGGGTCTCCGGAAGAGTACGACCGTTTGAAGGCATCCTATGACGAGCAGAAGGCACAGCTTTCTACTGCTACGGGGTACACGGTATGGACAGAAGCGACATCATCGACCTGATCAACCAGACGATGGACAAGGACGACTATGGGGTCTGGGAAGCTACGGAGACAAAGCGGACAGTGTTCTGCCGGGTCGACAGCGTGACGGCTTCCGAGTTTTTCGACGGAGGACGGAACGGGCTGAATCCTGAGTACAGATTCACCATGTTCGGACCTGACTATCAGGGCGAGAAGGTTATTGAATATGCCGGCGAACGTTTTGCCGTGTACCGGACGTACAAGGCGAAGAACGATCAAATCGAACTGTACGTTGAGCGGAAAGGCGGTACCAATGGCTAACAGTGTTGGTCTGGATAAGTTTGCGCTTGAGATCGAAAAGATTTTGGAGGAATACCAGGATCAGATTGATGAAGGAATCGCAGATGCCGTCGAGGCTGTGACGAAGGCAGGTGTCAAGGCTGTCAAGGCTGCGGCAAGGTCGAACTTCAAAAAAGGTAAGGGCCAATATTCAAGCGGTTGGACATCAAAAGTGGAAAAAGGTCGACTGGAGACAACAGGGTTTATTTACAACGGAAAGGTTCCCGGCTTGCCTCATCTGCTGGAACATGGACACGCTGGCCGTAATGGCACAAGAGTCGGAGCGACAGAAGGCCGTGAGCATATCAAACAGGTTGAAGAAATGGTCAACAAGGAATTTGAGCAGAAGGTGGTGAGATCAATTTGACCTACAAAGAAATAGACACAATGGTTGGGGTGATTGGTCTTCCGTATGCCTACTACCAATTCACGAAGACCGAACAACATCCACCCTTTATCTGCTGGTTTTTGGAAGGCATCGAAGATCTGTACGGAGACAACACCAACTACCAGCGCATCGTCAACTTAACGATTGAGTTCTACTCCGACGAGAAGGACTTCACCAACGAGGCCGCCATAGAGTCGCAACTGACTCGAAGCGGTCTCACTTATTCCAAAGAAGAATCCTACATTGACACAGAAAAGATGCACATGACCGTGTATCAAATGGAGGTTGTAATTAATGGCGAACAAAGTTAAATACGGCCTGAAAAATGTGTACTACGCGAAAGCGTACATCGACTCCAACAATGTGGCGACATACGACGCTCCGGTCGCATGGCCGGGCGCTGTTAACCTGTCGCTCTCTGCGGAAGGCGATACCACTAAATTCAGGGCCGACAATATCGACTACTGGGTAGGCCAGTCCAACAACGGTTACAGCGGCGACTTCGAATCCGCGCTGATCCCTGACACGTTCAAAAAGACCATCCTTGGTTACATTGAGGGAACCGGCAACATCCTGATCGAAGATGCTCAGGCTAAGACACAGCCGTTCGCGTTGATGTTCCAGTTCGACGGCGACGAAAAAGACACCAGGCACGTTTTCTATAACGTCACCTGCACACGTCCGACTGTTTCCGGCCAGACCACTGCTGAAACCATCGAACCGCAGACCGAGACTGTTACGTTCACGGCGGTTGCTATCCACAACTCCGCTCTGAACAAGGACATCGTCAAGGCGTCCGCTCCGGAGACCACTTCCGGCGCGTACACGACCTGGTTTACCAGCGTTTACACGAACATCACAACGGCATAAGCAGCTGAAAAGGGGGACTCATGTACAAGGAAATTAAAGTCGGGGACAAACAGGTGCCAATGCTGGCAAACGCAGCGACACCGATTCGGTTCAAGCAGGTGTTCGGGAAGAATCTCCTGAAGTACTTCATCGGCGAAGAACCGCAGGAAGAAATGGTCGCTATGGCAAGCGAGCTTGCTTATATCTTGGCGAAGGCCGGCGAGAGTGCAGACATGAACAAGCTGGGCATCGACGATTATATCGAGTGGCTTGAGCAGTTCGATGCTATGGCGTTCGTAAACATTGATGTCGTGTCAGAGATCATGAGTCTCTATCAGGGCAGCATGGACGGAGACAGCCAGGCAAAAAAAGGACAAGGCCGACCGAAAGGGAAATGACAGTCGGCCTGTATATGTTGAGGTGTTTCCAGACCGGCCTTCACATGGCTGATCTGGAGACACTGAACTATGGTGATGTGATCGACATGATGACGGAAACCATGAATGATGGGTACGAGTATAAACAGGTAGCGACCCAGGAAGATTTCGACAGGTTCTAAGAATGGCTTACGATCGTATCAAGGGAATTACAATTAAAATCGGCGGCGACACGACAGAACTGTCCCGTTCGCTCGAAAACGTCAATAGAGACCTTAAAAACGCTCAAATCTCGCTGAGAGATATTGATAAGCTCCTGAAGCTCGACCCGACCAATGTTGAACTGCTCCGGCAGAAGCAGCAGTATCTGAACACAGCAATAGATTCGACGAAGGAAAAGCTGGCGAAAGAGAAAGAAGCTCTGGAGCAGCTGAAGAACTCGGAAGGCTTCGACAAAAACTCCGAACAGGCGAAAGCTCTGGAACGGCAGATCACAGCTGATGAACAGGCACTGAAAAAACTCGAAACACAGGCAAAGCAGTTCGGAAGTGTAGGCGTACAGCAGTTCAAAGCAGTCGGAGAAAAGGTTCAAGCGGTCGGCCAGAAGATGGGGCAGATCGGCAGGAGCATGACCGTAAGGGTCACTGCCCCGATTGTTGGTGCTTTTACTATTGCCAGTAATAGCGCATCTGACTACGAAGAAAACCTCAACAAGATTGATACAGCTTTCGGGTCTCACGCTGATACTGTCAAGGCATGGGCAGAAACAGCTACGGAGCAGTTCGGCCTGTCAAAGGTTGCAGCAACCGAAGCGGCTTCTGGCTTTGGTGCGCTGGCAAAGGGCATCGGTCTGGCAGAAGATGTGGCTGCTGAAGTTTCTATAGAGCTTTCTGGATTGACATCTGACTTATCCTCCTACTTCAACGTCGGGACTGATGAATCAGCAAAAGCTCTTGAGGGAATCTTCACCGGCGAAGCTGAAGCACTGAAAAAGTTCGGCGTAGTAATGACCGAAACAAACCTGAAACAGTTCGCTGAAGACCAGGGCCTTGTATGGCAGGAACTTGATCAGACAGAAAAAACGATGGTCAGGTACCAATATGTCCTTGAGAAAACGAAAGATGCCCAGGGCGACTATGCAAGGACGTCCGATGGAACAGCTAACAGTTTGAGGACATTCAAGGCGACTGTCGAGAACCTGTCAACAGCTCTCGGCCAGCAACTTCTGCCAATTATTACTCCGCGCATTCAGAAATTGACGGATATTGTGAATAAGTTTGCAAATCTGTCCCCTGCAATGCAGGAAATAATTGTAAAAATTGGGTTAGTGGCTGCGGCAATTGGCCCGATCCTGTTGATTCTGGGTCCGATTTTGAGCGGTGTCGGTAGCATTATCAAAATTATTGGCGTACTCAAAGGGGCAATTATAGCCGCTGGTGGTCTTGTCCCTGCTCTGACTGCATTGGAGACAGCTTGCGCTCCGTTCCTGATTGGCGGTGCGATTATAGCCGGAATCATTGCAGCTGGGTATTACGTCTATAACCATTGGGAAGAATTAAAACAGTGGGCAACAGCGCTGAAAGACTGGCTGACGCAGAAGTGGACCGAGATCAAGACAAACGTGACCAACAAGATCACGGAGCTGAAGACACAAACGACTGAGAAGTTCGAGCAAATAAAAAACAACGTCACCAGCAAGGTTGAGTCGATCAAGTCTGAAGTGACAAACAAGTTCGAGGCGATCAGGTCGGCGATTTCAGACAAAATTAATGCTGCAAAGGACGCAGTACACAATGCGATTGAAGCCATGAAGGGGTTCTTTAACTTCCACTGGGAGCTTCCGCATATTTCACTTCCACACTTCTCTGTGTCCGGATCCGCAAATCCTCTCGACTGGCTGACAGAAGGCGTACCGCATATCAGTGTTGAGTGGTACCGGAAGGCCTACGACAACCCGGTCATGTTCACTTCGCCGACTGTTCTCCAGACGGCAGCAGGCATGAAGGGGTTCGGCGATGGATCCGGAGCGGAGATCGTCATGGGTCTGAACAAGCTCCGGGAGCTGGTCGGGTCTGGCGGCGACAACATCGAAATCAATGTTTACGGCGCACAGGGTCAGGACGTAACCGCTCTGGCCTACGAGGTCGAACGGGTTCTGGTCCGGGCGCAGAAAAGCAGATCGGCGGTGTTTGCATGATCAATTACTTAACTTATGACGGAAAGAATCTCCGGGAGTTCGGACTGTATGTCAACGGGACGTATACGTTCAGTGCTCCGGAGCGAAGTATAGAACGGGTCGTGGTTCCAGGGAGATCCGGGACGCTGACCATTGACAACAAGCGGTTTGAAAACTTCGAACTGCGGTATGCAGCGTTCATCATTCGGGATTTCCCGGTGAACATCGAAGGCCTGCGGAACTGGCTGTTGATGAAGGCTGGATACCGACGCCTGGAAGAGACCTACCATCCGGACGAGTACAGGCTGGCGCGGTTCGTGTCAAAACTTGACGTTGAAGCAACTGCGCTCATGCGCGAGGGCAAATTCACACTGACCTTTGACTGTATGCCGCAACGGTTCCTGAAATCCGGAGAGATGCCGGTGGAATATTCCGCTGACGGAACGATATTCAACACCACGCTCCAGATCGCGAAGCCTTTCCTCCGGGTGTGGGGCAACGGCACGGTCGGTATCGGGGACGCAACGCTGACGATCTCCGGCGTGACAGATCCCTACATCGACATCGACTGCGAGAGCATGGACGCATACTACGGGGCGATCAACCGGAACAACAAGATCTCCGGCACGTTCCCGGTCTTGGAGCCGGGGGCAAACGGGGTCGATCTTGGAGCCGGAATCACTAAGGTACAGATCACGCCTCGCTGGTGGATTATATGATTCCTATTCTGTTTGAATCAACAGCAACTTCATTTTTAACGAACGGCATTGGGCGGTTGTCTGATGCCGTTTCTTGCATTGTTACGGAAGAGCGGAACGGTGTCTTCGAGCTGGAGATGCAGTACCCGGAGACGGGCATCCACTACTCCGACCTGGAACTGTTCCGCATCGTCTACGCAATCCCAGCGGACGGCAAGAGCGGACAGCCGTTTGAAATTTACGAGATCAGTAAACCGCTCAACGGCATCGTCACTGTCCGGGCGTGGCACATTTCCTACGCCTTGAACAGGATCGTGGTCAAACCGTTCACGGCGGTGTCCTGCACGGCGGCACTTTCGAGCCTCGTCACCAACTCCACGACTAACAACCCGTTCACGTTCAATACGGACAAGAACGTTTCCGCGACATTCACCGTCAAGGTACCGTCAGCACTTCGGAGCCTGCTTGGTGGACAGGCCGGGTCGATCCTGGACGTGTACGGCAAGGGTGAATACGAGTGGGACAAGTTCACAGTCAACTTCTGGACAAACCGTGGCGTGGACAACGGGGTCACGATCAGGTACGGGAAGAATTTGACCGAGCTGACAGCGGATTCCGATATGGAAAACGTCTACACCGGCATTGTTCCGTACTACTGGAACGAGGAGACCGGGCAGCTGGTCACGACCACCAACATCGTCGAGTGGAGCACCCACCGTGGCGACTATCCGCATGACCTTGTCAAGCCGGTCGACCTGTCCAGCAAGTGGACGAACGAGACCCCGACCAAGAACCAGCTGAAGGCCGCTGCGGATGCCTACATCGAAGCGAACCCCGGCTGGGAACTGAACACGAACCTCCGGGTGTCCTTCGTTGCGCTGGCCGACACGGAAGAGTACAAGGACGTTGCCGCGCTCCAGCGTGTGAACCTCTGCGACACCGTGACGATCATCCACGAAGGCCTCGGTGTGACGGCGACCGCGAAGGTAGTTCGGACGGTCTACGATGTCCTGTTGGAACGGTACAACGAGATCGAGCTTGGCACGACATCGACAAGCCTCGGACAGGCGATATCGGAACAGATCCTGGAAGAAGTCCCGACCACGTCCGATATGCAACGGGCAATCGCGAACGGCACGGCACTGATCTCCGGGAACAGCGGCGGATATGTCGTCCTGAAGCGGAACGCGAACGGGGAGCCGGAAGAACTGCTGATCATGGACACGCCGGACATCCTGACGGCGCAGAACGTGTGGCGGTTCAACAACAGCGGTCTGGGGTTCTCCTCAACCGGGTACGGCGGCACCTACTCGACCGCATGGACAATTGACGGCACATTCTATGCTAACT